>Ga0364919_10487_pt1 | contig 11113 bp, 11 predicted proteins | sample SorcelJu500001C7_2_FD_206953 | JGI IMG/M metagenome (GOLD analysis project Ga0364919, IMG submission 206953) | Enriched cells from Trout Bog Lake Hypolimnion, Wisconsin, USA - BchlTB.June20.5000.01.C7 | ecosystem: Environmental > Aquatic > Freshwater > Lake > Hypolimnion/Profundal zone | place... | reverse complement strand
ACGCGGGATTTGCCTCTTGAAGCTTTGCACCCTCTGACGGGATTGGATGTGGAAATCATCAGTCTTCAAAAGGAAATTCCCGATGAGGACAGAGCGACTCTCAATTCCATGCCGCAAGTCAATTCTTTGGGCGAAACGCTGGAGGATTTTACCGATACCGCTTCACTGATAGAAAACCTGGATCTATTGATCAGCGCCGATACGGCGGTCGCGCACCTGGCGGGGGCACTGGGAAGGCCCGTGTGGATTATGCTGAGACGTTGGGGTGAGTGGCGCTGGCTCATGGATCGGACCGATTCGCCATGGTATCCCACGGCCCGTATTTTCCGGCAAGAAGTGCGCGGCGACTGGGAAGGAGTGGTTCGCGATGTCGTGCAAAACGTCTTAATCTTCCTGAGATGACGCTTCCCCGTGTTCACAGGGGCGGAGGTATTCGAGTTCTTCCTTGAGAGCCTGGCGAACATGCACGATCCTGATCCGATAATGTAAATCTTTTCCTGCCAGGGGATGGTTGTAGTCCAGAGTCACGGAAGAATCGGTTTTTTCACTGACAAAGTAACCGAACTGAGTGTGGGTGTCTTCGTTCTTAGCGATGGCCCATTTCCCGGGTTCCAATTTATGGCCGGCGGGGAATTCGGTGAAGGTCCTGGTCCGGACCAGGTTTTTGTCATGCTCCCCGAACGCTTCGGAAGCCGGTATTACGAATTGGACTTCAACTCCCTGAGTGAGACCGAGCAGTCTTTTTTCCAGGGCTGGGAGGAGTTGGCCGTACCCGACGACGAAGTTCATCGAAACAGGTTCCGTTTCACCTTTGATATAGGACCCGTCGTCCAGGCGCAGATCGTATTCGATCACCACAAAGCTGTCTTTTGTGATTTTCATCATTTCCCCTCTACTCTGCCTCAACCGCGTAGCCCAATTCCTTTGCTTTCCGTAAATGTTGCGCCGCCTCTTCCGGTTTGTTCATGGCATTGAGCGCGAGGGCAAGGTTGTGGTATGCAGTAGCGTATTTGTGGTTTGCCTCGATCATGCGTCTCGAAATCTCGGCGGCTGCTTCGTTCTGCTCGGATTCGAGGTAGGCCGTCGCGAGCAGGTTGTAAGCCTGGGGAGAATCGGGCATCAGTTCGAATGCCCTCTTGCCGTGCTGGACGGCTTTTTCGAGGTCGCCCTGCTGCATGTAGCCGAAAGCGAGGTTACTGTGAGCGGCGCCAAAGTCCGGATCGATCTCGAGGGCTTTGAGATTTGCCTCGATGCACATGGCCGGTTCTTCTTTCTGAAGGTAGAGTCCGCCGAGGTTGACATATGCCTGGGGAAGGTTGGGGTCGCACTCGATCGCCTGTTTCAGCTCGGAGATGGCTTCGTCGATCAGAGCTTTATGGCTGTAGGCCAGACCCAGGTTGTAGTGCAGGATGGCCGAGCCGGGTTCGAAAAAGAGCCTTTCCTTGAGGAACTTAATGTAGAGATTTAACTGTGCTTCCTTTTTGTCAATGTATTTTGTCATTGAGCTTTCACTTTCGTTGGAGTATAAGATCAGATTGAGCAAAAGGAGGGTGAATGCCCGGCGAGTTCCGGGCGCCTCCGCCGGTGAGGGCAGATTCCACGTTCCTGGTCTCCGATCCCGCTGAAAACTTATCATTCTAACTGATAGCCTCCAGGTTGAAAAGCTCAAACAGATCTTCTGCCGCGCAATGCCGGATCAGTGCCCATTTGCGTGTTCGCCAACAATTTGATTGTGCTGGAGATTCTGGAATTTTTTATTGACAAAGCGTTAGCGCGGAGTTAATCAGGGCCAGTCAATCCGGTTACGTAGCGGCCACGGGGTTGACGGGATTGAAGATCTTTCCCCCAATCAACGTCGGAAGCAGGTCTTTTATCCTATTTTCTTAGAAACCAACAGGCTGTACAGGGGAGTAGCGAATGAGCGAGGAAGCCAAAGACCGTATTGTGGAATGGGTAAAGCAGCAAAAAAAGACCAAACATTACTTCAACGATTTGTGCAAAGCTGTACCCGAGATAAAGATGATGGCGGCCAAGAAGATCGTAAATGAGCTTGTTAACGAGGGCAAGCTGAAGTATTGGTCCAGCGGCAGCACCACGATGTATATGCTTGCCGGTGAGGATGATGTTGCCAAAGAAGAGAAAGGTATGAATTAACCCGCCTTCCCCCCACCTGCCCATGCGCCTCTGAACCGGGTAAGAGTATTCATGCCGAAAGTTCAAGAATTTTCTTGTGTAGCATAGATTTACTTTGAGAAAGGGAGGTGAAAAGAGAAGATCGGTTGTTTCTTTTGCGGCAATTTGTGTACACAAAATGAATGTTACAGTGGATCTGGTAAACGGAGGTAAAACGAATGGCACTGAGACATGCAACCCCCATGCTTGACGAACTCGAGAAGGGCCCCTGGCCGAGTTTCGTTAGCGATGTCAAGAGGATGGCGGCCAAAGGGAATCGCATGTGCGAGGATTGGCTCGGCCTTATGGAAATGTCCTACAAGGACAAGGAAGGCCATTGGAAACACGGCGGCATCGTTGGCGTTCTCGGTTATGGCGGAGGGGTTATCGGCCGTTATTGCGACCGTCCCGATCTATTCCCGAATGTGGCGCATTTCCATACGGTGCGCGTCAATCAGCCCGCGAGCAAGTATTATGACACCAAAATTCTGCGCCGTTTGTGCGAACTTTGGGATGCCAAGGGCAGCGGCCTCACCAACATGCACGGTTCGACCGGGGACATAGTTCTTCTTGGGACCACCACCCCTGAGCTTGAGCCTCTTTTCTACGAACTGACTCATGATCTCGAAATGGACCTTGGCGGTTCGGGTTCGAACATGAGGACCCCAGAAGGCTGCCTTGGCATGTCGCGTTGTGAATGGTCCTGCATCAACACCCAGGATATCATTTACGATCTTACTCAGGAATTCCAGGATGCTCTCCACCGTCCGATGTTTCCCTACAAATTCAAGTTCAAGGCATCAGGCTGTCCTATGGACTGCGTGGCTGCCATTGCGCGCTCGGATTGCTCCATTATCGGAACGTGGCGTGACAACATCCGGATCGATCAGGAAGCCGTAAAAGCTTACGTGGGCAACGAACTCGTTCCCCATGCAGGAGCCGGAGGAAGGGAAAAGCGAAGTTTCGACATCAAGGCTGAAGTGCTTGACCTCTGTCCTACGAAATGCATGGAGTATGACGGCAAAGCACTGAAGATTTATGATGAAGACTGTACCCGCTGCATGCACTGCATCCGTGTGATGCCTCGTGCGTTGAAGCCGGGCCTTGAAAGAGGCGCAACGATCCTGCTTGGCGCAAAAGCCCCCATACTTGACGGCGCCCAGCTCTCGAGCGTTGTGATCCCGTTCATCAAGATGGAATCCCCCTACACGGAATTCAAGGAATTCGTAGAGAAGCTTTGGGATTGGTGGATGGAAAACGGCAAGAACCGCGAGCGCCTGGGTGAAACCATCCAACGTCTGAGTATGCGTGAGCTCCTCAAGGCAGTCGAGTTGGAACCGGATCCGCGCATGGTCAATACCCCACGGTTCAATCCGTATATTTTCTACGATCCAGCGGGAGTTCCCGGTGGTTGGGAGCATGATGCGGCTGCATTCCGTCAACGGCATCAGGCTTAGGAGGTGAAAAATGGCTTTTGATCCGAATAATCTCATGAAAGATCGTATTACAGATATAGGTCCCCCAAGATATGACAAACATTTCCCCCCGGTCATCAGGGAAAACTTCGGCAAGTGGAGTTACCATGAGATCCTGGAACCGGGTGTACTGGTCCATGTGTCCGAATCCGGAGCGGAAATCCATTCGGTTCGCATTGGGAGCCCCCGTTTGATCAGTACGGCGTATATCACTGAAGTCTGTGATCTGGCCGACAAATACTGCGAGGGCTATCTGCGGTGGACGACCAGGAACAATATCGAGTTTTTGGTGAGCGACAAGTCCAAGCTTCAGCCGTTGTTGGCCGATCTGCGCGGCCGCGGCAACTGGTTCCCGATTGGCGGCACCGGCGCCAGCATCACGAATATCGTTCATACCCAGGGCTGGGCTCACTGCCATACGCCTGCAATCGATGCTTCGGGTGTGGTTAAGGCGGTTATGGATGAGCTGTTCGAATACTTCGGCTCCCATAAGCTGCCGGCTCAGATCAGGATCGCTCTTGCCTGTTGCCTCAACATGTGCGGTGCGGTGCATTGTTCCGACATCGCAATCCTTGGGGTCCACAGGAAGCCGCCCTTTGTCGAGAACGAGCGTGTTCAGAATGTGTGTGAAATTCCTCTGGTCGTTGCAGCATGCCCGACCGCTGCGATCAAGCCCAAGAAAGTCGGCGAGCTGAAGAGCATCGAAATCAACAACAGCCGGTGTATGTTCTGCGGAAACTGCTATACCATGTGTCCGGCTCTGCCTCTTGCCGACGGCGAGGGCGACGGAATCGCGATCTGGGTTGGCGGCAAGGTTTCCAATGTGAAGTCTGCCCCGATGTTTTCGAAGCTGGCTGTTCCTTTCATTCCCAACGAACCGCCGAGATGGCCCACCACGGTGAATACGATCAAGACGATCGTAACGGCTTATGCCGAGGGTGGACGCCGCTACGAGCGTATTGGCGAATGGATCAACCGGATCGGCTGGGAACGTTTCTTCGAGAAAACCGGTCTGGAATTCATGCATGAGCATATTGACGATTATCGTCTTGCCATGACCACTTGGCGAACCACTACCCAATTCAAGTTCTAATTGGGAAAGACTCCGGCGTGGGGACCTTCTCCCGCGCCGGGGTTTCGTACCGGATTCTTTATGGATTTTAACAGACCCCGCCTGATAATTGCCGCTCTGCGCGGCGGTGCCGGAAAGACGTTTGTCTCGCTGGGACTTGCTGCTGCTTGGAAACGGCATCTCGGGCTACATGTAATTCCTTTTAAAAAGGGACCGGATTATATTGATGCCGGGTGGCTGAGCGCTGCGGCGGGGCATCCATGCTATAATCTGGACCCGTTTCTCATGCGCCCGGAGCAGATTCTACACTCGTTTGTACGGCGCTCCGGAGAAGGCGACGGGGGGCTGATAGAAGGAAACCGCGGCCTTTATGACGGGGTGGACGCGAAGGGAAGTTTTTCGACCGCTGAGCTGTCCAAACTTCTCAGATGCCCGGTGGTTATCGTTCTGGATGCAACCAAGGTGACGCGAACGGCTGCGGCTCTCATTCTGGGATGCCGGCAACTGGACCCTGAGGTCAATATAGCCGGTGTCATTTTGAATCGTGTCGCGGGAAAACGGCATGAAAAGGTTCTCAGAGAATCTATCGAGCAGTATTGTCGCGTTCCCGTACTGGGAGTTATTCCCAGGGAAAGTGGGGATATTTTCCCGGAGCGCCATCTGGGGCTGGTTCCGCCTCAGGAAACTGAAGACATTGCGGGGGCGCTTGCTTTTTCAGCATCCATGATGAGGAATTGCCTCGATCTGGAAGCTTTGTGGGAAATTGCTTCATCTGCGTGTCCTCTGGGTTGGCCGCTATCCGGCATCGAGCCGGAAAGACCCCGGACCGGACCCGTTGAAATCGGCATAATCCGGGATGCCGCTTTTCAGTTCTATTACCCGGAAAACCTCGAAGCGCTCGTGGACAGAGGAGCCGTTCTCAAAGAGATTTCCAGCTTTGAAACTGCCCAAATGCCCGCTGTTGATGCGCTCTACATTGGCGGGGGGTTCCCTGAAACCCATCTGGAAAGACTTTCGGCCAACCAAGGCTTTCGTGAATCGGTCAAGCTCGCCATTGAGGCTGGCTTGCCTGTTTACGCGGAATGCGGCGGGTTGATGTTCCTGAGTCATGGAATACGCAGCCGGAACAGCTTTTATCCCATGGTAGGGATTTTTCCTTTTGAGATAATTTTGGGGCCCAAACCGCAGGGTCATGGTTACACGATTATGGAATGTGTCAATCCGAATCCTTTTTTCAAAGAAGGCACGATCATTCGGGGACATGAATTTCATTATTCGAGAATCGTCGAAAAGATTGGTCCCGAATCCCACCCGTTTGCTTTCAAGTTGGAAAAGGGGCATGGGATAGTGGCCGGCTGGGATGGTGCCTGTTATAAGAATGTGCTTGCCGGGTATTCTCATATTCATGCCGTCGGCAATGAAAGCTGGGCAAACGGCATGATAGCCGCAGCGGCGTCATATCGGAGAAACAGGAATGTTATGTCTGCTGATTCCGGAAGGGACTCGGATCGGGTTTTCCCGGAATCTCATGGTTACCCTACGGTCTGATGAAGGAGGATAAATTCATGGGCCTGATTGAATTCAAAGGTAAGAATTTTGAAGTTGATGAAGACGGATTCATCGCCAGTTTCGATACGTGGTCTCCTGAGTGGGTGGATTACGTAAAGACCTCTGAAGGTATTGCGGAACTGACCGAGGAGCACTGGAAGATCATCCATGTGCTGCAGGACTATTACAGGAAGCATGGTATCGCTCCGATGGTTCGTATCCTCACCAAGGTTACCGGCTACAAGCTCAAGTACATCTACGAACTGTTCCCCTCGGGACCGGGTAAGGGCGCCTGTAAAATGGCGGGCTTGCCGAAACCGACCGGGTGTGTTTAAATCCGATCTGAAAACGGCTTCGGGGCTTGGCCCCGGAGCCGTTGCCCCGTTGCGGTGCGCGGGATCGGATTCGGGCATGATGGGTTTATGCGTGTTTCTTTCGCTTTGAATTGGTGGGGCGTAAGGGAAAAAGAAGGGGCGGTCTTCGATTTGTATTTATTTTCACGCCTTGCCGTTATTCCCTTGTGCAACGCCATTTTTCGCACTTTCGCCTGGCCAGCGTTCCGCTGAGCAAGGCAAATTCGTAGTCGGGTGAAGCAATATTCAACTTGACAATCAATTTGGAAGAAGGTACGAAAAAAATGCCCAAGGGATCAGAAAAGAAACTGGAAGCAAGATAATTCTCTGACTCGGTTGCCCGAATTCTCTAAACTCAAGTGATCCATGGAGGAAAAAATGAGCTTTAAAGTCACGGTTGACAAGGAAAAATGCACTGGCGACGCCGAATGCGTGGATGTATGCCCCGTCGATGTATATGAACTGGTCGATGGCAAGGCGGAACCCGTGAACGAAGATGAATGCCTGGGTTGCGAAAGCTGTGTGGAAGTCTGTGAACATGGCGCAATTACAGTGGAAGAAGTCTAGCCGATTCCAATCCACACCTTGCGAACAAGAAAAAGCCGCTTGACCCGAAAAGGGCAGGCGGCTTCGGTTTTTGGAAGCGGATTGCACTTAAAAGAGCAATCCGCAACATCTTCAACATTCATCCGGTCCGTGACTACTCGGTTTTTGCTCCTGGGTGACATCCGGCGCATATGACCGGCGCCTTGCTCTCCGCGTTTTCCTTTTTCAGCTTCTGATGACAGCCCTGGCAATCATTGTGGAAAGCAAGCTTTAGATTGAGCTTTTGCTGATCGGGAGGAAGCTTCTTTTCCCCCTGAATGGTTGCTTCTGTGTGGCACTCCTCGCACTTTTTGACCGCGTCGCCCTGTTTCCACGTATTCTTTCCGTCCTGATAGACGTGGTGGCATTGGTCACAGGCAACCTTGTACTCCTCGGAATGCTTTTTGTGGGTGAATTCCACGGGGGTCTTTGTTGGAGTAGGCCAGAGCGCCGGTTTTAAAGTGATCTTCTCAGGCGGGTCGGCGGCAAAGACCAGCAACGCGACGGAAAACACTAACAGTACCCCGATAGACAGGCAGGTAATAAACTTTCCTCTTGCCATTTCCAACTCTCCTCCTTTTTACTGTTAACGAACGAAGCGGACCCAAAGAACGCACTATATAACAGGGTGACTTCAAAATCAAACCATTGACATTCTAGTGAACATTTTCTCATTTTGTCAAGAAGCTAATTAGGCATTGCTGCCCTCTTTTACGCAATTGCTGTATGGTTGCTGTGCAAACAGGTCATTCTAATATACAGAAGCATGTAATAATGAATCGTGAATAGGCGATAACTAATGGACGTAATTGACTCTATTGACGAAAAGGCCGTATTGTGCAAAATTCCCAGAATCCGACTGCTTGTGAACAGGCGTACAGTAATTGCGGGAGAACATAGAATGATTAAAGTTTTCCAGGTTGTCCGTAAAAATTCGGATTATGCGCTTTTAACGCCTCAGGCGGACAGAAGGGGGGACATGCAATTCCAAAGGCTTAATTTCGTGAATAGGAATGGGAAACGCCTGGCCGCGCGCCTTGATTTGCCCATAGATGAAAAACCTCGCGCTTTTGCCATTTTCGCCCATTGCTTTACCTGCACCAAGAATTTCAATGCCGTCGTAAATATCAACCGTGAGCTGACCATGCAGGGCATAGCCGTGCTGCGCTTTGATTTCACCGGCATTGGGGAGAGCGAGGGAGATTTTTCGGAAACGAATTTTTCCACCAACGTGGAGGATCTAATTTGCGCCGCCGATTTTCTGCGAGATACCTATGAAGCACCCAAGCTGCTGATCGGTCATTCGCTCGGAGGGGCCGCAATCCTACAGGCCGCCGCCGCGATTCCTTCTACCCAGGCGGTCGTCACTGTGGCCGCACCTGCCGACCTTGCGAGCGTAATCCGTTTCTTCGTTGACAGTTCCGGTGAAAGTCTAAAGAGTTACGGCGAAACCACTATCAACTTTTCGGGGAAAGAGTTCAAAATCAAAAAACAGTTTCTTGAAGATCTTCAGCAGAACAACATGGATAGGGCAATTCGAAATCTGAGGAAACCGCTTCTCCTGTTTCATTCGCCGCTCGACCAGGTTGTCTCGATCGATAATGCGGCCCGCATTTTCATGGCGGCTCGCCATCCCAAGAGTTTTATCTCTCTTGATACGGCGGACCACCTGCTCTCCAACCGCGAGGACTCCCTCTATGTTGGATCGGTTCTTGCCGCCTGGTCGAAAAAGTACCTGGAGTTTCCCGGAAGAATCAGACAAGACGATCTTACGGAAGGGCGTGTTGTTGCGCGGACCGGAAAAGTCGGTTACCAGACAGAGATCACAGCCGATGAGCACCATTTGATAGCTGATGAGCCCATCACCGTGGGAGGGGCAAACACGGGTCCCACACCTTATGACCTCCTTGTAGCGGCTCTTGGCGCCTGCACGGGAATGACATTGCGAATGTATGCCGACCGGAAAGGGATTCCTCTCGATGCTGTCACCGTCCGGCTCAAACATGAAAAAGTCCATGCGGAGGACTGCGCCAATTGTGTAAACAGGGATGAAAAGATCGACTCGATTGAACGAGAGATCGAGCTTCACGGCAACCTGGACCAGGCTTTACGCGAGAAACTGCTCGATGTTGCCGGCAGGTGCCCCGTTCACAAGACCCTCGAAGCGAAGACCAGGATCAAATCGAGATTGAAAGAATAGAAAAAGATTGCACTGTGTCCCTGCCGGCTGATAAATGGATCTTTCTCGCTGGTCGGGTTAACTTATAAGGATAGAAAGGGGACTACACGTATGAAATTACCGTTGGAGATAAGCGCGCGTGATGTGCAGTTGAATGTGGAATCGGAAGCGCTCATAAGAGAAAAAGCTGCGAAGCTCGATCGAGTTTACGATCACATCATCGGATGCCGGGTGAAGGTGGATATGCCCCATCGCAGTCAGCGAAGCGGCAGCACTTACAACGTGAGGATCGATATTACCGTGCCGGGCGGTGAACTGATCGTGAAAAGAGAGCCGGACAAGGATCTCCATGTGGCGATAGTGAACTCATTCGAAACCGCACAGAGGCGCATAAAAGAATATGCGGAAAAACAGCGCGGGGAGGTCAAGACTCATTTCGGAAAACCCGTCGCGCGGATCGTGAAGCTCTTTCCGGAAGATGGATACGGATTTCTTTCAACACCCGAAGGGCGTGAGATCTATTTCCACGAGAACGCCGTTCTGGATGGGAGGTTCACGGAGTTGCGGGTCGGAACGGAAGTGACGTTCGTAGAAAGGACCGGAGACAAGGGAGCGCAAGCGAGCTCGGTTATAGTCGCTTGAGCGCCGGACTATAACATGTTCTATCAAAACGGCGGGGTCTTTGTCCCGCCTTTTGATTTATTGCTGGAAGTGCTCCAGGTGTTGTTTCAGTTGTCCAAAGCGGAGAAAAGGAAATGTTTTTCGGCATTTTTGACTTATTTATCGTATGCGTGCTCATAATGCTGAACGGCCTATTTGCCATGTCCGAACTGGCGGTGGTTTACTCCAGAAAGGCACGGCTTCAGCACTGGGCCGAGGAAGGGGATGCAAAAGCGGGAGCGGCGCTCATCCTGGCTGAAAATCCACAGCGCTTCCTGGCTACCATCCAGATTGGAATTACACTGGTCGGTGTTCTGAGTGGTGCTTTCGGCGGGGCAAGCCTCGCAAAACATGTGGCTAATTTGCTTGCCACTGTCCCGGCCGTTGCGGAATATAGGGAATCAGTCGCTCTGACCCTTGTCGTCGGGCTCATCACTTACTTTTCGCTTCTGGCCGAATTGATACCGAAGCGTCTCGCCCTAAACAGCCCCGAAACAATTGCCTCCGCTATTGCAAAACCGATGAAAACGCTCTCCCGCGTTGCCTCTCCCGTTATTCATCTGCTGAGTCTATCGACGGACTTCGTGCTCAGGCTGGCCAGATTTAAACCTGGGAAAGACCTGCCGATCACCGAGGAAGAAATCAAGGTCCTTATCAGCCAGGCGACAACGGCCGGAGTGTTCCAGGAGGCGGAACAGGAAATGGTCGAAAGGGTCTTTCGGTTTGGAGACCGCCGTGTGGGTGTGATGATGACACCCCGGAACAAAATCGAATGGCTGGATGTAAACGATCCACCGGAAAAGTTGAGGCGAAAGATCACTAAGAGTTACTATTCACGTTTCCCCATTGCGCATGGTCGAATGGGAAACCTGCTGGGCGTGGTGCACGTGCGAGATATAGCGGCTAGGTGTTTGAGCGGGCAGCCGTTCGACCTGAGGGTTTCCATGCACAAGCCTCTTTTTGTGCACGAGAATACCCATGCGCTCAAGGTGCTCGAACTTTTCAGGGAATCGGGGCATCAAATGGCGCTCGTCGTGGACGAGTACGGCACCATCGAAGGAATCGTCAC
>Ga0364919_10485_pt1 | contig 11142 bp, 9 predicted proteins | sample SorcelJu500001C7_2_FD_206953 | JGI IMG/M metagenome (GOLD analysis project Ga0364919, IMG submission 206953) | Enriched cells from Trout Bog Lake Hypolimnion, Wisconsin, USA - BchlTB.June20.5000.01.C7 | ecosystem: Environmental > Aquatic > Freshwater > Lake > Hypolimnion/Profundal zone | place... | reverse complement strand
AGCGGTTGCCAGTTCCATCGGGGTCACTTCAAAAGAGCCGAGGGCGAGCGACGGCACGGGTTCGAGGTGTGATTGTATCCCGAAGTTCCTCAAGGTCTCTATAACCTTGTCAAGCCCGGTCTGCACCGCGAGGCTCACCGTCGCGGCATTGAGCGACTGTTCGAGGGCCTCGCGGAAGGAGACCCTTCCATGGTACTTGTTGTCGAAGTTTTTGGGGGCCCAGGAAGATTCGCCCGTTTCGTACGCTATGGGCTGATCGGCGAGGGAGTCGCAGAGTTTGAAGGAATCGAGCGCGCTGAGAAAAACGAAGGGCTTCAGGGCCGATCCCGGCTGGCGATGGGCATGGAGCGCCCTGTTGAAGGCGCTCTCGGTGTAGGACCTCCCTCCAACCATGGCATAGATGGCGCCCGTTTTGGGCTGCAGCGCAATCAAAACCGCCTGGAGCCGGTCGTCGGGCCTGGTTTCCTCCTCGGCGGGAGTTTCTTTCTCGTGGAGCGTTTCCTTTTCGAGTTCCGAGAGACCTTCGCGAACGGCGGTTTCGGCCGCTATCGCCATTTCAGGTTGGAGCGTGGTGTATATGTTCAGTCCTTCCGAGGCGAGGACTTCCGGGGCGTACAATTCCTGTGCCTGCTTGCGGACATAATCCAGGAAATAAGGGGCTATACTGGCGGTCATCGAGGTGTCTGCGAGTTTGAGTGGTTCGAGGCGGGCCGCGTCATATTCGGTGGGCGAAATCTTGCGAAGGTCGAGCATCCGCTTGAGCACCACGTTTCTGCGCTCGAGGGCCGCCTCGGGATTAGTAACCGGCGAATAGCTGTTCGGCCCGCGAACGATACCGGCCAGGGTTGCCGCTTCAGCCAGGCTCAAATCCTCGATGTTCTTCCCGAAATAATACCTTGCCGCCTCGCCGGATCCATGAATGGAGACGCTTCCCCTTTGCCCCATGTATATTTCGTTGAGGTACATTTCGAGTATTTCATTCTTTTCGTAGAGAATCTCCATTATGACGGCCATGGAGAGTTCGAGGACTTTTCGTCCGAAACTGCGTTCCGATTCCAGAAAATAGTTCTTAACGAGCTGCTGCGTGATGGTCGAGCCGCCCTGCACGACTTTCCGGGCCATGAAGTCGGCCATCGTCGCTCTCAAAATTCCAAAAAGGTCAATGCCGCCGTGTTCGAAAAAGCGATGGTCTTCGATTCCGACGACGGCATCGATCAAATGCTGCGGGACCTGCGTGATGTTTATGAGCATCCTGCTTTCGCGCGCGGGTCCGAAAAGACGCGCTATTTCCAGGGGTTCGAGTTCGAGAAAGGTGAGATCTCCCACGGGGCCGCGAATGCGGGTAATTTTATTCTGTTGAAAATCGAACTGAACGCGCTGCGCGGGCATAAAATGGCCCGGAAACTGGAAGTCCCTCAGGCTGACCACCAGGGTGTTCTCGGCAATCCTGTATTCGCCGGCTCTTATGGGTTCCCTGGGAGCTTCCTTGTAGCGCCGTTCGTCGAGCACGCGCTTGAGTTGGGCGAGGTAGAGCGACTGGCCGGCGTAAATGGGAACCGTGCCGGAAAAGACGCGGGCGGGGACACTCCACCTTCGTGAGGAAAACCGGTTTTTGACTTCGTTGTAGAGATAGTAGGAAAAGCTGGCCGCAAAAAGGCTGAGCAGGAGAAGGAGCAGGAGGATGCCCTTTAGAACCAGAGAACGGGTGGATTTTTCTTTTGAGAAAAGCTTCATGTCGGAACATTCTTTCGAGACCGGTCAGTGCAGGGCGACATCCAGGGACCGGGTTCCCAGTGGAAGCTATTCCTTTCTGTCGAGTCTCATAACGCATTCGAGATGGGGCGTATGCGGAAAGAGATCGAATGGCTGTATAGCCTTTATTTGGTAACTGTCAAGGAAGAAAGCTACATCCCTTGCAAGACTGGCGGGATTGCAGGAAACCGCGATGATGCGCTTTGGCAGGACTTCGAGAAGGGTTTTGACCACTTTGGGATGCATCCCGGCACGGGGAGGATCGACTATCACCACGTCGGGACGTTCGCCCTCCGAAGCTTTCCGTATGACCTCCTTGAGGTCTCCGGCCAAAAAGGAACAATTTCGGATATTGTTGAGACGGCAATTCTCGTGCGCATCCTTTATGGCATCTTCGACGAGTTCGATCCCTGTGACCTGCTTTACACGAGAGGCGACATAGATCGCGATGCTTCCCGTTCCGCAGTAAAGGTCCCATACGGTTTCAGACCCGTCGAAATCCGCAAGCCGTCCGATCGTATCGTAGAGCAGTTCCGTTCCAAGGGTGTTTGTCTGGAAGAACGAATGGGCGGAAATCCGGAAACGCAGCCCGTTGAGCATTTCTTCGATAAAACCGGGGCCGAACAGGGTCCGGCTGGAATCACCCGCTGCGACCTGGGATTTTTTCTCGCTTACCGAATGGATGATCGTCGTGATTTCGGGAAAGCTCGAAACGAGGTGTTCGGAGAGCGATTCGATTGCCCGGTCTCCTGCCGGATGAGGGGACGTAATCAAATGGACCAGGGTCTGGGCGGTTTTTTTCCCATGCCTTATAATCAGAAAACGCCAGAATCCCTCATGATCTCTGATGCCGTAGGCGGGAAGGCCGCTCTTTTTGGCGTGGTCCCGGACGTCTTCGAGTATGGCTGTGGCAAGCGGAGAGGAGAGAATGCACTCTTTGATGTTGCAGACCTTGTCGAAAAAACCTCTGACATGCAGGCCCAGGGCGAAGCGATCATCCTCCGGAACGATATTGTCGGGGTGCATCTCTTCGGGCAGGAGCCAGCGCCTGTTCGAGAAGGTGAACTCCATTTTGTTCCTGTAGTGCCGGATTTCCGGAGAAGCTGTGATGGGACCGACATCGGCATCGCTGAGGCCGGCAATGTGGCCGAGGCATTCCACGACGTGGCGTCTCTTCCAGTAGAGTTGGGCGTCGTAGGAGATATCCTGCCACAGGCAGCCCCCGCATATTCCGAAGTGGGGGCAAACCGGGGTTGAATAATGTTGTGATTGGGAGATCAATTCGACCGTAACGGCTTCGGCGTAATTCCTTTTTTTTCTTAAAATTCGGGCTCTTACTGTCTGTCCTGGGACTGCGTGGTCCAAGAAGACGACGAAGCCGTCCACGCGCGAGACGGCTTTGCCCCCGAATGCGAGTTTGTCTACAAAAAGTTCGATTTCGGTACCTTTGGTTATTTTTTCCATTTTATCGATTGTCTCGGGACCGCGTGGTGCAGGAAAATGACGAAGCCGTCCACGCGTGAGACGGCGTTGCCTCCGAAGGCGAGTTTGTCTGCAAAGAGTTCGATTTCGGTACCTTTGGTTATTTTTTCCATTTATAGAGGCGCGCCTGCCGCCATCAAACGCAGGGTCTCTCTCATATTCAGATTTGCCAGGGCAAGTCCGATGTGGTCGGTGATCGCAATGGCGAGACGTTGTTTGAGATACATGATCTTTCTGCCGGTTTCCGGGTATTCTCCGAGCCCCGAGGGGCAGCATTGCAGGTGCAGCATGCCCATAACATCGCCCTGCGCGATCATGGGGACGCACATGTAGCGAAAAGCGGGCGCCGTGGTCAAATGGCGGCAGGTAACTCCCCCGGAATCTTCGATCATATGGACCCTTCCCTGCCTCAAAGCCCAGCAGTCGTTGTATTCAAATACGGGGCTGCTTGTCAGGGGATCTCCCCACGCACAGACCACCTCGAGGGTCGTCTTATTGTCCTTGAGCAGATAGAGGCAGCCCGAATCGGAGGGAAAGAGCTTTTGGATGAAATTGCCCAGGACATAATAGGTTTCAGCTCCCGTGCCGCAGACCTGGAGAAGATTGAGCATTTCATTGAGCAGGGAGATTTCGTAGCTGCGCTGTTCGAGTTCGGCATGGGAACGCCTCAGTTCCTGTTCGGTTTGCTTTCGTTCCGTTATGTCGAGAAAGGAGACAACGCTTTTGCGCGTGCCGGGGATGGCGGCAATGGTCAGGTACATGTCCCTGTATTGGCCCTCGCCGTTTTTGAAACGGGCTTCGTAACTCCTGCGCGCCGGGTTGGGATCGATTAGCCGCAGGCGATGATATTCCTTCATCAGTATCTGGGTTTCATCGGTAAAGAATTCCGTCCAGCTCCTCTTGCCTTGAATTTCTTCCAGAGCGCATCCGGAAATCTTGACGAATTCGGCATTGGCAAGAGAAATAACCGTATCTTCCTCGATGATCAGGGTGGCGTTGCCCGTATTTTCAAAAATGGTGCGGTATTCGCTTTGGGATTTTTCGAGTGCTTCGAGAGTTCGCTGGCGTTCGACCATTTCCTGCTGGAGTTTCTGGTTGGTGGTCTCGACGGCATTCAGCGCCTTCTTGATTTCACTCAGATTCCTGGCGACACAGACACTGCCGAGCACAGCGCCGTTCTCGTCTTTCAAGACGCTGATGGACACATCGAAGGGCATGATTGTGCCGTCTTTTCGCTTCATGTTGATTTCGTAGTTCTTTATGTATCCCTTGCTGCTCAAGGCTATGAGCATCTTGAGCAACTGGTTCGAATCGGCGTACAGATCGAAGGCATTCTTGCCGTGGAGTTCGTCGAAGGAATAGCCGTAGAGTTCCTCGGCCATGCGATTCCATTTAATGAAACGGCCTTTGTTATCGACAATTCCTATGGCATCGGGTGAGTTTTCGAGAATGTTTTCCAGGTATTCCTTGGTTTGTTGGAGTTCGTCGGTGCTTTGCCTGATTTCGGTAATATCCATTCCCACGCAATAGGTTATTTTCGCCTGCCCGGAGGGGTCCATGCCGCTCCGATTATGCCATTCGATCAGCCGCAGCAGTCCGTCCCCGGTGAGAAGGCCGGTTTCGAGCCGCATAACCTTGAGCCTGGGTCCATGGTCCCCGAGAATATCGGACAAGACCTCGTGATCGCATTCGGGAATGAACCGAGTCAGGTATTCTCTTCCGAAAACTTCTTCTTTGGTTTGTCCGATGAGCCGCAGCATGGCATCGTTTGCCATGAGGATTTTACCGTCAGCGCCGACGGTGACCAGCAGGACCGGGGAATCATCCAGGAGCGATCTGCACATGTCTGCCTCAAGCTGCAGGGCGCCTTTGGGATGGTCCCCTTTTACGAAAGATTCGAGTTCCCGGATCTGCTCCCGCAGTGCATCCAGCTCGTGAGCCTGGTTTCCGCCCTGATCTTCGATCTCGTTCATGATTAAACTCACTCTGAATCGGAATTATTGTACGCCCCGTATATTTGCCGATTAGAGTTTATTATAATAGCGCGGGTATGACAATATAAGTGATGGGGCTTAAGCCCTGCGGGAGTAAAATATCCGGTGGTGGTCGGGGCCGACTGCATCCCGGAAGCCGGCGGTTTGGGTTCGAGGCGTGTTCCAAGGCGGGGCGCTTGACCGGCTGAGGGGTGATGGGATAATCTAAGCGGATGGAAAACGGCAGCTTTTGGTTCGTTTTTGTATATACACCTGCTTTTTGGGATAATCTGTTAATGAGGAGGAGCACAGGGCGTGATTGCCATTCTGGATTATAAAGCCGGAAATCTGACCAGCGTGGAGCGGGCTTTGAACCACCTTGATGTTCCGTGCCGGATTACCAATTCGCATAAGGAAATCCGAGAGGCGGACAGGGTGATTTTTCCCGGAGTCGGAGCAGCCGGGAAATCTATGGAGAGCCTCAAGGAGTTGGGGCTCGACAGGCTGCTGCACGACATTTTCGCCTCCGGCGTTCCCATATTGGGTATATGCGTGGGGCTCCAGGTGCTCTTCGATATGAGCGAGGAGAACGACAATACTCCCTGCCTGGGGATTCTGCCCGGTTCAGTGCGTCGCTTCCCGGAAAAGATATGCGCGGAAAACGGGAGTCTTCTGAAGATTCCGCACATGGGCTGGAATACGGTGAACTTTACGGGCGACCATCCCGTGTTCCGGGATATACCGGCGGGGAGTGAGTTCTATTTTGTGCACAGCTATTACCCGCATCCTGAAAAGCAGGAGATGACGCTCGGGACAGCCGATTACGGAATGCGTTTCGCGTGCGCGGTCGGATTGCGCAATCTGGCTGCCGTGCAGTTCCATCCGGAGAAAAGCGGCAAGCCGGGTCTTCAGATATTGAAAAACTTTTGCCGATGGGACGGAACTCTATCTTAGACGGGGGCCTCGAATGCTCAGCAAGCGAATAATACCGTGCCTGGACGTCCGGGACGGCCGGACTACCAAGGGAATCAAGTTCAAGAACAATATCGATATCGGCGATCCGGTCGAAATGGGACGGTTCTATTATGAGGAAGGCGCCGACGAGATCGTTTTCTACGATATTACCGCATCGAGCGAGCGCCGTCCGATCATGCTCGAAGTCGTGCGGCGGGTGGCGGAGACGATTTTCATTCCTTTCTCCGTTGGAGGAGGTATCCGCACGCTGGAGGACATGCGGGATGTGCTCCTTGCGGGGGCCGAAAAAGTCAGTGTAAACTCCGCCGCCGTGCTCAATCCGGGCATTATCAGCCAGGGCGCCGAGGCTTTCGGGAGCCAGTGCGTCGTGCTCGGAATGGATGTGAAAAGGGTCGGGGTTTCAGAGAAAATCCCTTCCGGCTATGAAATGGTCATTAACGGAGGCCGGACCTATATGGGTATCGATGCGCTCTGGTGGGCGCAGGAGGCGGAAAGGCTCGGAGCCGGGGAAATATGCCTCAACTCCATCGACGCCGACGGCACTCAGACCGGGTATGAACTGGAATTGACGCGGCTCATTTCAACAAATGTACGAATCCCGGTAATTGCCTCCGGTGGCGCCGGGAAAGCCGAACATCTTCGCGACGTACTGAAGGAAGGCTGTGCCGATGCCGCCCTCATTGCCTCCATGGTGCATTATGGAACCTATACGATCCGGCAGATAAAAGAATTTCTCGCGGAAAACGGGGTGAAGGTGCGGGAAAACTGGTAGACGGGGGACAGAGGACAGAGAAAAGGACAGCATAAGCGCTAACTTCCCCCCCGTCGCAAAGGGATAGTCTGATTTCTCCCCTTTCGCAAAGGGGGGCCAGGGGGGATTTAATTCGCCATTCTTAAACCCCACCAGTGTCTGATCCTGACACTGGACAATTGGACAATCCGCCAATCCGGACAGGAATTTCCTTGCCCTCGGGTGGGGATTATAATTCCCGCTGCCTGGGCGACCCTTACAAACCTCCATCTCGGCGCCGGCGGTTACTCTTACACGAAATGGAAGGGCAAGTTTTACTTTCATCGAGGTTTCTCAATATGCCAAATGTACGGGAAGGGTATATCGACGTGCCGGGAGGGAAAGTCCGGTATCGGGAAATCGGCGCGGGTCGAAAGGCGATTCCTCTGCTCACCGTCCATGGAGGCCCCGGCGCTCCTCATGATTATCTCGAACCTCTTGAGGCTCTCGGTGACGAAAGGCCCGTCATCTTTTACGATCAGCTCGGCTGCGGCAACTCGGACCGGCCCGACGATACCGCCCTTTGGACAATTGAGCGTTACGTAGAAGAACTCGATCAGGTGAGGAAGTTTTTGAAGCTTAGCCGGACACATATCCTCGGTCAGTCCTGGGGCAGCATGTTGGCCACGGATTATCTCTTGAAGAAGAAACCCACGGGGGTGCGGGGATTGATCTTTTCCGGTCCGTGCCTCAGCGTCTCCCGTTGGGCGGCGGATCAGCGGGCTTACCTTGCAGAGATGCCTGAATCGATACGAGCCGTCATTTACGAAAAAGAAGCATCCGGGGAGACCGATTCGCCTGAATACCAGGAAGCAATGATGTCCTATTACAGGCGCCACCTCTGCCGTCTCGACCCCTGGCCGGACTGTCTGAACAGGACTTTCGAAAAACTCGGAAAATCCGTTTACGAGCACATGTGGGGACCAAGTGAATTCACCGTTTCCGGAACGCTTGGAAACTATGAGCGGGCAGAGCTGTTGAAGGAGATCACTCAGAACATTCTTTTCACCTGCGGCCGCTATGATGAAGCTACCCCGGAAACAACGGCCTTTTATCATCGAAGGCACCCGCGATCCGAGATGGTCATCTTCGAGGATGCCTCTCATGCGCATCACCTGGAAAAACCGGAGGAATATCTCGGCGTGGTTCGTGATTTTCTCCGTAGAGAGGATCAGGTCGGATTGTAGATATTGCTTCCTGTAAGGACCGTTAGCCTGGTCATATTGCAACGCTCACCTGTTGGACACCAACAAAGTCAAGCGGCTCGATTTCCTTACCTTCTACCTCCAGGCAAAGTTCGATCGCTTCCTTGATGCGGAAAATAAAAAATGTTGGAGTCGATTTCTGCATCACTCGAGCGCCCGATAACGACATACAGTGACATTTTGTATGCAGTAGTCCGAAATCTTTACATTTCTTGACGATCTCCACACAGCCTCTTAGCATAAAAAGCAGGAAGAGTAACTTCACCTCAGTTTGGTGGCAATTGACCCGGCGAAAGAGCTGAGGTGACGTTCTGAACATGGTGATATGGAGGGGCTGACAAGCCTCTACAAAACCTTCTTGTGCGGTATAAATAAATGAGGAGAACGTGATGGAAAAATGCTTAACTCTGATACAGCGGGCGGCAATCTGCTTCGCGGCGGGGGTTATAGGCGCGTCGGCAGTGCTCCTTTTCGGCCGCGTCCTGTTTGGGTTGGGGCTTAATGAGACATTCAATGTCCCGATAACCTTGAACCCGGGGGTGCCGGCCATATACAGGCCGCTCTTCTGGGGCGGGCTATGGGGTATCCTGTTCGGGCTTTTTATAGAGACCGTCTGGAAGCACCGATACCTCTTCGGTTTTCTATACTTCCTCGTACCGTTGCTTGCGCTGTACCTGATCTTCCTGCCGAGAAGCGGCGCGGGGTATTTCGGGCTTCAGCAGGGACCGATGTTCGCAGTCTACCTGCTGCTGGTAAATCTGCCCTTCGGGATAGTCACCGCTTTGGCGGCAGTGGCGATATTGGGGAAGAACCCGACGTTCTGCGAGGTCGTGAGATGAGCGCCTGCCTGTTAGTTGAGCCTTTTTGAAAATTAACCGGACAGTAGTGTTTTAAAATGGCTTGCCACCGGCGGTTGACTTGTTTTTGAGCGTGCTTCTTGAAATTTCTGACTTTAATCATAAAGTAGATGGGCGAACATATGGACCTCTACGTCGGCGCCAGCGGTTACTCATACAAGGAGTGGAAGGGCACGTTTTACCCCGTAGACATGTCCGCGAAGGGAATGCTGCATTATTACGGTGAGCGTTTTCGAACGGTTGAGATCAACAACACATTTTATCGCATGCCTAAGGCATCCGTCCTCGAAGCCTGGGCCGGAGAAGTCCCCGCAGATTTCAAATTCGCGCTGAAGGCGTCGCGGCATATCACGCACATGAAGCGGCTAAAGGACGCAGTCGATTCGGTGTCCTATCTGATCGAAGCGGCCGGGGCGCTGAAAGAGCGCCTGGGGGCGCTGCTGTTTCAACTGCCTCCGAACTTGAAAAAGGATGTGCCGCGGCTGCGGGACTTTCTTGCTTTGCTGCCGCCGGAGCGCAGAGTTGCGTTTGAATTTCGCCATCAATCGTGGTTCGACGACGAAGTCTTCGGAGTGCTGAGCGATCATCGGGCCACGCTGTGCATCGCCGAGGCCGAGAACGATCTCGAGGTACCCTTTGTTGCGACCGGGGATTGGGGTTATCTGCGGTTGCGGCGGCCGGATTATGGCGATGCGGAGCTGGGGGCATGGTTGGATCGTGTGCGGGAACAAGGCTGGCAGGATGTATTCGTTTTCTTCAAACACGAGGTTGAAGGAAAGGCGCCGCTAATGGCGAGAAGGTTTCTCGAACTGGCTGCGTGAATTGAGTTTCCCGGGGGCTTTGCTCGGCGAATTGTTTGCTTTCCCGTTTGTTTTCCGCGCGTCATATTGTTGCACGTCACGGCTTCATACTCGGCGGCGATCATTCACAAGGTCCATATCGTCAATGAATATCTCTATGGCGTTGTGCGAAAAATTGCCGGACATGACTTTTGCCGTACGAGGTTGGGACTGTATAGTCTTCGGATCTTTTCGGCTTCTGCTCTGCCCATCTTTAATCCCCGAGGTCAGTTTCCTCTAGACCGGCCATCTTCAGGAGATGGTTGAGCAGACCCATTTTGAGTGGCTGATTGCCGTGGACCGGCACCGACAGGCGAACGACGCTCCCGTCCTTTCCATAAATGTGATGACTTCCCTGAGTCCGCAGTAACCGCCAACCGTGCCGCTCGAGCACCCTCGCCAATTATCTTCCCTAAAGGTTTTTCATACGGCTATTTCTAAGATCCGCGCCTTGGTATCCATAGAATCAAAGGGCTTAATATCTACGGCCAGGCAACCCTCCACGGCTTCATAAATATTCTTGAGAAGTTCCTCAAATGTTTCGCCCTGAGTCGCACAACCGGGTATGGACGGCACTTCGGCCCAGAATCCACCTTCTTCCGATTCATGAACGATGACCTTGAGCTTCATGGTCGCTCCTTCCGATTCTAACTTTATTGGCCTGAAAATAAATCCTCCACCTCATGATAGTTCATACATGCCGTTTTATCGATAAAATTTCAACAAGCAAAAAATGCCTGAGTGAAGACAGTGTCAGACAGACTCACCTTTAGAGAGGTGAAATCTTCTCGTGCCGGCATGTTCAAGGGCAAGAACTGACACCATGGCGGGATTAACAGGATTGAGACGAAGATGGAGGCGAATGGAAAAGCCGGCCTTTTTTATGCTTTCTTGAGCTTTTCCATCATTTCTTCGACTTCTTTCGCGCCTTTTTTGTAGATGTCTTCTTCCCCGGGTTCCAGTTCTTTTCCACGCTAACCGAGACGGGAGGGGGCCGAAAAATAGCGGTTCTCCCCGAAACCCTTTTTATGCTACAAAAGAAACATGGCAACGAACTTAACCACTTCTGGCGGTAAGTCTTCCGGTATGGAACGGACTGCCTCACAAACATCGAGGCGGGATACCTATATCGTGTTGAATCTGTTGCCGCCATCAACACAAGAATGGCTGAAGCAGCAACGGCTGCTCGTGGCCAAGGCATACCAGCAATCAGCCTCAAGCCGAGGTCACAAGCCACACCCTGAGCCTTGAGCGGCGTCCTTATTTCCC
>Ga0364919_10238_pt1 | contig 11158 bp, 7 predicted proteins | sample SorcelJu500001C7_2_FD_206953 | JGI IMG/M metagenome (GOLD analysis project Ga0364919, IMG submission 206953) | Enriched cells from Trout Bog Lake Hypolimnion, Wisconsin, USA - BchlTB.June20.5000.01.C7 | ecosystem: Environmental > Aquatic > Freshwater > Lake > Hypolimnion/Profundal zone | place... | reverse complement strand
GTTCATTTCCGGCGGTCTGTTCGCCCGTAGACGGAATTTGGGGCGCCGTGCCGGTTGTCTCCGGTGCGGAAGTGGCGGGCGGGCTAGTCCGGGGCGCTTGTTGCGGCGCCGTCTGAACAGGCTGTTGCTGAGTTGTCCGTGTGGGTTGCGCAGGGGTTGTTTGAACCGGGTGTTGCGGAACTGTCTGAGCAGGCTGCTGCGGGACCGTCTGAACGGGTTGCTGAACGGGATTTTGCATCTTGTAATACAATAAGGCCCCACCAATAATTACGGCGAAAATTATTAAAAGCGCCACCGGACTTGCGGCCTTTTTGCCCGGTTGTGATATTGCTTCTTTGGGTTTTTCATCATCCACCGGCTTGGCCGCGCGAGGCGCGGGCCGGTCGGCACCGGCTTCAGCCGCCGGCCTTCCCTCAGAGACATCGGCTCTTGCCGGCAGGACCTTGTCCACCCGGCCGCTTGATTCCTGAGGCGGAGACTCATCCCCCGGGGCTCTGCCTTCCCGGCCCTCTTTTTTGGGAGAGGATTTGTCACTTTCTTTGACGGCCTCCGCCTCGGCAACTGCATTTCGAACATGCTCCTCAACCTGCTCCCTGCTGATTCGAACCGTCTCTTCACTAGCGGAGTCCTGCTCAATGACCGTGGCGTCAGGCGGCTGCGCGGAAGAAAGAGCACCCTTTCGAATGGCCACTCTCAGTCCCTCCAGCATTTCCCCGGGAGTCTGATATCTCTGCGCCGGGTCCTTGGCCAGGGCTTTTGCGATCACATTCCCGATCTCCTGGGGGATATAAATGTTCAACACCTTCGCCGGTATGGGGTCCGTCTGGACTATTTTATAGGCAAGAGTGGCGGTATTCTCGGCGGCGAACGGTCTCTCGCCGGTCAAGGATTCATACAGCACGGCCCCAACCGAAAACAGGTCGGATCGAATGTCGATCTTCTGCCCGGATATCTGCTCAGGCGACATGTAATACGGGGTCCCAAGCACGGTACCGGTCACGGTCATAGAGAGGGAAGGCAGTTTTGCTATCCCGAAATCCATTACCTTTACCCGCCTGTCGTCCGTGATCATTATGTTCGAGGGCTTTATATCCCGGTGAACGATCTGCTCTTTATTGGCGCTTTCCAGAGCGAGCAGAACCTGCTCGAATATGTAAAGGCCATCCTCTACGGAGAGGATCTTCTCTATGTTCAGCTTCTCGGCCAGGGTCACCCCACTCACAAATTCCATGCAAATGTATTCGAATTCTTCCGTTTCGCCGTATGAATGTATCGTCACGATATTAGGATGGGAAAGCCGCCCGGCAGCTTTGGCCTCCTGGATCAATCTCTTTCGGGCTTCCTCTATAGAGGCTCTTTCCTGCGGCGATAAGTCTTCCGGCGTGATTCTCGGTGTCAGTTTCAGGGCGACCGTTCTGACAAGGATGGTGTCGAAGGCCTTATAAACCATCCCCATGGCCCCGCGAGCGACAAACTGGTCGAGCCGGAACTGGTCAATTTGTTTGCCGACATACTTAAAATGATCGAGCATCTAAACGGGACTCCTGGCGTTTTATTGAATACCTGCATGCTTGGAATGCCAAACGGCTCAAAATAGAACGATCCTGTGCGTCGAGACGATGGAATTGGTCTGTGGATCGATTAATTGCAATACGATTGGAATCTTTTGGGTCAGACTGTCCAATGTGACATCCCCCGTAAAGCTCCCCTTGGCATCGATTATATTGATAAACTGCTGCTTCAATACTCCCGTATCCAGGCTGGCTTTCACCTGGGACCCGCTTGCAGCCCCACTCACCTGCCCCTGGACCGTGACCCTGTACTGCCTGCCTCCGGGCACCGGCTTTGCCGTTTTAAGCCAATTCGCTATATTCGGATCACTGAGGGCAATAGAAGTTGCGTTCCTGATATTCGGCTGGATCAACGAAAAAGCGATGGATACGGGAACAGCCGGAACCTTCTGTTGTGGAACGGCGGTGGTTGCAGTGACTGCGTCATTTTGCTGGGCAGCGTCCGTTTGAGTCTGCGAGGCCTCAGTAGCGGCGTTTACCGTTGGAGGGTCGCCTGCCGGGCTCAAAAAGATATAGAGGTAGCCTACCCAGAAAAACAGCAGAAGAAGAAGATGGGGCAGGGTTCGCGCCAGCACGTGCCGCTCCGATAATCGCCTGGCAATCATGATGACAGCCAGGACGGATCCGAACAGACCGCCGGAAATGAACAGGAACTTGATAAAGGTGATGACGGAGGAATGGATGAAAGGATCGAGTGTTATTTCGCGGCTTCCGATGGGCACACCCGCAAGAAGGTAATCTTTTACCTTTATGGCATACTTGAGCAGATCGTATATCCTGTCGGAGAGGAATTCATGAAATACGTGCGCAAGATGGCCGGAAACGGCAAGCGGGACATATGCCAATCCATAATGCGCCATATTTTCGGAGACTTTTTCCTGGGAAGCGCCCGCCGACATGATCGAACACAGGATAAAGGGAACGATGGCCGCAGCAAGGAAGGAACAGTACATAACCGTATGGACATAAGCATGCGAGACGGTAAGCGTCTCGGCGTAAACTTTCCAGGACGTCAGATTCGGTAACTGGTGCCGCCCCATCAGCCCCACCAGCATGACACTGAGCAGAGAAAGGCTGAGAAGGGGCTGGGTCTGGCGCCATATCTCCTGCAACGGTGGACGGAGGTTGAGCTGGACCCCCCTGTTTTCACAGTTCTTCACGCAATTCAGACACAGCATGCATTCTGAGTTCGTGGTCAGCGAAGCCGGATAGGAAAACATGGGGCAGCCGCTGCTATGCTCCGTTCCCTTGTAGCAAAGATGCTGTCCGCATTGGGTCTGGCAAATCTTCTTGTTCCCGCGCACCTCCACGACACTCATCGTCGAGTAGGCGCCCAGCATGCCGGCCAAGGGGCATACATAACGGCAGAAGGTCTTTCTCTCGAAGATCACGCAGAAAACGGCCGAGAGCCCTATGATGATCACCAGGAGGAGTCCGGTCGCCCAAGGCTTGTCGGCAACCCCGACCAGTTCCTCAATGTAATCGAGAAACACAAACGCCGCAACCACCACCCAAAAATCCATGCGCTTCAGAAATTTCGGCACGGGCAGGTTAAAGCTCACCACCTTAGAGCATAATTCCCCGATGCCTGCGATGGGACACATTCCGCACCACACGCGACCGATTAGAAAAGCGGAAATTGGAAGAATCGGAAACCAGATCACCCAGGTAATCAGCATACCGGGATTATTTCCGAAATCCTGGAGCGGATGGTCTGCGGGTCTCGATCCGCCGTAAAGGGTAAACCCGGCCATGATCGTGACGACCAGAATGTTCGCCCACACAAAAATCTTTGGGATCAAGGGATGACGGAGAATATCCCGTATTTTGTCCCGGCGCAGGATATTGAGCTTGTGGATTTCCTTCTCCGAAGGAATGACAAAAATCAAATCGCCGGGGATGATTACATTTTCAGAAGCTACAATCGCCGCGCGCTGGACTACATTCTCGAGTTCTCTCACGTTTCCCGGCCAGGTATATGAAACCAACTTCTCAGTGGCTTCACGGGACAATCCGCTGACCTTCTTTCCTTCCTTTTTTGCAAAAACGGTGAGGTAGTGCTCTGTGAGAATGGGAATATCCTTGAGGCGCTGAATCAGGGGAGGAAGGTTTATTATCCTTTCCTGGAGCAGTTCTTTGAGTTCCGGTATGAGCTTTTCCATCACCTCGGCTTCGCTGCCCGTCGCCATCAGAATGACGTTAGTCTTGGCCTTGACGCTTTCGCGTCCGTATACGCGGTGAAACCAGCCGTACTTTATATAGGTCACAAGCTTGCTTTGCTGATGCGCATCGAGCTGTTCGACATGCCCGATTGCCAGAGTACCGGTCCCGATCATTTCCAGGTACCCTATCTGCCCACCCATATGTGTGGCATTCGGGTCATTTTCCACACCGAATATAGCCGGCCCTATTTTTGTTTTATCCAGTTCGGCAACCGAGATCTCAACATAAGGCGAATCTTTGGAAGGGCTCGATTGGTGAAAAAAGCGCGCAAAAGTCTTTTTGCCCGTCCCGGATATTCCGGTGATAAGAACAGTCTTATTATCCTTAGCGAACGTTTCGATCTTTTTTCGAGCGTCTTTTATCTTCTTATCTTCGCCAACGACTTGCACGTCCGTTGAAATTACGAGATGCTTGAGATCGTCGTGCCGGTGGTCCCTTTCCTCGGGTTCCGAAGCGCTGAACTTCTTCAACACCATCCGGTAAAAGGCTTTGCTGACTTCCGGGCTTTTTTGCAGCAGGTCGTTGAGTTCCGCCTTGCGAAGTTCCAAAACGTTGACATCGGATATGGCAATCATCGAATAGCGGCCGGGCTCCCCAGCCAATAATGCCCGTTCGCCGAAGAAATCTCCGGGGGCGATTTCGGCAATGAACTTCTCCGCGCCTTCTTCATTTCTTTCCACCACGCGAACGGAACCCGTATAGAGCAGATACATGCTCTCAGCGGGAGTGTTTTGATTCACTATCGTGGTCTTCTTCGGGAAAAAACGAACGGCCAGACTGGCGGCAAGAAGATTCTTGCTCTCCGGATCGAGCCAGTTAAAAAGATCGCTCTGGTTTATGAAAGCTATCTTGTCCTCGATCGAAATGTCCGGTACGGACTGCATAAAAAGCAATACCGAATCCCCGAGAGTGATCTGGTTTCCCGGCTTGAGCGCAATCTTCTTGACAAGATGTCCGTCGACAAATACTCCGTTTGTCGAGTTCAAATCCTCTACGACATAACCGCCTTTTTCAAAATAGATTGCCGCATGTGTTCTCGAAACTTTCTTGTCGTTCAGGAGAAGATCGTTGTAGCCAACTCGGCCTATCGTGACCTTGTCTTTTCCGAGTTGAATGGATTCCTTGTTTGCCGAACCGGACACAACCTTGAGAGTCGCCTGAGATTCCGGATTGTCTTTGATAACCGGAGGTTCGAATATCAAAGTAACCTGCTTATCGTCGACCGGAGACGGCTCCGGTTTCGCTGACTGCGAATGAGCGGAGGCAACATTCAATTCTCCCCCGGCAATCTCGTTCGACTGCTTTGCTGCCCGGACTCCAGCCGCCTTGTCATCTTTCACTTCATTAGCCATGGAATGCTTCCTCGTTTAACGTTGCGAAGGCTCAATGATTGAAAACCAAACCCGAATTCATGCTCCCATAACTCCATCGCGTGTTGTATCTTTAATCTTGTACATGGCTGCATCGGCAAGGTTAATGATTTCGCTCTTATTGCTCGCATCGCCTGGGTATGAAGCTACACCAAAAGAGGCAGTTATTCGAAGATTCAGACCTTCTTCTGAGAGAAAATTATAGGTATTCAACTGCTCCCTGAGATATACGGCAAAATCGAGCGCTTCTTTCTTGCCGGTCCCGGGCATCAAAATCACAAATTCGTCCCCCCCGTAGCGAACCGGAATATCCTGAGGCCTGGCAAGCTTCTTTATTAAAACGCCGACCTCTTTCAGCGTCTTGCTGCCGTAGATGTGTCCATGCGTGTCATTGATATTCTTGAAGTGGTCCAAATCGAGGAATATCATCGAGATTTCGTATTTTTCTCTCTCTGCGCGTATCAGTTGTTTGTCCAGGGCATCATGCAGATAGCGCATATTATAGAGGGAGGTATGGTCGTCCGTAATAGACAGCCACTGTGCATGTTGATATAGATGGCCGTTGTTGATGGCTATCGCGGCGTATTCAGCGATAGTCGTCAGGGCCCGCATGTCGAGGTCTGTGAATGAATCCTGCTCGATCCTGTTGATCAGCTCGAGCACCCCAAGGATCTTGCCTCTGCTTTGCAACGGGACGCAGATCACGGATTTTGTATTGAATTGGCTGATCTGATCGAACCGCCCACAGAATCTCGGGTCCTTGCGCACGTCTTCAATAAGCACGCTCTCACCGCTCTGAGCGACCCATCCCGCGATTCCTTCCCCCATATTCAAACGGCAGCCTTTAAGGACCTCGGCTCCCTCCCCCACGGCGATTTCGAAACAAAGATGACTTCGCTCCGCGTCCACGAGCAGCAACGACCAGTTTCGGGGTTTGAGCAACTCCCCGACTTTGGTCATTATATTTTCGAGAATCTCCGAGAGGTTCAACGAGGAGGTGAGCGATCTCGCCAGATCGCTGTAAATATCGTGCTCCAGTTTTAGTCGCTCTATTTCCCACTGATTATATCGCATGGCTATGCACGAACTTTCGGGAGGATGGAATCACACTTCAATCGGGCCTTTTACATAATCATCTCGGCATCTGGACATAAGTGGCGATTTGATCCTGCTCGACCACTTCGCACAAAACTACGGTGACATTATCATGACCACCTGAATCTTTTGCCGCGTCGATCAGCCTTTGAGCCCTTTCATCCAGTTCCAGGGGCTCGGCGAGTATACTCTGGATCAAATAATCCTCTATCATATCCGTCAAGCCGTCCGAACAGAGCAGGAATAAATCCCCCGGCAAAGCGTCTCCAAGGATCAACTCAACTTCGAGATCCTCGTGCTGCCCGACCGCTCTCAATATGACGTGTCGCATCCGGTGCTGCCTGGCTTCCTGCGCGTTGATGACACCTTTGTTGACCAGTTCCTGCACGAAAGAATGGTCCTGAGTCAGCGGTTTGAGCTCCCGGTGCCGGAACAGATAGGTTCGGCTGTCCCCCACATGAGCCACAGCATAGCGGTTATCGAAAAACGTCAATAGCTCCGCTGTACACCCCAACCCTTTGTGCTCCGGGTTCGCATCAGCGTGATCGAGTATCATTTTGTTTGCCAGCCGGAAGGATTTTCGCAGCAGAGATTGGGAATCCTCGTGGTTATTTTGGGAAAAAACCTCAAGGGCGGCGTTTACGAAAAATTTGCTGGCCAATTCTCCTGCCGCAGCGCCTCCCATTCCATCGGCCAGTGCTGCAAACCCCAGTTCAGGATTAACCAGGAAAGCATCTTCATTGTTGGAGCGGACGAGACCGGTATCGGATTTGCCTACGAACATCAGACCAAGCATTGTTCTTTCCTGTCAGGCCATTCTCTCGATTCAGATTCTTTACCCAAACCTGCTCCCGCTCAAGCGGCAATTACAGTATTGATACTCTATTTAAAAAACCGCGCTTTTACAAAAGAATTACCAGAAATCCAGCCCGATGCAAAGCCGAAAACAGTTGGAGGCTCAATATAAGAAGTGAATCCTGAAAGAGGCCCGGCAAATGCCTGTCCACCGAACCGTGGCGGCCTCGGTATTCCCTAAGGACAAAACCTTCGGGAATTGGTTATTTCTTGATGCCCAATTTTTCCATTAAATCATACAGGCTTGGCCGGCTGATTCCCAGATCGGCCGATGATTTCGCGAGGTTGAAACCGTTATCGGTAAGCACTTGCATAATAAGGTCCCGATCCGTCTTTTCACGGGCTTCACGCAGGGTTATCCTTCCGAATCTGTCCAGTTTCTCGAGTTCGAGGTCATGATCGGAAATCTTTGAAGACTGGGTCATGATGACGGCCCGTCTGATGCGATTTTCCAGTTCCCTGACATTTCCGGGCCACCTGTGGTTCTTGAGCGCGCTGAGAGCTTTTTGCGTAAATCCGAGAATCTTCTTGTTACTCTCACCGGCATACTTTCGCATGAAGCTCGTAGCCAGAAGCTGGATGTCGCCTTCCCTGTCCCGCAGCGGCGGGACCTGAATCTTCACCACACCCAGTCTGTAATAGAGATCTCCCCTGAAACGACCGTCCCGAATTGCCTCATCGAGATCCGTATTGGTCGCGGCAACAACCCTCGTGTCAATGATGATCTCCCTCCTGCCCCCAATCCTCTCGATCGTGTGTTCTTGCAAAAACCGCAGGATCTTTACTTGCAGCAGAGAAGGCAAATCGCCGATCTCGTCCAAGAGAAGAGTGCCCCTGTCGGCAAGCTCGATGCGGCCTTTCCTTTGGGCATGCGCGCCGGTGAATGCCCCTTTTTCGTGGCCGAAAAGTTCACTTTCGAGGAGGGTCGCGGGAATGGCCGCACAATTGATAGCAACGAAGGGGCCGCTATTTCTCAGGCTTCTTCCGTGCAGTGCCCGTGCGATCAGTTCCTTGCCGGTCCCGCTTTCACCCAGAATCAATACAGGCGCATCGGTGCCCGCAATCTTCTCGACAGTCGAAAAAACCTGTTGGATTTGAGGACTTGCTCCTATCAACTGTTCATAAGAATCCTCGCAGCGATGCGCCTGGAGTTCCAGGTGTTCTTTCTCCAGCAGGTGAACCCGGAGGGCGCGCCGCAGGATTACACTTACCTCCTCGATTTGGATGGGTTTACAGAAGAAATCGTATGCCCCCTGACCGATTGCCGTCAGCGCATTTTGCTTTTCTCCCTGACCGGAAACGATAATTATCTTCGCGAAGGGATCTTCCTCCAGAAGGCTCGCGAGAGTCAAAAAACCTTCTTCAACGCTATGAGTAAAAGGAGGAAGTCCAAGATCGAGAGTAACGATCGGGGGATGCTCTTGTCTGAATATTTCAAGGGCCTCGTTCCTGCTGCCCGCAAGAAGGATATCAAATTCCTGAATCAAAGCCCATTTCATCGACAACAGAACACTCTCATCGTCATCGACGATCAGCAGCTTGGGTTTATCCATCTCACATCCTCTCGAAAATACCCTCTAAAACAGCAGTCCGAGCCCGTGTGGAACAATATCATTTGATCGTCGATCTGTGAAGGCATCTTTGCGCGACCACCACGAGAACCGCCACTCGAGCAGTTGCGCGCGGTTTAACAGCCGCCAACACCACACCCCGATTAAGAGACGGCGCCTGATGAATTGAATGTTCCCATTTCACGTAGAGCATCATTTCGGCGAAGGCCGGGACCCATTTTTGCTTGCTGCGCAAACATCCGCAAACAGGTCCCGGCCCAAAGACTCCGCGGGGATGACGGGTAGGGAAATAGACCGCAGTTCAAAGAAGGTGTGTTTTTGTGGGTCACTCTCAAGAGGATTGGGTAATAAGGATACAATGCCGTCGCCATGTGTGAGCGGGAAGCCGGTAAAACCGTTGTTCAGACCGGAGCGGCGGCCCGGCTTCACACCTTCACACGGCATCATTGACCGGTCGATACCGCGATGTCTGGTTGGTATAATCGCGCCCTGCCGGGCGCGCCACGAAAAAAACGGGGCCGTTTCCGACCCCGTCCGTACGATGAAATTCTTTTATTCTGAATGCTACCGGTCTTCCCCGGAGCGCAACCTTTTCCCTAACTTCTTCCTTATCGCAAGCGCCCCTATCAGGCCGGAACCGAGCAGAAGGAGGATACCAGGTTCCGGAACGCCGGTGCTGTTGACGATACCGCTGTGCCCCAGCCCCGCGACATTCATATCCCACTCAAATGCCCATGAAATGTCGCCATTGATAACCGTACCGTTGCTGTCGGTAAGAGTCGTGGGACTGCCGTCGTTCAGTTTATCGAGCAAGTTCGGAAAAGTGTCATAGTAACTGATCTGCCAATGGTTCGGACCGGGAAAACCCACCGAATTCGACACCACTGCCTGCCCACTCTGCGTTACGAAACCGGGAGAAGACAGTACGGCCGAATCCTTCTGGATACCCTTGGTGAGATCCAAATCGGAATACTGAAAAAGATGTATCTGAAGGGGATTGGAAGTCAGATTCGTAATCGTGAGATTATCTTCCAGGACGGAAGCACCCGATTTGGCGGCGCCGCCCCACAGATCGTAGGTAATATCAACCTTGAAATTGCTCGCCGTGTATTCCATTTGAACAGAGCCGAGTCCGACCTGTGTTACGGTCGGCGGACCTATCGCATCGAGGGAAGTTTCTCCCCCTGTCCCACCGATTCTATACCAGAACCATTGTTGCCACATGACTTGTTTGCCATCGACTACCCAGCTATACACACCAGCCTGTGAAAACGGATCAATTCTGGCAGTTGAGTTGCCATCGGTAAGCGTATATGATGAGGCATGTACTGATACCGCACTCACCACCCCCGTCAGGAGTAGCAACAATGCAGCTAACACTCTGTATTTCTTCATTTTCCTGCGCCCCCTTTTCCCCAGAAACCGAGATCAACCCCCGCCCCCACCGACATCTCACTACCAAGCAAATGGTATGCCAAATATTGCCCTTAGCGAATCGATGCTTATAATACGCTAATATTACTACCAATATCGGAAGCACCCGGCCGTTCCCCCGCGATTCAAGCTACCTTGCGGTCCGTTGAAAATGTAAAAAATAGCTACACTAATTCCACCGGTTTTTCGGAAAAGCGAATCAGGCTCGCATTTTTTGACAGGTTGGATAAGTGTAAACAAATCCGACGATTTTCATTCCGCCGGGTCGTGAAACCAATTTCTGCGGTCCAGCTTCCCCCAATGTCGAAAAAGAATAGTAAAGAAAATCAATTAGTCAAAAAAAGCCCCCGGGGGGCCCTCAGAGCACGGGCCGGACAAACAGAATGTGCAAAAAGTTGCGGTTTGAAGTGCAAATAACGTAACTTGCCGATCCAGTTTGTTTCAACATCGCCGAAGAATCGGCTCTGACTGGGGTTTTTCCACACGGCACGGCATTTGCTCTGTCTTGGTGTGTCAATGGTGTCAACGTGCTGACTAACCGGGCATTTTTCCAAAACCCGGGCAAATACAAAGGGGACCTTTATGGAATTGCAGGATATTGTTGCTCCCGGTTACCGTAAAACCGGTCTGAGCTGTCACAATTGCACACATCTCGCGCGTGAATACGATTCGGACGCGGACAGGTCGGGGGTCTGGATTTGCGAGAAACTGCCGGCCTGCTCGACAAATAACTTTTTTCCCTTCGCACATCCGATGCCCTGTTTTGAACTCTCTTTCTGGTTCTCCATATTTGCCGGGAACTTCGGCGAGAGCATTTCAGACTATGAGGATGCAGTGAGCAGATTCTTCGAATCCCTCGCCCGGCTCGAAACACCGGCCTTCACCCCGGAAACGCTGCTGCCGCAAAATCCCGGCGATGCTATGCACCCTGCGTGATTACGCGCCTGATCGTCTCTCGCTCGAGTTCAGGCAATCCCGTTCATCTTTTATTTGATGAGTTTGGCGATGACATTGTTGTCCCTGTTTGGATCAGGGACGG
>Ga0364919_10484_pt1 | contig 11176 bp, 8 predicted proteins | sample SorcelJu500001C7_2_FD_206953 | JGI IMG/M metagenome (GOLD analysis project Ga0364919, IMG submission 206953) | Enriched cells from Trout Bog Lake Hypolimnion, Wisconsin, USA - BchlTB.June20.5000.01.C7 | ecosystem: Environmental > Aquatic > Freshwater > Lake > Hypolimnion/Profundal zone | place... | reverse complement strand
ATGGCATATTCATTGCCATTTTGCAAGAATTAAACGCAAAATGGCATCGCAAATGCCATATTGAGGCGCAATATGGCAACAGTGATGCCATTTTGCGGTTTATTCTTTTGATATTTGCAAGGCGAGGTCTTGGCTGCAGAGGAGGTTTAAGCAATCTTTTTAGCATCAATTTCAAGAAGAGGTTGTTCGTCTTCAGAATTTACTAGATTTTGAGAATTAATTTTCAAATAGAATCTCCGAAACTCTTTGTCTGCTACATTTAAGTGGTTGAGAATGTAGAGGCGTAAGCAAATTTCAGTACTGGGGCTCATTCTAGATTTTTCATTCTCCCATTTTAAAACAGCCGTGTGCGTTACTCCAAATAAATGGGCAAACTCTCGCGTGGACATTTTTAGATAATCGATAATAAAGCGGATCTCTGGGCCACTTAAAGTTGTCGTTTTTTTTGCTAACATATGAAGTACAATTTTTTGGAAATGTTCTAAATTAATATCTAAAACCCACTCACCAAATATTTTCTTCATCGGCACGTTCATAAGGCGTATAGGAAATCCTAATCCTTCCCACATAATTGTATCTTTTCTTGCTTCTTTCATATTTACCTACAGTTTTTGAATATGCATTTTTGATATTTGCAAGGCGAGTTCTTCGCTGCAGAGGGCGTGGTAGAGGAGGCCTTTGGATCCCATGCCGGTGATGACCCAGCGGTTGTTGCCAAGGTGTTTTATGAGGGGACGATGGTCGGGAGTTGAAGCGCGGATGCCGGCGCGGCAGCGCAACACTTTGGCATTGGCAAGTTGGGGGAAGAAGGCTTGAATTTTTGGGATAAGATCTAATTTAGCGACTTCTATGTGGGGAAGCTCATCTGGGAAAATGCGTTCGTACGTTGCCCCAGCGATGAATACGTCGTTACGAGGATGCATTAACAAATAGCCTTGAGAACTTATCGGAGAGGACAGAGGTGGTAGCGCATCTGGTCGTTCTAGTGTCAACACTTGCCCTTTGATGGGTGTGATGGGTAGGTGCGATAGTTCTGGTAGATTCTTAGAGGCTGCTCCCATGGCAACGACGACGTGATCATAAGAGTCAACCTCATTAAGCGATATCACTGCTTCTTTTTCGAATTTTACTTCTTTATTGGCACATGCTAGCCATAAGGCTTCGAGATACTTTTCACAATCTACAACATAGGCTTTGTCGATAAATACTCCGCCAGGACAACAATTGACATCTGGATTGTCTTTCGCACACATGGCGAAGTCGATTTTTTGTTCTTGAGTAAGTGCTGGTCGATGCAAGCCAGTCTTTACTACAAGCGGCGTCGTAGCATAGTCTTGTATTTCTCGAATAAGGCTTAAAGTGGCCTCCATGCCTTCATCGGCGCGCCAGTTTTTCCTTGATCGGGCGCCGGCGAAGGGATGGAGCAGCCCAGCAGCAACGCCGGAGGCGCCGTTTCCGATGCCGTTGGGATCAAAAATGGTGATGTCATAGCGGCCGATTTTTGCCAGGTGCCAAGCGGTGGATAATCCGGATAGTCCGGCGCCAAGGATGGCGATGCGCATTTTTATTCCTTATTTTTGTCTATTCGGCTATTTTCGTAATATAAACGAGAATCATTATGCCAGAAGTAGAAGAAAATTCCAAATCAAAGCAGATTAAAACGTTACTCTATGTCGTCGGAGCAGGAGTGATAGCGGCGGCGGCGTTGTCGTTGTCGATGTTATACTACTATAATCCAACTGGAGCATATTCTGCTGAAAATGTGCTGTTGGCTCCTGAAGCGGCCTATGGGTTGAATTATTCTGATAGCAGCAAAGTCAAGGGTAAAGTGCGTTTTGATCGCATTGAATTTGAATATTGGGAAGTTTCAACGCGTAAATCTAAGATGGTAATGGTCGACAAGGAAAATTATGCGGCCTTTTACAATTTGGTGAAGGGGATTACGAGCGTCGTAAATCCTGATGAGGCGATTGTAAGTCGCTTTGGCGTCGGGCATCCAGCAAAGTTGGTTATAAAAGTGATGGAAGATGGAAAGACGGCGAATATTTTTTCTCAGGTTGAATTTGCTGAGGATTCTGACTTTTTTCGTGTGAAGCTGAGGCAACAGGGTTCTGGGACGTCGTGGGAGTGGGCATATTTTTCTTCTCCAGGAATGTATCGAAAGGTTATGCAGATCATGAACAATGAGCGTAGGTGAGAATTTTTTGCGGGTACAATTATGTTGATAAAGGGTCAGTTGTTGTTTTTGGGGACGGGAGGATCGATGGGGATTCCTGTCGTTGCATGCACATGCCTGGTATGCACATCTACATCTGCGCATAACAAGCGGTTGCGTGCTTCTGCGTTGTGTACGATTGGCAAGCAGAAGTTGCTGATAGACTGTGGACCTGACTTCCGGCAGCAGGCATTGAAGTACAACATCGATCAGCTTGATGGGGTCATTTTTACGCATGCCCATAACGACCATACGGTAGGTGTTGACGACCTAAAGACGTTTTGTCAGAAGACTGGCAGGCCGATGCCGTGTTTGCTGTCGCCGGAGACAGCCAAAGAATTGCAGGCACGATTCTCTTATCTTTTCGAAGAGAAAGAGCCTTATGCGGGATTGATGACGCGTTTTGCGATGCAAATGTTGGAGCATAGCCGCGGTGATGTGGTTTTCCAGGGAGTGCGCATCCATTATTTTTCTTACGAGCAGCTTCACATGCGCGTGAATGGATACCGTATTGGAGACCTGGCTTATGTGACGGATATAAGAGTATTTCCTCCAACGATTTTTAAGGATTTGGCTGGAGTTAAGACATTAATATTAAGTGCATTGCGCATGGAATCGTCCCGCATGCACTTCAGCCTTGACGAAGCGGTCGAATTTGCGAAACAAGTGGGTGCTGAAAAAACTTGGCTGATGCATATCGCCCATGAGTTGGACCACAAGACTGGAAATGCCCATTTGCCTGAGAATATACGCTTAGCATATGATGGCTTGGAACTAGAATTTCATGCTGATATAGTAGACGATTTTTAACATAACTTTTTTATTATGAACTTACCTCCAGATTTTATCCCTTTCGGACAGTCGCTAGACCACTCGACGCAAGATCCATGGCGAGCACTGATCGTTTCCGTTTACAAAAATAGCCCTGTAGAACGTGCTTTGAGTGAAGAGCATCTGCAGGAACTGGCATTGCTTGCCGACACTTATGGCGTGCAGGTCATCCACAAAGTTGTGTGTCCTATCCGTCGTTATGATGCTGCGACGTATGTCACCGAAGGTAAACTTCAAGAACTGGTCGATGCCTCTAAGCTGCACAATGTCAATTTGGTAATTTTTGATGACGAGATTGCCCCCAGTCAGCAGCGCAACTTGGAAAAAGCATTTCAGCTTCCCGTTATAGATCGCACAGAGGTGATTTTGGGAGTGTTTGCTCAGAGGGCACAAACCAAAGAGGCTCGTCTGCAGGTGGAGTTGGCGCAGATCAAGTACCAGGCGCCGCGATTGAAGAGATTGTGGACCCACTTGTCACGGCAGGCGGGCACGGGAAGTTCGGGGTCTGGCGGAGCCTACTTGAAAGGCGAGGGAGAAAAGCAAATTGAGATTGACAGACGCATTTTGAAGAAGAAAATCGACTTGTTGCACAAGGAGATCGAAGAAGTCAAATTGCATCGTGAGACGCAGAGGAGTTCGAGGCAGCGATCGGAGATTCCGGTATTTTCGATTATAGGATATACCAATGCCGGCAAGTCGACATTGTTGAATGCGTTGACGGATGCGGGGGTATTTGTCGAGGACAAGCTATTTGCGACGTTGGATACCACGACGCGTAAGTTTATGTTGCCGAATAACCACGAAGTGTTGTTGATTGATACAGTAGGATTCATTAGGAAGTTGCCGCACTTGCTAGTTGCTGCCTTCAAAAGTACTCTTGAAGAGGCTGTGCAGGCGGACATTTTGTTGCATCTGGTCGATGTCAGCCATCCTATGGCTGAGGAACAGGCTGAGACGACTTTCGAAGTGTTGAAATCGCTGAAGGCTGAGTCCACGCCGATCATTACTGTGTTAAACAAGATTGATCTATGTGAAAATCCCGCAATCTTGGCCAAGATGAAGGTAAAGTATTCCAAGACCGTCGAAATTTCAGCCTTAAATCGTACAGGGTTCGACGACTTATTGGCCATCATGGTTGAAGAGCTCAGCAAGCAGCGCAAAACTGTTAGGATGCGTATCTCGCAGGCCGATTATGCCATCGTCAGCGAGGTGATGCGCGCTGGAAATGTCTTGCACCAAGATTATGAAGATAACGACGTCCTTCTCCAAGTCGAATTGTCTGCCCCTTTAGTACAAAAATATAAAGCCTATGTGCTCGAGTCATGAACGATTCTGAAATCAGTTACTCAATACAAACTCTTCCTGAAGTCGACCGCCCGCGTGAGCGTCTTTTACGACACGGTGCGGAAGCGTTGTCCGCTGTGGAGCTCATTGCGATTGTTTTAGGCAGCGGCACGAAGGGGGCCCCCGTATTGCAACTTTCGCAGGCACTTATTACTCGGTTTGGCAGTTTGGTTCTGTTGTCGCAGGCCACCGTGGAGGAGTTGTGTCAGGTGAAGGGGATTGGATCTGCGAAGGCGATCCAGCTGCGTGCGGCCTTTAGCATTGGTATGAGGCTGAACCGGCATGATGTAGGACCTAAATTTAAAGTCGAGAGTCCTTTGCATGTGTATCAGTTGGTTAGAGATGAACTAGAAAACGAAAAGCGTGAGCTTTTTATGATTGTGATGTTGGATGCTAAGGCCTGCTTGATTTCACATTATACTGTCGCTATCGGAACGTTGACTGAATCGGCGGTGCATCCGCGCGAGGTGTTTTATCCAGCCATCCGTCATAAGGCTGTCAGCCTCATTTTAGTGCATAATCATCCCAGCGGTGATTTGACGCCATCAGGGCGTGATATTGTATTGACGCAGCAGCTCGTTGAAACTGGAGCGACGATTGGCATTCCTGTGAATGACCATATCATCGTTGGCGACAACGGCTATCATTCAATGAGACAACATGGGGAAGTGTTTAATAAAAAATGAATAAGATCACTTCATCAAATTTTCAAGGTACCACTTCCACAGCAAACACAAAGCAGATTGTCGGGCGTTCGCAGGATAACAATGCGATGGTTACCGCTCAAAAAGCGATTGAAGGCAGTCAACCACAAATCACGGCGTTGGCGTTGCGCAAAAGGCGTTTTAATCACGTAAGGGGGGCCGATCCACAAGATCGACAGCCGCTGCCAGGGTCATTGAAGCATCGGTTACTGTCGTGGCTAGATAACTATCATGTCACTACGCGGTTGACGGCGAATGCGTTTTGGGGAGTTAGGCTGGCACTTTTCAAAGATCCCGGTCCTCGCTTTAGGAACGATGTGGACAAGGTTTTGACGGAGCAGTGTGGAACGGAGTATCTTGCGAAGACATTGCATGCGATATCGCCTGCGGTAGCGAAATGGGTGCAGGAGGCGCTGATAGGGTTGAATTTGTATAAGAGTTTGAATTTGTTTTTTGAAAACGAGCATTATTCATTTCACACCTTTGTTGACGTTTTGTTGCCTGTGATCTTTGTCAACATGTCGAATAACATCATTGAAAATACGAACATTGAACCTGGCGAGACATTTAATGTGACCTTGGCGGACCTTTTGAGCCTCGCTTGTGAGATTGTCGAAGACCATCAGGCGACAATTAATGCAAGATATGACGATATCTGTGGCATTAGGGATCCCGAGCAAAGGGACAAGAAGCTTTGTCAACTGTTCCAGCCGATGGTTGAAGATTTTTTGTCTGTGGCATTGCCTCAAGGCATTGACGAGTTGCCGGTTTACAATTATTTAGGTTTTTCTAGAAGTTATTATGAGACAAGCCTAAAGAAAGAGATCATTCCAAAGCTATTCATCTGGGTACACCGCCAGTTGGTTTTGCCTTTGAAAGAAAATAAGAAAGACATTTTAGCCGCAAGGCCTGGTGGAGAATCTTTAGTTCATCTGGCTGAGATGGCCGGCGAAAAAGCTGCTGAGATACTCCCTTTGCTTGTTGCCGACTCGCGAGTGGAAATTGATGAGCGTGGATACGCTGACATCGAAGGTTCTCCTATCGTGGGTGCACTTGTAAAAGCTTTCATGTCGTTATTGAAAGGGTCGGACCGCAATATCAACCGTTTGGGAGGATGGTTTGCAGGGCAAATGGCGGCTATCGGCAAAAATTCTGATCAGCCGATCCATCATATGTGGAAATTCATGAGTGGCTATGCCGAACCGCTATTGGTGCATGTCTTTGAACACATGTCAAGGCTGCCGTCCAAGTCAGCGCCGCCAAAAGGACACCTTCCCGATGTTTTGGGGATGATGATGATCCGATTTTTCTCCATTACCAGTACCTTTTTCAATCGACACCACAAAACCATTAGAGACCGGATAGAATCATTGAAAGGGTTGGATGTCAGGTTGGAAACCGATACAGTGTTATTGGAGATTTTTAAACCATATGCCAAGGATTTGTTAGAGGCTATGGGAGTGGACAAGCCGGAAAAGGTGCCATTGCCCGATTTCATAAAGGGGAAGTTTGCTGATGCCGTTAAAGAGTTTGCCCCTGGCTTCCTCTTGAAGCAGTATTTTGCCATCATGGACAACGAAATCGATGACGGAATCACACGGAACAAGTTGCGTTCGCTGATATTTAATCCGTCGAGCCTTGACGATCCCATGATCAACAGCCACGTGATGCATGCGTTGTACGCACAGGGCAGTCAACCTGGCGGCGATCTTTTCAGCAGCTTTTTTCATGAGTTGTGGAATGAGTCGGGGACAGAGCGCATTGCAAAGACGTTGGAGAGAATGTGCGATAAGCTGTCAGAAGATATTTATGCGGCAGTGATGAGTAACTATGGCGTTTCGGCACAGGTGATGTTGAAGGAGACTGTGAATCCTTTTATGGGCAATATGGGCGATTACTTTAGAAAGATGATTGCGTCGGCATTGCTGGAAATATTGGTGAATATCACAGAGAAATTAGAATTAAAAAATCCACAAGAAGGTCCTAACCATCCTCGCTGCCTAGCGGCTGCGCACGTGATGCTGCAGCTTGTAAGGATCATCAATGAGGGCTTGAGCGGCATCCATTTGAAGCTTCGGTTAGTGAAAGAGAAATATCAAGGAAATTCTGAGAAAATGGGTCAAGAAGCAACTCAGGCCTTTGCAGGCGTCGCTGCTGAGCTGCATGACTTTTTTGGGGTAAATCCCTTCCGCCTTCTACCATTTAGTGGCCTACCCGTTGGGGATACTTTAAAGGACTTGCTTTGGAAGTCTGTGAGGGAGTCATTTTTACCGCAGATGTCGCACAGGGTATTTCGTCGCATGACGGACTGGGAGAAGGACTTGGAGAAGTCGTATAAGGAGTTGGCAGAATGTTATCATACCACACACCCCTCATGGGCATGCAGGGTGGTCGCGCAATTTGCTACAGACTTCATAAAACATTATCTGACGACATGTAATGATGACGCTGCTAAGTTATTGTATTCCAGTTTAGGCAATTACCTGACAATGCCGGCAGTGGGTGGCGGGACTGTTGACGACCCAGAGCTTAAAGCATTGTTTGAAGAATTCATGAGTCATAACCTCAAAGCCTTTGCGAAGGACCAAGATCCTAGCATGGTTGATATGTGGAATGTAATTACGCCTTATATTGAGTCGATCGTCGCTAAGTTTTTGGCTGAATTTTCAAAAACTATTCTGGAAGTAGAACAGCAAAATCCTGACTTTATGGTCGATGTCGCAATCCAGATCTTAAAAGATACTACAGAGCATTTTGCCTTGTCTACGCGCGCCGCTGAGGAGGCGGGTGAAGACTATGCTTACATGGTGAAGCCGACAGAAATGTTTGCCGTTTATGGCGACCGTTTACATTCAGGCGTGCCATTGGATCCATCAGCCTCCGAAGAAGAGAAAAATAAGACACGGCTGGAGGGATGTTTCATTCCTTTAAGCGACAAGTTGCTGCACCTGGCGAATCTTACTGTTAAAGATTTGCCGATCCCTTCAGCCTTCCGCGAGCTTTTAGGGAATGTATTGTTGAAGAAGGTCATGCCTTTGGCAATAATGCAGGCCTACAAGAAGGCCCTTGAGCCGCAGGTGCGGGATGCTTTGATGCTTACTTTTGTGCGCACGTTGTATACAGCATTACGCGTAGAGCAGCCTGTTGGCTTGAAGGTCCCTATCGAAGAGATTGTGACCAAACCTGGTCCGAAGACGAAGCATTTGTATGATACGTGCGGTGTGTTGGTCAAAGAGTTGATAAAACTTGTACCGGATACAACAGTGCAATATGTGTTCATGAAGGAACGTGTGCAAAATATGAGCGCTGAAGCTATCGGGGACGCTTTGATGCCTTATTTATCGCAAAACACGTTGCTGCAACTTATGGACAAGGTCATCTATGTTGGGCTGCCATACTTCCACCCATCGAAGTGGGAAGGAAAGATTGGGCGGCAGGCCTTAGTGCCAAGAAAAGCGACGTTGCGCCCTGATGGCACAACAGAATTGAAAGTCGACACACAATTTAGGTTTAATTTCTCTGCCGACTCATTGGACCTTGAAGCGCAAAGGAAGGTTCAACAAGAAGAGGCGGCAACGGTGCGTGTGCAGCTGAAAGATCAGTTTACAAAGACAATCAGCCATCAGCTTTATACTAAGGCTTGGGAGATCGTAAAGGCGTTATGGGTCCAGCTACAAGGACATTTGAATGACTTCATTGAAGGGATTTTTCCAGATGTGGGACCTAAGCTCAAAGCATTTATCGATAAAGTGTTTCGCGTTATTTTCTTCGATGTTGTGGGATCTGTCATCATGTTTTTGACCTCTCCGTTGGTCAAAGCTTTTAAGTATATCATTGAAAGCACTGTCATAAGAGGCAAGGCAGATGACGTCATAAAGAATATCCAATCCGATGCTGTCGAAAACCTCTTCTATAAGTGGACCGATGCAGTCATCGACACGTTATTGAAGATGCAAAACGACATAAAAAATGGGGCATTAACTGAGGCAAATGGATGACGAATCGAAGGATTCAGGAACTGCTTCCACCTAAGTTGTCAGTGCAAACTATTCAGCAAAAGCTTGCATGCACACGGCCGATGCGCGAAGGGGCTCCTAATATCTCCATCGAAGGTCATGGACTTAATAAAGTCATCGTCAATTGCTATGGTCATGGAGGATCTGGGTGGACATTGCTATTTGGATCCGTCGAAAAGGCTATCGGACTTTTTGTGTCGAGCAATCCTTCCAAGAAAGAACCTGTGCGAGTCATTGGAGCGGGTTGTATGGGATTGCTTTGTGCTGTTGAATTGCAGCGAAAAGGCTATAATGTCGTTGGTGTCACAGCCGCTGAATTCATCAATTTGCCTTCATGGATGGCGGCAGGGTATTTCGCTCTTGTTTCTTTAAAGACCACACCAGATGCTGTTGATGAAGTTGAAAACTTGGGTATGAGGACATTTATGGGGTACGAAATGATCCATAAAGGGAATCACCCATATTTCTCCTCAGATTCCATTCGATTTCTCCCCGTTTATTGCGATCGTGATGTTGATTCTGGAGTAGATTATCTGGCGCAGAGAGGGATGGTTCCGAACGTCGAGGAAGTGACGCTCAATTTTGTAGGAGGAGCAAAGCACGAGGGCTATTTGAAGTATATGACCTATTTCATCAATGGGTCGAAGCTGATGCAGATCTTATGGGATGAATTAAACCGCCGTGGAGTACGCGTCGAGGCTGGCAAAATCGACTCTTTCGAAGAGGTAAAAGAGAACATCCTATTTAACTGCACAGGAATGGGTGCCGCTGTACTGAACAACGACAAGGCATTGCTTCCTATTAAAGGACATTTAGTTACATTGAATCAAAACTCAGGGAAAGGACATATGGATTATATGATCCATGCCGATGTCATGCAGGATGGTAAGAAAGAGCGGATGTATCTTTTTCCAAAAAACCTATCTGTGTCGCCTGAACATCCCAAAGGACTTGCCTGTGCAGGAGTGCTGGGAGGGACTTTTTTGGATGAGAAAAAAAACAAGATTGATGATGCGCTAGAATATGATAAGATTTTGAATAGAGCTTCAATGTTTTTTTACGGACGGGAAAATTATGAATGAGATCACTATCGGAAAGTATAAGATCGGCAGAAACAATCCACCATTCCTTATCGCGGAGATCTCTGCCAATCATAATGGTTCTATCGAAGAAGCGCTTGAATTAGTCGACAAGGCGAAAGAGTGTGGAGTCCAAGCTGTAAAATTGCAGACATACACCCCTGATACGATTACTTTGAACATTAAAGTTAGAGAATTTTTGATCAATGATCCAAATAGCTTGTGGAAAGGGCGCAATCTTCACGACCTGTACACAGAAGCCCATACTCCGTGGGACTGGCATGATGCGATCTTCAGCCGCTGTCAAGAGTGGGGGTTGATAGGCTTCAGCACACCTTTTGATGAAACAGCAGTTGATTTCTTGGAAAAGTTTGATGTTCCATGCTACAAGATCGGATCGCCAGAGATCGTAGATATCCCCTTGCTTAAATACGCAGCTTCAAAAGGCAAGCCGATGATCATTTCTACCGGCGGAGCGTCAGAGACAGAGATTTCCGAAGCCCTTGAAGCCGTGAGAAGTAGTGGTTGCTCACAGATTGTCTTGTTGAAATGTACGATGGAATATCCCGCTAAGGCTGAAGATATGAATCTGCTGACGATTCCCGATATGGAGAAAAAGTTTGGAGTGCCCATTGGGCTGTCAGATCATACCCTTGGAGTGGGAGTAGCCATCGCCAGCATCCCACTGGGAGCTTGCGTTATCGAAAAGCATATCACGATGGTGCGCGATGCCGCTAATGGTGTCGACAGCGCATTTTCGACAGAGCCGGAAGAGTTCAAAGAACTTGCCGAGCAGTCGTTGAATGCATGGAAAGCGTTGGGAAGTGTCCATTATGGTCCGTTGCCAGGAGAAAAGGTATCTTATTCTCATCGTCCTTCCATATATTTCGTTAAGGACGCTCCTGCAGGGACAGTGATCACGGCGGAATATGTGCGTACTTTACGCCCCGGGATGGGACTGCCTCCTAAAGAAATGGATAGGGTGAT
>Ga0364919_10370_pt3 | contig 11198 bp, 9 predicted proteins | sample SorcelJu500001C7_2_FD_206953 | JGI IMG/M metagenome (GOLD analysis project Ga0364919, IMG submission 206953) | Enriched cells from Trout Bog Lake Hypolimnion, Wisconsin, USA - BchlTB.June20.5000.01.C7 | ecosystem: Environmental > Aquatic > Freshwater > Lake > Hypolimnion/Profundal zone | place... | reverse complement strand
TTTGCATTTTCAAGCGCCTCAAGTCCGGCAATCGTAGTGCCGCCGGGGCTGGTCACCTGATCCTTGAGCTGCGCGGGATGCAATGCTGTTTGCAGCACCATTTCCGCGGCTCCGGATACCGTTTGCGCGGCCAGTTGCAGGGATAGATCGCGCGGCAGTCCCATCAAAACCCCCGCGTCGGCAAGCGCCTCGATGACGACATAAATATAAGCCGGGCCGCTGCCGCTGAGACCGGTCACCACGTCCAGCAACTCTTCCTTCACACGAAAAATTTTCCCGACGGACGCAAAGATTTTTTCAACCACGGCCGCATCCGCCTCGGTCGCGCCCTTGCCGGACGCATAAGCCGCCGCACCCTTGTGGACCAGTGCCGGCGTGTTCGGCATCACCCGCACAAGACGCGCCTTTTTACCGCAAAAATCACGCAACCGGGAAAGAGTGACCCCTGCCATGATTGAAATCACGAGCTTCTCCCCGCCGCTCTCGCGCACGGCGGCCAGCGCCTCCTCCGCGTCGCCCGGCTTCACGCAACAGACGATCACGTCGCTCTGCGCCGCCAGGGAGGCGTTATCCGGAGCGGATTTCACGCGGCACTTTTTGACCAGCGCCTTGACCGCCGTCTCGTAGCGATCGGTAATGATAATGTCGCCCTTTGCAAAAACACCTGCGTGAAGCACGCCCTCGACAAGCGCCGCCGCCATTTTCCCGGAGCCGATAAATCCAAGTTTCATGCCAAGACCTTTAGACCCGCCGGAGCGTTTGGAAAATGAAAATCTTTAACAGGTGGATCGCGCAATCGCCTTTCCTCGACGCCCACGCGGTTTCCTGTTTGAATTCCAGTTCCATGAAAACGCGAACCGACCGGTATTTTCAATCCAAGCTTCGTGGCGAGAAAATCGCCGTCCTGACCGCTTACGATTACCCATTGGCCCGGTTGCTGGACGAGAGCGGTATCGACATTATCCTGGTCGGCGACTCGCTTGGAATGGTTGTCCTTGGATATCCTGACACGACACTGGTGACGATGGACGACATGGCGCATCACACGCGCGCCGTCGCACGCGGCGTGACGAACGCGCTGGTGGTCGCGGATTTGCCGTTCCATTCCTACGACGATGCAAGGCAGGCTGTGGCCAATGCCAGGCGCCTGGTTGAGGCCGGGGCGCACGCAGTTAAACTCGAAGGAGCGCTTGCGGAGCAGATTACGGCAATCACGGCGGAAGGGATCCCGGTCATGGGCCATCTCGGAATGCTGCCGCAGCAGGTGCGCGAGGAGGGCGGCTATAAAATCAAAGGCCGGACGGATGACGAGTCGGAGCGATTGATCGAACAGGCGCGCGCAGTTGAAAAAGCGGGCGCGTTTTCCATTGTGCTCGAACTGGTCACTCCGGAGACGGCACAACGCATCACCGTTGCGGTTTCAATCCCTACAATCGGCATCGGTTCGGGTGCCGGATGCGACGGCCAGGTGCTTGTGACCCATGATCTGGTCGGGCTGTTTCCGTGGTTTAAACCGAAATTCGTGACACGCCGCGCGGAGGTGGCGACGGAGATCCGAACCGCGGTGGAGGGGTTTGTCGGGGCGACGAAACAGGGGTTGTAGCCGGCCACGTTGGAGCCGGCGGGAGAAGACGGCGCTCCTGCAGGATTTTTACGGGACTTGGAAGTCCCGTCTACGTTGTTGGTTTTTTCGGAAGCTGCTCTTCCTGGAAAACGCCGATCTTGCGGAATTTTTCGTAACGCTGGGCCAGCAGTTTTTTCAACGGCAACGCGGACAGGGTTTTTAAATGCTTCAACACGGACTTCTTGAATTCCGCGGCCGTTTTTTCGTGGTCATGATGCGCGCCGCCGTGCGGTTCAGGAATGACCTCATCGATGAGTTTCAGTTCCTCAAGGTCGTGCGCAGTGAGTTTGAGCGCCTCCGCCGCCTCGGGCGCGTGACTGCGGTGTTTCCATAAAATCGCCGCGCATCCCTCCGGGCTGATGACTGAATAATAGGCGTTCTCGAGCATGAGCAACCGGTCCCCAACTCCGATGCCGAGCGCCCCGCCGGAACCGCCCTCCCCGATCACCACGCAAATGACCGGCGTTTTGAGCGTCACCATTTCCCGCAGGTTGATGGCAATTGCCTCGGAGATGTGGCGTTCCTCGGCGCCGATGCCGGGATAGGCGCCGGGGGTGTCGATCAGCGTGATGACAGGCAGATGAAATTTTTCGGCGAGCCGCATCAGTCGGAGCGCCTTGCGGTAGCCTTCGGGATGGGCGCTGCCGAAATTGCGTTTCAGGTTTTCCTTGAGGTCGCGCCCCTTTTGATGCCCGATCACCACGCAGCGGAAATCACCTAGGGTGGCCAGGCCGCCGGGCATGGCGTAATCCTCGCCGAACAGCCGGTCCCCGTGCAGCTCGACGAAATCGGTAAAAGCGAGCTTGATGTAATCAAGCATGTAGGGCCGTTGCGTGTGGCGCGCGATCTGGACTCGCTGCCAGGCGGTCAGCTTTTCATAAACGGCTCGCTTGGTCTCCTCGATTTTTTCCTGCATCCGGAGCACCTCAGGATCGAGATCGATGTCATGTTCGCGCGACTGTTTTTTTAATTCCTCCAGCTTCTGCTCGAGGTCGCGGATCGGCTTTTCAAATTCCAACGGCTGGGTTTTCATAGGAGTTTTGCTACTGGATTGTGACCGGAAGATTAACGGCAAGCAATGTCGAAAGCTCTTCCATGTCCTCCGCCCCCAGGGCGATGCCGTTGGCCTTCACCCCGCCCTCGGCCGGATCGGTGTAAAGTGTGTAGCCCGCCACGGTCATGGAAATCCAGCGCGAGCTGCCCGCGTATTCCTTTGAGCCAAATGCAACCCGCTCCCCGTTGTTCCACGCGACTTTTTCCTTTATTTTCACGTTTGTCGGAGCTGGAGTTTTTGCATCCGGCGCGCTCCAGGATTTCACCGGGTATTGCTTGAAAAATTTCCCGTGGTTGAAAAGCGTTACGGTTTTTTCCTTGCGGTTAATGGTCAGCGCGAACTGCGGATGCGAGACGATCAGCACCTGGCCGATCCGCAATTTGCGCGGGTCGTCGAGGTTGTTGGAACGGGTCAGCAATTCGGCGTTGGTTTTCAGTTTTCGCTCGATTTTTGCCAGGGCATCCCCCGGTTTCACGACATATTCCTCCTTGTCCGGACTGGGGATTCGCGAGAAAAAAATATCAGCATTGACCTCGCCGAGCGCGGTCCGGGCGTCAGCCAGCCGGGTCGAATGCGGATTGTGCTCCATGAACGCCTCAAGCGCGGCTCGCGCCCCGACAAGATCGCCAGACTGTTTTAACTTCAGGCAATATTCGAGCTCCGGCAGGCTTGGGTCGGGGGGCGGTGTCGGATCGCCGGTTAGAATCCTGGTGTCGAGCTCCTGCTTGAGATCCAGCTTTGGTTTCACCAACAATTCGTAGGTGAAAAATCCGCCCGAGCCGAATACCGCGAGGGCAAGCAGCAGAAGGATGAGCGCCTTGAGAAAACGCATGGTTGTCTGTTAAAGCAGGCCCCGTCTCCTGAAATCGCCCAGGTTGCCGCCTGCGGATTGTTGGATCAGATCCATGGTGAACTTAAGCAGGCAAACTTCCCACGCATCGTCCACCCCCTGTAAAATGACACTGAGCGGCTCCTCTGATTCGGTCACGCTGCGGCGCACACGATCAATGGCATCCTCCATGTTGCTATGCACGATGTTTTCCTGGATGTCCGTTTTGCGGAACTGAAAACCGTATTTCAAGACCGCAACTTGCTTGGAATTCTCGTGCATCCAGTCGGCAAACGCCTGTGCCTTTTCACCAAATCCCTCCAGCAGCAAACGCGAGTAATGGCCCGGCGCCACAATCTGCGGGCGTTCTGCATGGATTTTTCCGTCGCGCACGCGAATCTGGTTCACGCTGTCCATGAGCTCGGTAATCAAATAAAAACGGAAACTCGTGCTGCCGAACGTCTCGATGCGACGCTGCGGCGCGAGGATGACCTGGGTATTCTCGATGGCGTAATGGAAACTGTCGGCATTCATTCAGGCTTAGAACGATACGGGAGGCAGGAAGCCGGCGCCAGTGATTCTTTTTCAGGCTCACCAACAAAATCAGTTCTGGCCTCTGGAATGGGGCCGGGGTAGAGTCGCTTCCCATCCGAATTCACATCCTCATCAACCCAATCAAGAAATGAAAAAAATACCCTTGCTGACGATCAATCCTTTTGTATGCCTTCTTTCCCTGGTTGTCTCCGGACTCATTCATGTATCATGTCATGCTTCCGATACGGTTCTGATCCCGGTTGACTCTCCCGCCTTCATATTTTCACCCGGAAACTGGACGGGGAATGAGGGCCGCGGCGGAGGGGTTTTTCGTCAAACCTGGTATCCGGGAGCCTATTTCCAGGTTACCTGGACGACTCCGGGCGATAAGCCGACCGCTCAAGTTTTATTCGATGTATCCACCTACGAGGGCAAGAGACCCGTTCCGCCGGAGTTAACCTACCAGATCGATGGTGTATGGGTGGATGGGGATAGTTACGAGGACGGGCGTCTTGATGTTTCAAAGCTCAAAGGAGCGGGACAACACAGCCTCACTGTTTATTTCAAGAATTCGAAACAGGAAAACAGGTGGGGAAGCGCCGGGCAAAGCGGAAAGAATATTCTGCGGGTGATTGGATTGGTAGTGGATGCCGGAAGTAAGCCGGTTGATACCAAAGTGAATTCGCAATGGGCGTGGATCGTCGGCGATTCGATCACCGAAGGGTCCATGGAAGATCCCGACCAACTTTCAAGCTGGTCCTTTTTTGTCGGCCAGGGGCTGAAATCGCTCGGTTATGAATATGGGGTCAGCGCCTGCGGCTGGAGCGGGTGGCTTCATTGCGGAGACGGTGCCGCAAACGGGGATGTACCCGCCTTTTATTTCATCTCGGATTCCAAGGACGGCAAAGGGGGGAAATATGACGACGCCAGGAGTCGCTGGAATAAAATCGACGGAAACAAACACAGCCTTCTGGATTCCAAGGGACATTTAAGCGCATACGGAGAGGTCGGCCAGGAGCCCTCCATTATCCTGATCAACTACGGCACCAACGAAGGCCTCAACAACATGAACACGAGCGACATCCAGGCCAGCGTACAACAGTGCCTGGAGGCTCTTCGGGGGGCCGCCCCTAAGGCAAAAATCGTGCTGATTGTTCCTTTCGGCCAATATGAGGTGCAGGCTTTGCGGGCGGCATTGGCGGCCTATCAGGCGGCGCATCCGGATGATCATCTCGTTCAGTTGATTGATCTTGGCCCCTCTGTGGCCAGTGCGCTGAAAGATGGCGACTATTGGTCCGGGCTGCATCCGAACCTTCGCGGCCATGCGTTCTTCGCCAGCCAGATCCTGGCTCAACTGTTGAAAAACTAGCGGCCGGCATCGGCAATGATGTGTGAGGAGGATCGCATCATTGGCTGCGAAATATCACCTGTTGCGGCGGTAGTCGGCGGGACTTTGCCCCATCATTTCCTTAAAGATGCGATGGAACTGCGCGTAACTCCCAAAGCCTGCTTCAAGCGCTGCCTCCATGATCGTGCGCTGCCGGCCTTCGCCATAGAGCGTCACGAATCGCTCCAGGCGCAGCCGGTTGCGAAACACGGAAATACTTACCCCGGTTTGTTCCTTGAATACACGACTCAAATGCGACTCACTTAGCCCGGCCCGGCGGGCCAATTCTCCAAGGCGCACCGGCAGGGTGTCCTGCCGCATGAAAGCGATGGCCTTTTCGATGGCAGGATGGACCTCCGTGCTTGCAGTGGCGGCAGTCGTTGCCTGTTGTGCCGCCCATGCTCCAAGCATCGCGTAAGCAAGGCCGGCATTGAACTGGGCCGCCTCAGCATCAAGACTGGCTGCGACCTCGTGAAATAGCGCATCCAGCTTCCGGGCCTGCTGCACCGGCAACTGTTTGCAAAAATGACCGGGCGGACGTGCGGCCCGCAAGGTCCGCGTCGAGGGAGTGACGCAAACGCGGCGAACCATGGCCGGCCGGAACAAAAGCACCCACATCTCAAATTCAGGCGTGAAATCCAATAGCACATGATTCTGCTCCGGGAACAGCCAGACGAGCGAGTTGCGGCTGAGTTCGTAGCGACGGTCGTCCAGAAGATAACTGCCGCGTCCGCGCAGAATGAGATTCACCTCAAGTTCCTCGTGCCGGTGCATCCGCAATCCGGTCGACGGTCGGGCAATCCAGAGCGCCCCGTCACGGTGGGCGGGCAGTTTCAGGATTTCCTTCATATCGCAAGAAATGATAACAAAACCCCGCAGAATGAGAAGATTTTTAGAGGGCGGCGTCCTAGAGTTTCGCCTAGCAGCCTGCTGAAAAACTTCCGACGTCCAAACCTGAACTTCGAACATCCAACTTTTTGCGCTGTAGCCAATTGGAAGTTGGGGGTTCAGGTTTGGACGTTCGGAGTTTTCCAACAGGCTCCCGACACACAAACCCACTTGTTAATCACTTTTATACTTATATTTAACATAACGTTATCATTATGAATATGGAACCAACCCTCCTCTGGAAACCTGACTGGACCGAAGCCCGTACATCAATAACGGCCTGGTGGGAACACCGCGGCCTTGCCCTCGCGGTATCGGCGCCGAAGGACGAGCCGTGGGAAGATCTCCCAAAACCCGAGGAGCGAACCCCGGATGATTTTTGGACCAACGCGGATCACTGGACACGCTCCGCGATTTACAACCTGTCCCGGACCTATTGCGGCGGCGCGGCCGTTCCCGGGTTATGGACGCTGATCGGCGGACCCGGCAGCCTCGGGTTATTTCTGGGCGCGATCGCCCACCCCGCGCCTGACACACTCTGGTATGAGCCGGTCATCAACGATCCCGATACCTATCCGGCCCTGGAATTGGATCGAAAGGGTGCCTGGTGGAAACGGCATTTCGATGTCCTGGAACAGGCGGTCCGGGAAAATCACGGCCGGTATTTGGTGGGCTTTCCCGACTTGATCGAGAACATTGACGTGCTCGCACAACTTCGCGAGGGACAGTTGTTGCTCTCTGATTTGATCGATCGTCCGGACTGGGTGAAGGAGCAGACCATACGAATCAACCAATGCTTCTTCGAGGTTTACGAAGCAATGCTTCCTTACGTGCGCGATCCGTGGGGCGGTACCACCTTTCCAGCTTTCGGATTGTGGGCGCCGGGAAAGGTCGCCAAGGTGCAATGCGATCTTTCCTGCATGATCGGCAAGGATATGTTCCTGGAATTCGTGGTCCCCTCCCTGACCGAACAATGTGCCTGGCTCGACTACTCGATGTATCATCTCGACGGCACAACGGCGCTGCATCATCTCGACGCCCTTTTGGAAATCGAGCCCCTTGACGCAATCGAATGGACTCCGCAGGCCGGCCTTCCGGGTGGCGGTTCGCCGGAATGGTACGACCTTTACCGGCGCATCAAAGCGGGCGGCAAAAGTGTCCAGGCCGTCGGGGTTGCCCCCGATGAAGTGGAACCGTTGATCGAAGCGGTCGGGCCGGAGGGATTGCTCATTGTTACCCGCTGCGCTACGGAAACCGGGGCTCGAAAGTTAATTCAGCGTTGCATTTAATAAAATCGAACTCTCAAATACCTTTTTACCAATAAAACACCTTTTATGACTCCCTGCATTTTCTGGCATTCCGATCCTGTTAACCCAAATGAAACTGTGGTAATCTCCGGAGGAAATTTCGCCCCGGATGCAGTCGTCGAACTGGGCGTTGTCACGGGAAAAGGCAAGGCAGACCAGCCTGAGTGGACTTCCGTTAAACCGTTGCAAGCCACGGAGAGCTCGATGAAAGCGGTGATCCCAGCCGGGTGGCCGCTTGGCATTTATGCCTGTCGTGTAAAACAAGGAAAATCTGTCTCCAAGACCGTTTATGTGAATGCCCCGGATGTCTGGTGGAAACAGGGCGACGAAGGCGTGGATCGCACCCGTCAGGGCGGCTGGCTCCGGTTGCTCGGCAAGTGCCTTGATTTTGAAGGCCAGGCATCCGTGTCGTTGGTGGCCGAAAGCGGCTCCAAGGAAGTCATTTCGCTGGAAATGGAAAATTGCTCCGGCTTCAGTCTCAAAGCCAAAATCCCGGCCAGCCTGGCTCCGGGCAAATACCGCGTCTCGGTTTCAAACGGCAAGGGCGGAAAAGCAGGCGTCCGGGACGCCGGTCTGCTGGAGGCGCTTCCGGTCAAGGCCGGGCCAAAAGCAATTATCAGCGTGCTCGATATGGGGGCGGACCCGACGGGTATGAAGGATTGCACCGTTGCCATCGTCCAGGTCATTGAACGGCTCTCGATGATCGGCGGGGGCGTGGTTTATTTTCCGCGCGGGCGCTACCGGATCGATGGAACTTTGCGTTCGGGGACCTGGATCAAGTCGCCGTTGTTCATTCCCGAAAACATCACGCTGCGCGGCGACGGACCGGATTTGGTTTCCCTCTGGTGGCCGGATCAGAAAAAGGCGCTGCCGACGCTCATCGACGGACGCAACGATTTCGGCGTTGAAGACCTGAGCATTTTCACCCAGGGCTATCACAGCACGATCATCACCGGAACGAGCAACGTGCGAATTCGCAATGTGCGCATCCGCGCCAATTATTTTTACATGACCAACCATCTTGGCGGGGCGCACCATGAGAGAGCCATCAAGCCGCCGGAACCGGGAGCCTGCGGTCCTGCGATTCTGTTATGGGGGGAGAACAATCAGGTTACGGATTGCGACATCCTGCATTTGACCCTGGCCTTCGATGTGCGCCTTGGGAGAGGCAGCCTGATTGCAAACAACAACACGCGTGCGGGAAACATGCATTTCTTCAACGGCACGCGTGAAATGATCTTCGAAAACAACGTGCATACAGGCAACAACATGACCTCCGGCGGCAGCAACATCGGACTGCACATGGGGGCCTCCATTGCCAAGGAAATTTACTACGCCAACAATACCAACAGCCACCTCTACGGCGGCGATCATGAGTCATTCACCCTTGATGGACACGGCAACGCCTATTTCGGCAAGATCAAGGAAATCAAGACCGATAGTTTTGTGCTGGCAGGCCGTCTCTTTTGTGAAAGCCCGCGCAAAGCCATGGGAACGATGAATGAGATGCATGGCACGGCCGTTTACATCATCGACGGAAAAGGCGCGGGTCAATACCGCTGGCTGTCGCACTATGAAGGAAAGAAAATCACCATTGATCGCGAATGGGATCTGCCCCCGGATGAAACTTCGCTGATCAGCATCGGCGGCTTTAACGGTCGCCATCTCTTCATCAACAATACCGCCATTGATGCCGGCACGCTCATTCAACTCTACCCGCCCAACTGCGAGTGCATCATCGCCGGCAATCGCAGCATCCGCGCCAGCAATATCAACAGCCTCGGGAAACTTGGCAAACTTAAGGATTCCAGTTTTGTCCGCATGGAAAACAGCTGGTACAACCAGTTCCTCGACAACCATATCGTGACAGGGAACACCTGGGGCGGTGGAAGCACACAAATTGACCGCTGGATCGGCGGCGAATGCACCTTGAACATCTGGGGTTGGCAGGTGTTCTATTATACCACCCCCATTGGTGAAGATCAGGACATTTTCCTCACGCCCGAAGTCCTCAAGACCGTCACCGGCGAAAAACAGCTTCGCACAAAAAGCATCCCGATCAGCATGTTTCAGATCATCCGGCGTCATCGGGTGGACAACAACAGTTCCATCCGCATTCACGGAACGGTCGCTAATGTGTTGATCGAGGGGTGCGACCTGAACCTCTCGCGAAAAGGAATCCGGATCGACATGGAGATGGACTACCAGCAACCCTCTGACATCGGACAACTCTTCGACTTTGATCCCGAGCCGAGCGAAATCAACCGGCCCCTCCCGTTTCTTGCTCCCGAGGGCGTTTTGATTCGCAACAATAAATTCAAGGACGTGGATCTCCCCTACTCCGGGACGGCCTTGAGCGGGGCGCTTCTGGCGGACGATTAACCTATACTCCTGGCGGCAATCCCCGCCGCCGGCCCCAACGTGGCTACAACAGCTACAACTTGACGACAACAGATTTGTCGTAGCTGGGGCCACGTTCAGACCGGCGGCGGATTATACTTCTATTTCTCCCATTTTTTAGCGGGAGCCTCCCATGGCTCACTACCGGGGAGCGTGGCCGGATCGGCATATTCCGCCACCTGTTTTCCATCCATAAAGAGGCGGAGCCACACCCCTTTCAAGGCGTCCTTTGCCCAGCGGTTTGCCCCGTTTTTGTAGGATCCTCTGGTAAGCCAGTTGCCCTTTAGTTTCATCCCTTCTGTCGTAAACGAAAACTTGCTGCAGTTTTTAAGGAGCTTGATGGAGGCGGCCCCGGTCTTCCGCTTCCACTCGATGCGCCCGGCGATCATTCTTTGCCCGGGAATATCGGGTTTCATAAAAACAATGTATTGGATCTCCATGTTTCTCAGATCACGAAAACAGCGGTTTTCAACGGTGACCTCATATGCCCATTGTTCCCTGGAGATGATCCTGCTGCCTTTGGCCATCATTTCGCCGTTCAGTTTTTTGGGTGCCGCCGAGAATCCAAAGCTGCAAGTTTCGCAAGCTTGCGAAGCGAGGGTTGAAATCAGGCAAACAACGAGCGCAGTTGATTTAAGTGAAAGCCTCTCCATGGAGGACGTTTTAATATCGAAAGCTTTTGTTAGTCAAGTGATTTACATTATTTTATAATCAAAAAACATCACCACTGGTTCCAATCAAAACCGGAGGGAGTATTGTAGAGGCGGCCTGCTCACAGCCGCCTGTCGAAAAAAACCAACATGCGCCGCGCCAAAAGACAAAGATGGAGGCGGCCGAGAACAGGCCGCCTCTACAACCTGGTAGCGCACTCCATTCCGGGATATTGATCCGGCCTCCTGAATGCCCTAAAATAAATCCTGCGCCGCAACGCTTGTCTGCTCCCGGGAGGCGAGGATTTTCGCCTGCGCAATCACAACTTCGGAGGAGTCGTCAAAACGATAGCCGTTGCAATTCGGACAGGTTGCGACCCTCACTGTCACAATCGAATCACATCCCTCGCAGACCTTATAGCCCTGCGGTCTGGCAATGATTTTTTCCGCCTTTTTTGCGCGATCGCTGAGATGGGAGTTTTGTTCTGTCATTTCTGGAAATTAGCCTAACCCCGGCGTAAGGAA
>Ga0364919_10479_pt1 | contig 11296 bp, 12 predicted proteins | sample SorcelJu500001C7_2_FD_206953 | JGI IMG/M metagenome (GOLD analysis project Ga0364919, IMG submission 206953) | Enriched cells from Trout Bog Lake Hypolimnion, Wisconsin, USA - BchlTB.June20.5000.01.C7 | ecosystem: Environmental > Aquatic > Freshwater > Lake > Hypolimnion/Profundal zone | place... | reverse complement strand
AGGGCGTTGGCCTCGACGCTGCGGTTGTGGAAGTCATCAAAGCGAGCCTCCCGGGGGATTTGCGGGCCAAGGTGATCGGGTGGAGAAACGTGTCGGTATTACCAGACGGCCAGGGTGGGAACGGCCGGATGATGTTTGTTGGGGAGGTGGCAAATGTCTAGCACGATGATAAACGCTTTCGTCTTCAAGCAGCAGAATGACAACCTTCTGGCTCTTTCTGACGCGATTCAGGATGTAGGGTGGCGCGTAGCAATGATCACGAAGGGTTTGCCGGGTTCATGCAAGCAACAGGTGGACGAGTTGCTCGACCGTGAAATGACCGCGATAGCTTCAACTTGTCACTGCTTGGGTGAGGTGGCCTTGGCCGCTAGCAACGAAGCTGAGACCTGGGAAATGTGGGCCGAGGAGACGGGCGCCAACATTGACTGTTCGCCGCTCCGGCCGTTTGCTGTGCAGGCGCCGGTAGCAGGAGGCCTTGCAGAAGATCCACACCTTCAGGACATCCTGGAGCGGATACGCTCCGCCTGGAAGGTACCCAACCACGAAGAGCGTCAGGCACTTTGCGCCGACTTGCGGGAGGTTCTGACTGGGTTCACCGCGGGGAAGCCACCGGTAGTGCTGCAAGAGACCGCGACGGAGCCGGTTGCGGCGGAACCGGGGAAAGCTGCTCAACTCAGCAGCGGGGCATTGCTGGCCGGCACCAAACAGCTACCTCCCCTGATTACCGACCTGGGACAGGGGACCGAACTCCTCACCGAGAAACATATCCTGAAACTGGCTGCGGCTGAAGATCTCCTGGACATGAACCTGAAACTCCGTAAGCTCGGCGAACCCCGGGAGCTTTCCGAAGGTGCATTGATCTCCCTCGTGACGAGCATCTCTGATGCCCGCTACCTGCTGAACGTCGGCCTCTTCGGGACGAGAAAGGAGCATTACCTATGAAAACCAGCGGTCAAACGAGTAGGAACATGGCTCGGAATAAATCTCGGTCTCGGCGGATAGCAAAAATTTACTTCCTCAGCAGAGGGAGCAAATCAATGGCCAGCAGAAGTATAGATGACGCGAATTTCATCAGGTTAAGCAGGCGAGTGCAGATTGATTTCGGCGCGCTCAGCTATGAGGAAAAGGCCAGGGCAATGGAGCCGAGGACTGAATGGCTTTTGCGAGGAGAACTCAGCTTTCCTGTGTATTTCTTGCTCGGCTGGACCCTCCTAGGGAGAGATGGGATTTTGAAGTGTGCTAAGGCCCAGATCCCCGGTGATTTTTTGAGAAAACTGATTACAGCTTCTCCTGGCGCATTGAGCGATGCTGCCATGGAGGCCATCCGGGAAATACTCGATGTCACTCAGGAGAATGCGGCCTAAGCCAAGAACTGGTGGGGCTGGCTTTCATTTTGGAAGTACATGGGGGAGAGGCCAACCTCTCCCACCATTTACCATGCGAATAGAGACGGAGGAATTGCCATGACATCGACCGTTAAAGACATCATCGAGGCGAAGCGCCGGGCCGGAGAATCGGCCTTTTTGTGGCTCACGCACACCGGCATTTGCGCCCTGTACGACCGCGAGGAAGACAGCTACGACTCCGGGACCCCGGTAAGGCGCTGGGAATTGGACCCCATCGAGCGGGAGCAGATCATTGAAACCGGTCTGGTAGACGGCGTGGGGGCGGGGGAGGAAAATGCATTGGCGGCCAGTCTTTACCAGACGATCAAAGGAATATGTTCCCAGGAGATTCAGGGGGGCAGCCCAACGGATCCGGCTCTGTTCAACCGCATCACTGCCCAGCTGGTAGCCGCCGGCATCGAGGTTGATCAAGTCATGACCGCGGCGGCCAGGGCCGAGAGCCCGAACATAGTGACCGTTTTCACCGAATGGCCTGACGAACAGGCGTACATCGAGATCGTGGGCGACGAGGTCGATGTTTACCCTTACGAGGCTGGCGAGGTCTTGGCGGAGCTCGTTACGTTCTCCCAAATCCAGGATTATTATAACGACCCGCCCATAACCCTCGAGGACCTGGCAGACCTCCGCCACCTCGAGCGGGACGGCCTGAAGTTCTACGACGAAAGCGACATCAATTCGCTTTCCGAGGCGAAAACGACTGAACGTAAGGGCCGCCGGGAAGAACTACGGAACATGACCCTCGTCCTCCCGGATGAATTCCTTGCCCTATGCGAGGGAGTGGACGAAACGCCGGCAGCGGTCCTTCAGGGGTTCATCGCCGACCTTTGCCACCTCGAGGAAAGTCCCTACATCACAAACGGCAGCGATGAGCGGCTCTTCGCGGAGGAATACTTCGACCGTTGCGGCTACCGAGCCCGGGCAGAGTGGGCGAGAGAAGAGGCTGAAAAGACCTGTGGCAGCAGCCGCGGCGCACATGGGGAGAAAAAGCAATGAGAAAAGACTCTATTGAAATCGGTCATATCACTGTGACCCTAACGCCCGAAAGTATCGAAGCGATTACCATCGCCGTGGTTCGGAAACTGCGCGAACAAGGGCTGATGCAGATAGGGGGGAATAGCGGCGCAGCCTTGGAGCCTGATAAAGCAAAGGTCAAATTATCTGGCGAGTCCATGAACCTTTTGCCCGAGACTGGTTACCTTCGACTGCCTGAAGTGTTGCAATTCATCCCGGTATGCAGGACGATCTGGTGGAAGGGGATCAAGGCCGGGAAGTACCCTGCAGGGGTCAAACTCTCAGTGCGCTGCACCGCCTGGCGCGCCGAGGATATCAGGAAATTGATACTGCGATTAGGAGAGGAAGATTCATGACTCCAGGCTGGGCACCGGGCTAGATGATCCCGTCTGGGGTGAAGAGGGCGAGCTGCTCCTGTACACCGGTGGATGATCCACCAGCATCATCGGTGCTTCCGGCCTCATTGCCCGGTAGTACGGAAGAAACGGTATCTTGCTGCGGTATATTGGCGAGTCTTCAGACATCACCATCCCCGGTAACTCCTCGCCGCTAGCCTCCGACGTCGTCGGTTTCTTCACCTTAGCCTGCAGGTGTTCTATCGCCACTTGGCAGACTATCGCTTGGTCTTTCAGCGACAGGTGCTTGAGCTGCGCCAGTATTTGCTCTTTCGATGGCACGGTTGATTTCATCTCTGCTTCCAGTTCTTCCCTCAAAATTTGTAAGGCTATCTGCTGGTCCTTCAGGCAAAGGTGCCCCAATTCCTATTTCAGCATATCCTTTAATTGCTGCACTGACTTCATCCAAGGCCTCCTTTTTACTTAAGCCGACCCATCTTCGGTCTCAGTGTACACCCGGCAAGAGCAGAGTCTACCATTGAGGCACCATTCAACGTCCAATGTCCCCACTGCCATTCAGCCCAACAATTATTAGAATCGTTGCATTACTCCGATGCAGTGTTATGGTGCCTGATATTCGAAGCCGCTAACGGCAGATTGAGGACTGGGGGGAATATGAAAAGGCTCGCGGTGTTGTTTGTGGCTGCACTCGGATTGACCGCGTGTGGAGGCGGTGGGGGTGGTGGTGCGACCGTCAACGCCCCAGCACCAACCCCGACAGCAGCCGGCACTGCTGTGGACGCGACGGCTTTCAAGAGTGTTTTTTACGGCAAAGTCGCAGGGTCTCAATATTCCTTCAACCTCGCCGGATCGGACATCCGGCCCGACATCTTGTTGTTCACCACCTCCTCAAGTTTCGAGTAGAACGGCGAGCGGGGTCCGGTGGCGGACAGCTGCGTGCCGGACTCGGTGGAAGACTCCGCACGGTCCTTCATCTTGCCGCTCTCCAGGTCGCGGAACACATCTTCAGAGGTGCGCCAGCCTTTGCCAGTGAGGAGATCCTTCAGCCTCAAGAGAAACGCTTTGATGCGCCCGAACAGCACCCGAGCGTAGCCCTCCGGGGTGGTCCCGTTCTCCATGAAGTCGGCGAAGGCGTCAGCCCTACGTTCGGAAGATGATACGCCGTCCCGGTCGGGGTAGGACCGCTGCAGGATCGCCGAATCCTTCTCGCTCACCAGCCCTAAGGCTTCAGCCGCGTGAAACACCTCATGATAGCCGGTACGTTCGATTGCCCCGTCCACGGCCAGGGTGATGATGCTACGTGCCTCGCCGGTCGTGATGGTACCAACGGCCTGGTGCATGCCGGTTATCTTGCCCCCGGTGACGCCATGAGCGGAGTAAGCGGTTTCGGAATCCTCAGGTGCTGTGATGGAGTCGACAACCTTGATGGCGGCCTTGCCATCAGGGAGAGCGCGGGATATGAGGTCTTGCACCTTGGCGATGGACTCGGGGGAGAGTGAGAGTGTACCGGTACCCTTCAGGGAAAGTTGGCTCGCACCGTCGGCGCCAGATTTGATTTGGTTGACAACTTCGTCCCTGCGTCGGATAATACTGCTTGAAGGACCTGCTCCCAGATCGTCACGACTAAAGACAGGGGCGGTTTGCGTAGCGCCAGATTGGGCACTAACCCCGCTGGCTGCATCAGGTTCTCCAATATGCCACCCCGTCACCAACCAGGTTTTCCTTTGGCCGTGCTCGTCGAGAGATAGCACGGCCTCTGTGTTTCCGCGCACAATGTGCACCGTCTCCTTGCCAGGGACATACTTCGTGATATCGCCCTCGGCTACCGCGAGGAGAACATCCCCGACAACCGCGGCACCCCTCTTTTCTCCCACGTGTGACAGGCCGCTCTTGGCATCCCCCCACTTCAGGGTTACGTCATTCGTCCCACCGTAACGATGGAGATCGTTGCGCAGATCTTTGACGATGACCTCCTCGGCGCCCTTGGCAATCGAGGACACAGCGTCAGAAAGCCTGCTGAGTCTGCTGGCCAGATCCGACGCATCGGTCTGCGGTTTTTCAACTGAAAACTTCGCAGGCTCCACTTTGCCATTCCCTGGTGTGGCCATAGCCCTCAGCCCATCCAGCGCAGCCGACTCCTTATCGGTCAGTACCTTCTTGCGCGAAAGATACTCAAACCGCATCTGCTGAACGGCGTTCCTGGGCTCAGGATTGGCCTTCAGCCACGATTCACCCGCTTTGGTTATCTCTGCTACCCCTTTACCAGGAAGACTGATTAAGCCCTGCCTGGCGAGCGTGTTCACAGTGTCCCTGCCGTGGTCGATGGCGAGTCCTGCCACCATGCGGTCTTTCAGACGTTTCGGGGATTGAAGCTTTTTCAGAACGGCGCGGGTGATCGCTGATGTGTCGGCGATTTTTGTAGCAGAGGGGGCGCCCTCTCGCGAAGCGCCAGTTTTGACAAGTGAGGACGCTTCAGGCTCCGGCAGCCCCGCTGTTTTGAATACCTTCGCGGCACGGTCGTAAAGCGGCGAGCCGGGGCCGGTCGACGGCCCGTGTTCTCCGCTCCCAGTATCAGGCTTGGACCAATCGTCACCGCGAAGATACTGCAACGCCTCGGCTGCGTGCTCAGGTCTGACGTCTTTACTACCGTCAATGCCCGCTATTGCCGTGGCGAGTTTGCGGTATTTCGCATCGTTCTCATCAGTCAGCACTCCTACTTTCTGAGCCGCCAATTCCATGCGCTTGTGGGGGGCGTCGGGGTTCTCGGACCAATGCGGCGCGCTGGTCTCGCGAACATCATCAGCAGCGGTTGCCCGGGTAGGGGGGAGATTAGGCCGGACGCCCAGCCAGCCATTCCTCTATTTCTTTTTTTGTCCAGGCTCTTGTTCTTTTCCCCAGCAGGACCCCACGAGGAAATATCCCCTCGGCGATATCGTCGTAGATCTGCGTCTTGGATCGTTTAAGCCTCTGCACCAACTCCTTCATACGGTATAGGACGATTTCCTCACTCATGGTTCATTCCCCCCTATGCCGCTTGTGTGGTTGGTTTCCTTCCCCGGCGCATACCTCCGGTTACAGCTGGCTTAACATTTTCGGCTGTAACCGGTTGGCGTCCTTCGATCCATTGATCAACTTCCGCTTCCACCCACCCGCAACTACGGTCGGACATTTTCCGCCGCTGCGGGAACAATCCTGCAAGCTCAAGCCTGTGCTGAGTACTTGCCGTAAGCCCTGTTTTTTCCAACAACGCTTTCCTTCGAATCAGTTTCATCTGGTGCTCCTTCTGTGTTTTTTCCATGGTAAAAACAAAAAAAGCCCCGTCCTGCCATCTCGGTTTGAGATAGAGCAGAACGGGGCTTTCGCGCAGTTCGGGTTTGAATCAGCGCAGGCCAATGGACGGCGCTTTTTTATGTGGGATCAGGCTACCATTACATTTATCTCTGTGTCAAGAGTTTTTATAAGACTGCATATTCAGCATGTTGCCCTATCGCAAGAAGTTCACCTTTTAGCATTGGGCAGCCCAAACGTGTCGCTGGTGGACATATGCAGCCGCATGCTGTCCAGCCAGGTTTCAAGATCCTCTCTGCGATATCGCACTCGCTTTTTGAATTTTACGAAGGGGATGCCCCCGCCAGTGATCCGCTGCTTCTGCAGGGTGCGCGGAGAGTACTTGACTCCTGCAGCTGTCAGGTAGGCAGCAGCCTCCTGCTCAGTGAAATAGGCCTCGTGCTGGCTCGCCGGTATTCGGCCCCGTTCTCCAATTGGAAGATTTTCCTTAACCGCAGTGGCAAGTTGCAGAAGCCCTCCCTCGCGCAGCTGGCGAACAACGGCCGCAGCTATAGCCTCAATGCCATCAGTTGAGAGGGTCACCGTGATGAAGCCGTGTCCACCAGGGTCTTTTCCCATATCGCCCTCCATGCAGCATAACGCACCGCGGCTTTTGGAAACTCTTCACATGGGGCGGGACTGTTACCACGTTAAGCAACATCAGCCTCTGGCTTTCGTAACGGGATCACCTTGGCCCCGGCCTTCAGCCCATCCAGATAGTCCGCCTATGACTGCATCATCTTGTGAGTCGCACTAGGACTAGAACAGCGGGAGGGGTCGGTCATTCGCATGAGAGAGAATTGCCGCGGCAGCGGCTTTATGGTCTCCTGAAGTTTTCAGAAGGCCCAGATAGTCGGACCAGTCCTGCATCATGAACCTCCTGTAGTCGAGGAACGATGTCCGGTTGTATGCGCGCCCATTCGGATCTTTAACGGCATGGGCGAGTTGGTGGTCGACAACGTCAGGGCGGTACCCGAGCACCTCAGCCAGAATCGTGCGGGCCGTGGCCCTGAAGCCGTGTCCGGTCATTTCATCCCCGTACCCCATCCGAGCCAGAGCAGCGTTTACCGCCATGTTGCTCATGGGCTTTGCAAAGGACCTGGCAGACGGGAACACGTAGCGGCTTCGACCTGTCAGGGCGCGGAGGTTGTTCAGGATTTCCAAGGCCTGACCGGACAAGGGGACTAGGTGCTTTTCCCCGGCACGATCCTTCTTGACCCTCTTCTTCAACTTCAGCCTTTCGATCGGGATGTTCCACTCGGCCGCATCCAGATCGAACTCCAACCACTCGGCCTGCCGCAACTCCCCCGGTCGAAGAAAGACTTGGGGAGCAAGTAACAACGCGCTCTTGACGGTGAACGTCCCGGTAAAACTGTCGATAGCGCGCAACAGCCCCGCGACCTCCTTCGGATCGGTAAGGGAAGCATAGTGTTCCTGGCTTCGCGGCGGCAGCTGGCCCTTGAGATCTGCTGTCGGATCACGCTCTGCCCGGCCGCTGCCAACAGCATACCGGAAGATTTGCCCCAACATGTATTTAACCCTATGCGCAGTCTCGAGGGCTACCGACTCTATTCGCCGCAGGACCTTAAGCACGTCGGGGGCCTTGAGCTCACCAATCGACCTGGTCCCTATGTCGGGAAAGACATACTGTTCGAGCCGCCTGATTATCCAAAAAGCGTGGGAATCTGACCATGTGGGTGTGAACCGAATATGCCACTCCCTTGCCACCACCTCAAAGCTATCCGCCCCGGCTAACACCCCTGCAGCCTTCTTGGCCTTCTTCGCCTCACCGGGGTCTATCCCCTTCCTCAGCAACTTCTTTGCATCATCACGCGCCTCCCTGGCATCGGAAAGGGAGACGTCGGGATAGGTCCCCATGGCTAGCATCTTCTCTTTACCGCCAAACCGGTACTTCAAGCGCCACCACTTGCCCCCGGCGGGGGTAACAAGGAGGAACATCCCGCCACTGTCAGACAGCTTGACCTGTTTCTCACCTGGTTTTGCATTCCGCACCTTCACATCAGTCAGGGCCATGGCATCACCTCGCTAAAGCAGTTTACCCAGAAGGCTGTTGACGAATTGCGCCTCTTCCAACGTCAAACGGAGAACAGCCCGTTCTTTCCAGATTTCAAAGGTCCCGTCCATTACAACGCGGATGGAAGGCATGCCCCCACTTTCGGCGGGTTCGGCCTTGCTCTGGGTTTCCAGTTCTTTCCTGGAAGTGGAAGGGTCAGTACCTTGCTTCAGAAGAATCCGGGCTTCACTATGTTGTAACCGTGCATCTGACAGGGAGACTTTTGGAAATGAGCCAATGCAAAGGAGCTTTTCTTTCCCCTCAAATCGATATTTATAGCGCCACAGCTTACCGCCCTTGGGATCGACCAGAAGGTAAAGCCCCCCACCGTCGAACAACTTGATGGTCTTCACAGATGGGTGGGTATTTTCGATTTGAGTCTCGGTCAGCGGATGGGCTCTCTTTGGCATGTCGGCTTCTCCCAAGGAAAGAGGCGGCAGAGGTTATTTGGTGGTTGTTATTTTAGACCGGGGGTAACTCTGACCAAAACGCCCCCCAGTTACCCCCGGCTGTAAGCTTACCATGCCGTCCGATACCGTCCAAACAAAAAAGAAAAGCCCCTGATTTCTCAGAGGCTTTCGTTCTACTCCGGTCTATACCGGAAGTTTAATTGGCGGAGAGATAGGGATTCGAACCCTAGGTACCTTTCGGTACACCTGATTAAGCCTAACATACTGAATATGTTAGACTCACCACTCGTGAAAACCAACATCGGCTAGTGCTACGAGCCTCTAAAACAGGTCATTTTGTGATGGTTTATGTACCAAATCTTGTACCAAAATATAACCGTAAATGCAATGAAATTGTTAGTGTTTTATAGTTCCAATACCGTTGCAGCATGTACCAATTTATCAGGGTTCAGGTGAGCATACCGTTCAGTTACCTGTATCGTGCTATGACCAAGCCACTCCTTGACAGTGTAGAGGTCGATCTGTCAATCGGCTTGCAAAATTGACCCACCATAGGCGTCCAAAATTGACCCACCCCAGCGAGTGTTTTTAACCCTTTTTTCTCGTCTTAATTCTCCAGCTATCGTTCCCCGTTTCGAGGATCTCGCAGTGATGAGTAATCCTGTCCAAGAGAGCCGTCGTCATTTTCGTGTCCCCGAAGACCTGCGGCCATTCGCCGAAGGTCAGGTTCGTGGTGATAAGAAGTGATGCTTGCTCGTAAAGCTTCGAGATCAGGTGGAACAGCAATTGGCCGCCGCTTTTCGAGAATGGCAGGTAGCCGAGTTCATCCAAGACCACAAGATCAAGCCGAGCGAGGCTTTCGGCCAACTTTCCTCCCCGGCCGGCGAGTTTCTCCTGCTCCAGCTGATTGACCAGATCCACCAGGTTGAAGAACCGCGCCTTCCTGTCGTTTCTTATGGCCTGGCGGGCAATGGATATGGCGAGATGTGTCTTGCCGGAGCCCGTACCGCCGACGAGAATGATGTTGCTCTTATCCGCCAGGAAACGCCCCTCATAGAGCGAGCGAACCAATGTCTCGTTGACTGGTGAGTCTGCGAATACGAAGCGGTCCAGATCCTTTTCTACCGGGAACTTGGCCAACCCCATGCGATATCGGATACTCCTGACACGGCGCTCCGCTATTTCGGCCTCCAACAGGTCGAGCAGGATCTTCTCTGGCGTAGCGCGGCTTCTGATCCCGGCTGACAGGACTTCGTCAAAGACGGCTTTCATTCCATAGAGGTTCAGGCTTCCCATGGCCTCCAGCAGTTTGTCACGCAACATGGGCACCCCCTTTCAACAGACTGTCATAGCGGCAGCAGTCTGCAACAGGAAGAATGGCCAGAAGCGGCAGATTTGAAGACACGCTGCACTCCTCGGCCTGCGGTTCGTCGCCATTGCGGGACAGTAGGTTGAGTATCACATCGCAACTCGCCACTTTGGCTGCCAGGGCTTCTGCGCAGGCCGCTGTCACCGCCTCAATCCCATAAGTGGAAACGACACTCAGAATGCCGACAAACTGCCGATCACCGCCAGGTCGTCCGGTCAGGGCGAGTCTGACGTCATTGATCGGCCCTGGCAGGTCCCATTCCTTGAACGGAGCTCCATTGCGCAAGGCGCCCGGCTTGTACTTCAGCACTTCAAGGTAGTGCCAGGGATCGTAGATCGTCTTATCTCGACCGAAGTGTCGAGGATGGACCCCCACGACCTGGGCGTCGCGGACGAAGATAAGCCGGTCTGCGTAGGCCCGCACCGTGACTGTTCTACCCACAGCCGAGGCGTGAACGCTGTAGCGGTTCCTGTCGAAGGATACCAGTGAGGTTGACGATACACGGGCTGGCGCTTCCTTGTATCCGTCAAACAGAGTGGACACTGCCACCAGTTGCTCGCGCTCTTCTGCAAAAGCCTCAGCTATGGTCCGGTCCTTGAACTCGGGGTGCCGGTGTCTGGCGGCCAGATTCTCGCACTGGCCAGTGAGCCACTCGTTAAGTTCTGCAAGGTTGGCAAACTTGGGACGTGGCACAAAGAACCTCTGGCGTATGAAGTCAACCTGGTTCTCCACTTGGCCTTTCTCCCAACCAGACGCGGGAGTGCAAGCTATCGGTTCGAACAGATAATGGGAGGCAAGGTTCTGGAAGCGTCGGTTGAAGACACGGTCTTTCCCCATCAGAATCTTGGTCACCACGGCTTTCAAGTTGTCGTAGATACCTTTACGGCAGATCCCTCCGAAGTGTTCGATGGCGCGGACGTGGGCATCGAGAACCATCTCAAGGCTCTCACGGGTGTACGCGTAGCAGAACATCTTCCGGCTGTAGCAAAGCCTGAAGTGAGCGACCTTCACTATAACCGGCATCCCCCCCAGCTCTACGTGCTCATGACTCCAGTCGAATTGGAACGCCTCGCCAGGGTCGAACGTCAACGGTATGTATGCCTTTGCCTGGGCTCCCTTCTCTTTTACCTGCCACTGGCTGGCAAAGCGTCGGACGCTGTCATATCCACCGACAAAACCCTCACGCTGCAACTGTTCGAACAGAACCAGAACTGTCCGTTGGTCGCGTAAGGGCTTCACACTGTCCTCGAGGAGGCACTCTGAAAGTCGCTCCTGGAAAGGCGCCAGCTTGGGACGGGGTTGCTCCTTCCGGGAATATGTGTGCTCAGTTGCTTCGCTGCGAA
>Ga0364919_10417_pt1 | contig 11338 bp, 8 predicted proteins | sample SorcelJu500001C7_2_FD_206953 | JGI IMG/M metagenome (GOLD analysis project Ga0364919, IMG submission 206953) | Enriched cells from Trout Bog Lake Hypolimnion, Wisconsin, USA - BchlTB.June20.5000.01.C7 | ecosystem: Environmental > Aquatic > Freshwater > Lake > Hypolimnion/Profundal zone | place... | reverse complement strand
AACTTGACGGTACCCGAATACCTGTTTCTGATCGACGTTCGCTCAATGCTCTTGCTGGCCGTGCCTCCTATATGGAAGGTACGCATGGTGAGCTGAGTTCCGGGTTCGCCGATTGACTGCGCGGCGATAATCCCGATGGCTTCACCGATCTGAGCGAGTTTGCCCTGTGCCAGATCGCGGCCGTAGCACATGGCGCAAATGCCTCGCGTGCTTCGGCAGGTGAGGGCGGAGCGAATGTTTACACGTTCGATGCCTGCGTCCTCGATTTCAATCACCTTCCGTTCGTTGATTTCATCTCCTACCGGGACGATGACATCGGCGTTCACCGGATCGACTATGTCTTCCTGGGCGGTGCGTCCAAGGATACGGTCCCCGAGGCGCTGGATGATTTCACCGGCTTCCAGGAGGGCCTCTACCTCGATGCCGTCCATGGTGCCGCAGTCGATTTCGGAGATGATCACGTCCTGGGACACGTCAACGAGGCGGCGGGTCAGATAACCGGAATTTGCGGTCTTGAGGGCCGTATCGGCAAGACCTTTGCGGGCGCCGTGCGTCGAAATGAAGTACTGGAGAACGGTCAGACCTTCACGGAAGTTTGCCGTGATGGGCGTCTCGATGATTTCCCCCGAAGGTTTGGCCATCAGGCCGCGCATTCCCGCGAGCTGGCGCATCTGGTCCTTGCTGCCTCTGGCGCCCGAGTCCGCCATCATGTAAATGGGATTGAAGGACTCGATCCGCGTGATCTCGCCGCCGGGACCGACCAGTTCCGAGAGGCCGATTTCCCGCATCATTTCGGCCGCGACGTCTTCAGTGGCTTTCGCCCAGATATCGACGGCCTTGTTGTACTTTTCGCCTTCGGTAATCAGACCTTCGTTGTACTGGCGTTCAATCTCCTGGACCTGGTCGAAAGCAATCTGGAGGATTTCCGATTTGCGCTCCGGGATGGTCATGTCTTTGATGGAGATCGAAATCCCGGACCGCGTAGCGTAGTCGTATCCCATGTCCTTGAGCTTGTCGGCGAGAATGACGGTTGCCTTGACTCCGGCCCCCCGGTAACAAAGGTCGATGAGCTGGGCCAGGGCCTTCTTGTTCATTACCCTGTTAACGGCCGCAAAGGGAACTCCCTCGGGCAGGATATCGGACAGAAGAACGCGCCCGACCGTGGTTCTCACATACTCTTCGGCTATTACGCCGCCCCGGGTGACGGTATCACCCGGTTTGACAAATATCTTCTGCGTGATCAGGCTCTTCCCGTCTGCAAGAGTGTAAACGGGCATCTTCCCATCCGCCTTCATAGAAATCAGTTGATCGGCTATACTTTCGACCGCGCCGTCTTCCTTGGCATATATGCGGAACCGTACGACAATGCCCGCGTGCAGGTCGGCTTCACCGCTGTCATAAGCGGACCGCACCTCTTCGGGAGAGTTATAGATCCGGATATCACCCTTGATGATGGACTGAATCAAATCCTCCTGTGTTGCAAAAGGGGAGGTCGATCCCTTGGCGAAGGGTTTTTCCCGCGTCATGTAATAGATCCCGAGAACGATATCCTGGGAAGGGACAATGATTGGATCGCCGTGCGCCGGGCTGAGGATGTTATTGGTGGACATCATGAGCACGCGCGCCTCGGTCTGGGCTTCAATGGACAGAGGAATGTGGACCGCCATCTGGTCACCGTCGAAGTCCGCGTTGAAGGCCGTGCAGACGAGCGGATGGAGCTGAATGGCCTTGCCCTCGATAAGAATGGGTTCGAAAGCCTGGATGCCGAGCCGGTGAAGAGTCGGGGCGCGGTTAAGCATAACCGGGAATTCCCGGACGACTTCATCCAGCGTATCCCAGACTTCGGGCGTCTCGCGCTCGACCATCTTTTTGGCAGCCTTGATGGTGGTCACATAGCCCTTTTCCTCGAGCCTGTTGTAGATGAAGGGCTTGAAGAGCTCGAGGGCCATCTTTTTGGGCAAACCGCACTGATGAAGCCGGAGGTTTGGGCCGATAACGATAACGGTTCGTCCGGAATAATCCACGCGTTTGCCGAGCAGATTCTGGCGGAAGCGGCCCTGCTTGCCTTTGAGCATGTCGCTCAGCGATTTCAGGGGACGCTTGCTGGCCCCGGTGATGGTCTTCCCACGGCGGCCGTTGTCGAAAAGAACGTCAACGGCTTCCTGGAGCATCCTTTTCTCGTTGCGGATGATGATATCGGGAGCATTGAGTTCCTGGAGCCGCTTCAAACGGTTATTCCGGTTGATGACGCGCCGGTAGAGGTCGTTGAGGTCGCTGGTGGCGAACCTGCCGCCATCCAGGGGAACCAGCGGCCTGAGGTCCGGAGGAAGCACGGGAATGACGTCCATTATCATCCATTCCGGGCGGTTCTCGGACTCGCGGAAAGCATCGATAATCTTCAGCCGCTTGGCGAGCTTCTTCCTCTTGGCCACGGAGTTGGTTTTAACCATTTCCTCGCGCAGTTCGAAGGCAAGCTTTTCCAGGTTGAGCGTGGAGAGCAACAGCTTTATGGCTTCGGCGCCGATTCCGGCGGTAAATGCTGCGCCGTGTTCCTGCACCATCTGGCGGTAGCGCTCTTCGGTGAGAAGCTCGCCCTTGGTCAGCGGCGTCTCTCCCGGGTTGAGCACAATGTAGGAATCGAAATAGAGCACCTTTTCCAGTTCCCGCAAAGTGAGATCCAGAAGGTTTCCGATCTTGCTGGGAAGGCTTCTCAAAAACCAGATGTGCGCAACCGGAGAGGCCAGTTCTATGTGGCCCATGCGTTCGCGGCGCACCTTGGACTGGATCACCTCGACGCCGCACTTTTCGCAGACCACGCCGCGATGCTTCATCCGCTTGTATTTGCCGCAGTTACACTCGTAATCCTTGATCGGGCCGAATATTCTTGCGCAAAAAAGCCCGTCACGCTCCGGCTTGAACGTCCGGTAATTTATCGTTTCCGGTTTTTTCACCTCGCCGTAAGACCATTCCCGGATCCTCTCCGGCGATGAAATCATGATTTTTACGGCGTTGAAATTCAACGGATCTTTTGGTTTTGTGAAAAGAGAATAAAGTTCTTTCAAAAGAACCTCCTTTAATTCCCTTCCTCTTCTTCGAGGAGCCTGACGTCCAGAGCAAGTGCCTGCAGTTCTTTGACCAGAACATTGAAGGACTCCGGCAGACCGGCTTCAAGGGTATTGTCGCCTTTAACGATTTTCTCATACATCCGCGTACGTCCGGCTACATCATCGGACTTGACGGTAAGGAATTCCTGGAGCGCATAGGCCGCGCCGTATGCTTCCATCGTCCATACTTCCATTTCACCCAGGCGCTGACCTCCGAACTGGGCCTTCCCGCCGAGAGGTTGCTGGGTAACCAGGGAGTAGGGGCCGATGGACCTTGCATGGATCTTGTCATCCACCAAATGGTGGAGTTTGAGCATATACATGATGCCGACGGTTACGGACTGATCGAACGGATGTCCGGTCCTCCCGTCGTAGAGAATAGACTGTCCGGTTTCGGGCACTCCCGCTTCTTTCAAAAATGCCCTGATTTCAGCCTCCTCGGCCCCGTCGAAGACCGGGGTGGCCACGTGCACCCCTTTCTTGAGATCGGGGATGATATCTCTCATTTCCTGTTCCGATACGCCGTCGAAAAACTCATCGTATTCGAGCTTGTTGTAGATGCGGTGCAGCTTTTCTTCGATCGTCTCGCGTTCTTTGGTCTTTTGGAGATATTCTTCAAGCATGGCGGCCAGTTGCACACCGATGCCCTGCGCGGCCCATCCGAGATGGGTCTCGAGCACCTGGCCGACGTTCATACGAGAAGGAACGCCCAGTGGATTCAAAACGATATCCATCGGGGTCCCGTCTGGGAAATAGGGCATATCCTCTATGGGGAGAATTCTGGAAACGACACCCTTGTTCCCGTGCCGTCCCGCCATTTTATCTCCCACCTGGAGCTTTCGTTTAACGGCGACATAGACCTTCACCATTTTGATAACGCCGGGCGGCAGCTCATCGCCCCTCTTGAGCTTGCTGATCTTATCCTCGAAGAGATCCTTTACCATCTGGACCTGCTGTCGGTAATTCGAGATGATCGTTTCCACTTCCATGGAAGCGGCAGGGTCCTTGGCTGCGCTGATCTGATCCCACAACACGCTGGGCACATCGAGAAGGGTCGTCTCGGTAAACTGTTCTCCCTTCTTGAGGTAGGATTTCTTGCCGTCCTTCAGGGTCGAGTCGCTGTTCTTGCCTTCCAGTATCTGGGCCATCTGCCTGACGGCTGTCTTCCTGATGATATCCAGCTCATCGCGCTGATCTTTCAGCAACCGCCCGATCTCATAATCTTCTATCTGGCGGGTCCGGTCGTCTTTCTCCACACCCTTACGAGAAAAGACCTTGGCATCGATGATTATTCCTTCAACTCCGGGGGGTACCCGCAGTGAGGTATCTTTGACGTCGCTTGCCTTCTCACCGAAAATGGCCCGCAGGAGCTTTTCTTCGGGAGTGAGCTGGGATTCGCCTTTAGGCGTAACCTTACCCACCAGGATGTCGTTAGGTTTTATATAGGCGCCAAGGCGGATGATTCCGCTCTCATCGAGGCTCTTGAGAGCCTCTTCTCCAACATTGGGGATATCTCGGGTGATTTCTTCCTTGCCGAGTTTTGTGTCTCTGGCGACGATTTCGAATTCCTCGATGTGAATCGAGGTGAATACGTCTTCTTTTACAATGCGTTCGCTGACCAGGATCGAATCTTCAAAGTTATATCCGCCCCAGCTCATGAAGGCCACCATCACATTGCGGCCGAGGGCGAGTTCGCCATGGTCGGTCGAGGGGCCGTCGGCAAGAATCTGCCCCTTCCTGACCTCGTCGCCCTGCTTGACAAGCGGCTTCTGGTTGATACACGTGTTCTGGTTGGAACGACGGAACTTTATCAGCTTATAGATATCGACCCCGCGTCCTACGTCGATGCTGTCGGTTGCCCGCACAACGATGCGGGTGGCGTCGACATATTCGATCACTCCCTCACGCTTGGCGATAATAGCGACTCCGCTGTCCCGCGCGACGATCCGTTCGATCCCGGTTCCCACGAGGGGCGCCCTAGTCTGGATGAGGGGAACCGCCTGGCGCTGCATGTTGGAACCCATGAGCGCGCGGTTTGCGTCATCGTGTTCCAGAAAGGGGATGAGAGAGGCGGAAACGCTCACCAACTGGTTGGGCGAAACGTCCATGTAGCGGATTTCGTTGGGTGGAACCAGCACGAACTCGCCCGCCTTCCGAGCCGATATCTGCTCGTCCTTGAAACGTCCCTTTTCGTCGAGCTCGGCATTGGCCTGGGCTATCGGATAGTCCTTCTCGTCCATGGCTGTGAGGTAATTAACCGCGCGAGTGGCCGTGGATCCATCGACTTTTCGGTAAGGGGTCTCGATAAAACCATAGGGGTTTACCCGCGCATAGGTCGATAGAGAAACGATAAGACCGATATTTGGGCCTTCAGGGGTCTCAATGGGGCAAATACGGCCGTAGTGAGTCGGGTGAACGTCCCGGACTTCAAACCCGGCGCGCTCTCGCGTGAGACCGCCTGGCCCGAGCGCGCTCAGACGGCGCTTATGTGTGATTTCGGAGAGCGGATTCGTCTGATCCATGAACTGGGAAAGCTGGCTCGTTCCGAAAAACTCTTTCACGACAGCGGAAACAGGTTTGGCATTGATGAGGTCGTGAGGCATCAGCGCCTCGACTTCCTGCAGTGTCATTCTCTCCTTGATGGCGCGCTCCATGCGCACCAAACCGATGCGGTACTGATTTTCGAGCAACTCGCCAACGGCGCGCACGCGGCGGTTTCCAAGATTGTCGATGTCGTCGACCGGACCCTGGGAATCTTTGAGCTTGATCAGTTGGCGCACCGCAGTCAGGATGTCTTCCTTCCGGAGCGTTCTGTAATCGAGCGGAACTTCGAGCACGAGTTGGAGGTTCAGTTTCAGCCGGCCGACTTCGGATAGATCGTAATGGTCCGGATTGAAAAAGAGGTTGTTGAAGAATTCGTTTGCTACCTCCAGGGTAGGCGGATTGCTGGGGCGAAGTCTGCGGTAAATTTCAATCAGGGCGTCGTCCCTGGTATTTACCTTGTCCATCAGGAGGGTATTCCTGAAAGAAGGGCTGATATCCGGGCCTTCCAGGTGCAGCAGTTCGATTTCTTCGATGCCGCGTTCCCTGAAATTGGAAAGCATGTCCTCATTGACCGTGTCGTTACACTCGGCCACGATCTCGCCGCTGTTGAAATCGATCACGTCCTGTGCCAGGACCTCCCCGATCAGAGCGGTCGCTTTGACGGGAAGCCGGCTTATGCCGATTTCCTGAAGCCTTTTCAGAGCCTGTTTTCCGAGCTTCCTGTTCTTCTTTATCAGCACTTCGCCGGTTTCCGGGTGCAGTATGTCATCGGAGGCGCGGGTACCGATAAGGATCTCGGGATTGAGTTCCTTCTCCGACATGGTTTGCGTCAGGAATACCTTCTCACTTGGATAAAAATAGTTGAGGAGTTCTTCGGTCGAATACCCGAGAGCTTTGAGCAAAACAGTGGCGGGAAATTTTCTCCGCCTGTCGATGCGAATATAGAGTATGTCTTTGGGGTCGAATTCCAGATCGAGCCAGGAACCGCGCAATGGAATAATGCGGGCGGAGTATAGGATTTTGCCACTCGAATGGGTTTTGCCCCTATCGTGGTCGAAGAAGATACCGGGTGAGCGATGCAACTGGCTGACTATGACACGCTCCGTCCCATTGACGATAAAGGTGCCGTTATCGGTCATAAGGGGTAGTGTGCCGAAATAGATTTCCTGTTCCTTGATATCCCTGATCGAACGCGTATTGGCTTCCTTGTCCACATCATAGACAACAAGGCGCACCACTATCTTGACGGGGGCCTCGTAGGTCATACCCCGTGCAAGACATTCATCAACTTCGTATTTAACTTCGCCAAAGCTGAATTGTACGAATTCCAGGGAAGCCGTCCCGCTGAAATCCTCTATCGGGAAAACAGACTTGAAAACTTCCTGGAGCCCTCTCTCCACCCTTGCCTCAGGCGGCGTGTCCTTTTGCAGAAACAGTTCATAGCTCTCCTTCTGCATCTGGATCAGATTGGGTATTTCAACTATCTTCCTGATTTTTCCGAAATTCTTTCGCACCCTGTACTCATGGGTAAGCGCAGTAGGCATATTCTCTCCTGCAAATAAAATTGTGATGAATGAGACAGCATCGGCAAATCAATTTTGCCAGCAATCCTTGTCCACCCACCACTTTCCGCTGGTATGCCGCAAAAAATCGAAAATCGGAAATCGGCCGGTCGAACCAGCAGCATACAGCCGATTTCCGATGTCATTGCAAAATTGGGACATTTATTTGATCTCGACGGTAGCACCAGCTTCCGTGAGTTGTTTGGCAACGGCTTCGGCCTCTGCCTTCGGGATGCCTTCTTTAACGGTTCCCGGAACTTTTTCCACCAGGTCTTTGGCTTCTTTGAGGCCAAGGCTGGTGATGGCGCGCACTTCCTTGATCACGTTGATCTTCTTGTCGCCGACACCTGTAATTATAACAGAAAATTCGGTTTGTTCCTCGACGACCGCAGCTTCAGCAGCAGCGCCGGGCATGGCGGCCATGGCCACCGGTGCAGCTGCGCTGACGCCAAAGGTTTCTTCGAGCTCTTTTACGAACTCGCTCAGTTCGAGAACGGTCATTCCTTTGATAAACTCAACTACTTCCTGTTTTGTAACGGCCATCTAAAATCCTCCACAAGTCTAAGCAGCAGCTTGTTCTTCTCTTTGGCGCCGGATAGCGTCCAGCACACCTACGAAAGCCCTTGGAACTCCACTGAGAACCGTGACCAAGCCGGTGGGAACCGCATTGAGCGTTCCGAGCATCTTAGCCAGAAGCTCTTCTCGGGGCGGCAGTTCGGCCAGATTGGAAACCTGTTCCGGATTGAGCAGACGGTTACCGAGGGACCCACCCCTGACTTTCAGCTTGTCATTTGTCTTGCTGAATTTCTTGATGATCTTAGCCGGAAGGGCCGGGTCTCCGTAAGAGATCGCGACCGCGCAGGTGCCTTTGAGCATCGGCTCGAGCACAGAGACATGGGTCCCTTTTCCGGCCAGGCGCATCAGGGTGTTTTTGACCACCTGGTATTCCACCTTTTCGGCGGCCAGGGAATCGCGCAACCTGGTTATCTCGGCTACTGTCAATCCCTTGTAATCCGTCAGAATGGCGGCACTGGCGCGTCCCAGTTTTTCGTGAAGCTCCGCAACAACCTTTTCCTTTTTGGATCGCTCCAAAGTGAATCTTGCCTCCTTTCGCGCTGCCGGTGTGCTTTCGACCGATCCTTCCGCTTCTGCTCGAAGCGGAGGGATTTGTATCACGAGTCCGTGTGCCTGGCTGATTCCTTAGGCATCTCTGCGGGTTCCCCATGCCGGGGGTTTAAACATCTTGCGTGTACCCGCGGTCTCTGATGACTGTAAAACACCAAGCGGCAGGTAGTATGGTTAAATTCCACTTCAATTTCAGGCGACGATTGCTTTCACCGCCAGCGGATCGACCTGGATGCCGGGGCCCATTGTCGTGGAAATTGCAATTCCGCGCACATAGGTTCCCTTGGCGGCAACCGGTTTGATCCGGATGATGGTGTCGATGAAGGCCGAAATGTTCTGGAGCAGTTTTTCCTCTCCAAACGAAACCTTGCCCATCGGGGCATGGACGATTCCGGTCTTCTCTACACGAAAGTCCACCTTACCGGCCTTGATCTCCCGGACGATCTTTTCCAGATCGAATGTAACCGTTCCGAGCTTGGCGTTTGGCATGAGCCCCCTCGGGCCGAGGACTTTTCCGATCTTGCCGACCGATCCCATCATGTCCGGTGTGGCTACCGTCTTATCGAAATCGAGCCACCCTTCGCGGATCTTGTCGATCATTTCGTCGCCGCCGGCATAATCTGCGCCGGCATCGAGCGCCTCTTTCACCTTTTCGCCCTTCGCGAACACGAGGATCCTAACCGTCTTGCCCAGACCGTTGGGCAAAACGACCGTACCCCGAACCATCTGGTCTGCATGGCGGGGATCGACTCCCAATCGAACTGCAATGTCGAGCGTTTCGTCAAACTTCACGTAAGACCCGCCTGCAGCCATCTGGACAGCTTCCTGGAAGGTATAACGTTTCGCAGGGTCGATTTTGGTTCGCGCGGCAACAAATTTCTTTCCATGCTTTGCCATTTTAACTCTAGAAACTCCCTTCCTTAAATTATCCGATCTCGATTCCCATGCTACGGGCCGTACCCTCAATCGTGGCAACGGCGGCCTTGAGATCGCGCGCGTTCAAGTCAGGCATCTTCAGCTTGGCGATCTCCTCGACTTGGGCCTTGGTGACCCGTGCCACTTTATTGCGGTTGGGTTCGGCCGAACCCTTGGCGATTTGAGCAGCCTTCTTGAGAAGAATCGCGGCAGGAGGCGTCTTGGTGATGAAGGTAAAAGACCTGTCTGAAAAGACGGTGATCACCACCGGGATAATCATCCCATCCTGCCCTTGAGTCTTGGCGTTGAACTGCTTGCAGAACTCCATGATATTGACCCCGTGCTGACCAAGGGCCGGGCCGATGGGAGGAGAGGGATTGGCCGCTCCTGCCGGAACCTGCAATTTGACGTTTGTAACAACTTTTTTTGCCATTCTCGATAAAACTCCTTACGCTACGGACTTCCCTGCTAGGTCCGGTTTACCTGGACGAAATCAAGTTCCACCGGGGTGGACCGGCCGAATATGCTTACCAGGACCCTGACTTTGCCTTTATCGGGTATAACTTCGTCAATAGTGCCATTGAAGTTGGCAAACGGGCCGTCTATTACGCGAACCTCGTCTCCCTTCTCGAACTTGAACTTGGGGCGGGGCTTCTGCGCGCCTTCCTGCATCTGCAGGATAATCGCCTCGGCCTCTCCATCCGAGAGAGGGATGGGTTTTTCCTGGCTTCCAATGAAGCCGGTGACCTTGGGAGTATGGCGAACCAGGTGCCACGTCTCGTCGTTCAATTCCATCTGGACGAGGATGTATCCGGGGTAGAACTTTCTCGAAGAAGATCTCCTCTGGCCTTTTACAAGTTCGATGACCTTCTCGGTGGGGACCAGGACCTGTCCGAAGTATTGCCCCTTGCCCTCGGCCTTCACGCGCTCTTCAAGAGAAGACTTTACCTTGTGCTCGAATCCCGAATACGTGTGTACGATATACCATTTCAAATTAGCCACAAAACGTTCCCCATGCGCTCATCCCAGAGCCATTCACCACTCAAAGCAACGGAGGATGCGTGCTTCACCCTACCAGTAACCGGACCAACCGGCTTAAAACAAAATCCACTATCCCCAGAAAGACCGCGGAAATGCCTACAATCACCAATACCACCGCCGTGGACCCGACAGTCTCCTTGCGGGAAGGCCAGACAACTTTCTTGAGTTCATAGACCACTTCACGCAGATAATCGCGCACCGTATCAACCCAGGCCATCCGAGGTTCAGCCTGCTTTTTGACCGGCTTCTTTGCGGTTTCGGCCTTTTTCGGTTTGGTCGGCTTCGGGGCCGCGGGTTTGAGTGCAGCCTTCTTTGCTGTCTCGATGCTTTGCACTTTGCCGGAACCCTCGCTTGTCTTCTGAAAGAGTTTGGGTAGATTCATCTGTTATCAACCGCTCCGATCCGGCTGCGGGCTCCAACCAGGTTACCTGCCAAATAACCTGTGCAACAGGGGGTTGACCGCAAACACTTTGCCGCCCACACCCCGGGGAGCCCCTGCCGTGCTATTTGGTTTCCTTGTGTTCCGTATGCGCATTACAGAATTTGCAATACTTTTTGAAAGCCAGCTTCTCGGGTGTGGTGCGTTTGTTCTTGGTCGAATTATAGTTTCGCTGCTTACATTGAGAACAGGCCAAAGTAATTAAAACTCGCATATGCTGATACCTTCACTCTTCTTATTTAATGACCTCGGTAAGAACACCGGCGCCCACCGTTCGCCCGCCTTCGCGGATTGCAAAACGAAGTTCCTTTTCGAGAGCGACCGGAGTGATGAGCTTAACCTCACAACTGATGTTGTCGCCGGGCATGACCATTTCTACGCCCTCGGGCAGCGTCATGACACCGGTCACGTCGGTGGTTCTGAAATAGAACTGAGGCCGGTAACCGGGGAAAAACGGGGTATGCCGCCCGCCTTCCTCTTTTTTCAGGACATAGACCTCGGCTTTGAACTTGGTGTGCGGCGTAATCGAGCCCGGTTTGGCTACGACCTGACCGCGTTCGACGTCATCGCGCTTGGTTCCGCGCAGAAGTACGCCGACGTTGTCTCCG
>Ga0364919_10408_pt2 | contig 11423 bp, 20 predicted proteins | sample SorcelJu500001C7_2_FD_206953 | JGI IMG/M metagenome (GOLD analysis project Ga0364919, IMG submission 206953) | Enriched cells from Trout Bog Lake Hypolimnion, Wisconsin, USA - BchlTB.June20.5000.01.C7 | ecosystem: Environmental > Aquatic > Freshwater > Lake > Hypolimnion/Profundal zone | place... | reverse complement strand
CGCAAGGGTAGTGACAGTTCGATTCCTTCCGGTGCGTGAAGCCTCATCAAGCCACGGGTTGTCGTTGATGGCGTTCTGCGCCTTTGCAAGGTCATTCTGACGTGATGTGATGGTGTTCTGTAATCCGTCGAGACCTGCCGCCGAATAGGCATCGTTATATAGCGTTGTCTCGCTCTTTGTCGGCGCACTGGTGAGCGTTCCGACAGCGTCGGTGTAATTCTTGAATCCAAGGCTCTGCGCGACCTTATCCTCTGCGCTCTGGGTATCGGTCACTGCGCCCGACGTGTCCGGCATACCAGCGTTAGCGCGAAGTCCGGCGATGCGCGCGCTGTACTGATCGGTCGATTCTCCTGGCTGAACCTGATACTGCGCCGGAGTGATGCCGGTCTGCGTATCGGTTGGAAGTGTCGCGAGGCTTGCTGCTGGGGTCGTTGTTTGAGGAGGCATGGTTATAAATTAAAGTTTCCCGTCGGGCCTTGAATGTTTCGAGCGCGGTTCGTGTTGAACATATCAACAGTATTAAAAAACGGGCGGTTCTGTGAAGCCTTCTCCGCGCGGCGTTCTCCGATTGGCTTCCATACGGCGTCAAGCAAGGCGATGGCTTTCGCCTCCTGGTCTTTTGCACCTCCGGGGTTGTTCTTCTTATCGCTCGCGAGAAGGTCTGAATAGGCGAACAAGACGATTGCCTTATTGCCGGAGTTCTCCTGATTGTCGCTCGACGGTGAGAACGGTAGGAGATCGGTCGCGTTCACGAGTGTCGGCGCGCGAAGCTTACCGGAGATGTCCACTTCCATACCCGCGCTTACGGCGTTCGGGTTGATGAAGATGAAGCGCTCATGCTCCGTCCAGATGGACGATGTGTCGGTCGGACGGTCGGCGAACCACTTTTGATAATCAGCGAAAAGAACCTTTTTAAACTCAGCGTACCCGTTTGTGAGCGACGGCACCTCAAGATGAAAGGCGCTCTCGTCCTCGAAATTCGCCGGATAGTCAACATACCCAATGAAGCCTGACGGGATCGTGAGCATATACGTCTTCTCAGTGAACGTCCATGGCTTGTAATCCCACGCGCGCTTTGCACCGTCGTTTATAGCGCCGTCAAGGTCGGCTTGCGAAAAGAGCTGATTCGTACCGGCAATGATGTCGGCGATGCTCGTATTGAGTTCTCTGCAAAGTGCTACCTCGGCTTCTTGGAGTTGCATGTCTTTAGTGTAAGAGATTGTTATTTATTGTCTAGCTGTGCATATCAGCCTTCGGCTTCCCATACGAAATATGCCGTACCCAAAGCTCCACCGCCAGTCTGCGTCCATGACAAGGTGATGTTCGTTGCATCGACCGTAATTGAGGCATATTGCCCCGAACCGCCAGAAGTGAGCCAAAGAATATATCCGGTTCCACCTTCGCTGCCAGACGATGAACCCGCATAGTAGCTGACCGCTGAATAGTTCGCCGTTGCGCCATCGTATGTTCCTGATGACCACCCGAGCGCTGCTGAACCCGCCCCGAAACCACCTGACATTCTCACGATAGACGGAACTTTCCCTAATCCATGCGCGATGGTCTGCGTTCCCGATGATGCGTTCATCGTCCTACTCGCAGAACCTGTCTTCACAATGCGTGCGGATACGGTATTCGTCACAGTGACGTTTCCTGTCCCTCCTGACGGACTGAGAGATATTCCCGTTCCGGCGATGAGCTTCGTGACACCCGTTGCCCCGAGAGCGACGCTATTCCACTGATTGTTGAAATACAGGTAAAGGTAGTACACACCTCCCGTATAGACAAATTGAATCTGGTCTTGGAAGGTTTGCGGAACGAGTGTCGGCGCGGAAGTCAAGAAAGACTGCGTGCTTTGAAGCTGCAAAAACATCGGTAAGAACTGCATCAGGTCGAACGATTCCGACGCAGGAAATACCGCGCTGTTCGACTCGGTATAGTCTTCGGCGTCATTTGAACCGCTATGTGCTGCTGCAATGAACTCAGATTCAGTCATTATGTTTGTGTGTATCCAAGATCGTTGAACGCCCAATACGACGTGAGGAGTTCGAGGGCAAGATTATTCGCAATCCCATCTAAGACGATCTTGATGAGGAACTGCTTACCTTTGATGCTGTTGACACTGAAGAAGATGTTCTTGAGCTGCGTGAGGTTCGTAAATGTCTGGCGTGCGACGAGGACGAACGGCTGAACCTGCACGTTGATACCTGATGCCGTGGCATAGCCTGGGGTATAGTTGAGCGTCCACGTTTCATTGCTCAAGCCGGTGTTTGTGATCGCGGTGATGTGCGCGATGAACCCTGCGTTCTGCCCCTCAAGGACAGTCACCTCGTCGCCTACCTGCGCCCGATAGGCTCCTGACGCTGTTGCATCGACGACAAGCTTATTGTTGGCCGGTGACGTTGCGCTCGTTGCGATATGGCCCCACAACTGGCGCTTGAAGTTGTAGATTTTCACCGATGCGCTGAAGGAGATCGGCGTCGCCATGGTTGAGGAGTTGAGAACTGCCATGTTTATGACAACCGCCTCAATGGTCTTGTCGGTCGGGCCAAAGAACGTTCGTTGATACTTTATCTTTCCAAGTCCCAACTCCTCTGACACGAAGACAGCCTGCGTCGGCGGGACAGGAACGAGCGCGCCGATATAGTTGGCCCCTCCGGCTGAATACGAGATGAGAACGCGGTCGTTCGCAACGTCAAAGAACACGCAGTTCACATTGAGGTTGAACGTCGGCCCTACCGGAATGTACCCCCATGCCCTGCGCGAGAACGAATAGAGGTAGACACCGGGCTTCATGCGTCCGAATTGCGCCGTGTTGCCGGTGGTTGAGGTAATCGTGAAGACGAGCATATCGTTCACTACGGCGATCTGTCGAGGAATAATCTGCGTCGAATCGAAGTTGTTGAACGCCATCGGATCATCGAACATGCCGAACTTCTCGGAGATGGTCATGCCGTTCGTGATGAGCGTCTGGCGCTGGGTCTTTACGATCCATTCTTGCCCGTAGGTGTCGATGGACAATATCTTACCGCTGGAAATCCATTTCCACGGCGTCTTAGCACGAAGCGCATTGCCGTCCCACAGTATCAAAACGCCATTTCCGTTCAGGTGTGCGCCGATGAGGATACCGTTCGGGCCGCTCTTAATAGCGGTAATGACCATCTGACTTGGGATAGCGAACGCTGCCGCGTTGTACGAACCGTCGTTATAAATACACGCTACATTGTAGCCGTCCGCGATAAGGCGAAGGTCTTGATACGTGTCCATCGGGTGTTGGTTCGATGAGAGGGACTGATACGTGTCGTTCCACGTCGTGCCATCGTACTTGCCGAGCTGATTATTCGTCGCTCCGCACGCATAGAGAAGGTTTCCGTACTGGTCGGTAATCATTCCCGCGCCGTTGCCGAGCGGGGTGCGTACCTGCGTGAAATCAAACCCTCCACGCGTCGTCTCCTTCCATATCGCGCCGTTTGAATCCTGAACCATGAGGTAGCCGTTCATGGTCACCATCGCGTTGATTGCGCCAAGGCCCGTGATACCGGCGCTTGAAATCTTTTGAATTATTGAATACATCGTACCGGTCCCGAACTTCGTCGGTGTGAAGCCTTGAGAATAAAAATGGGTCCCGGCGATTGGTTGATCGCTGAAACCTTCTGCTGCACCGAATGGGACGACACGAAGTTGATTGGCCATTAGAGTTTTAGATCGTTGGTGTTGACCGTTCCTCCGACGAACTTAATAAAGGCATAGGTAATGATGAGACCAGCAATGGTAAAAATGAACCACTTGAGCGCAGTCTCTGTCCACTTCGCAGCAAAATGACGCTCTGACGATTCGATGAACTTATCAAGCTTTGTCTCCAATCGGTTTACCGTTTCATTCGTATCCTCGATTTGTTTTTGCATTAAAGCGATGGTTATTGCGTTATTGTCTTGGTCCATGTCATTGATGAGGTCTTATATATTTTGGAAGGAATTGCGTGCCTTGAGGGCTGAACTTCGAGCCGAATGTTGTGCCTTGTGGAGTGCATTTCGCCGCGTAGTTCGGCGCAACGTAGATATACGACCTGCCTGATTGATATTTGAAACTACCGTTGAGAACTGAAGCTTTTCCGGTCTGGGTATTTGTCGTGTAGACGAAGATTACCGATGCCTTGCCCGATTGGGTTTTTGACGTGGTGAAGGCGATGTTCGCCTTACCTGTCTGGGTTCGAGCTGTCGTTCCAAGGATGCTCGCCTTTCCGGTCTGGGTCTTGATCGTTCCGATGAGGATGTATCCCTTTCCCGTTTGCGTCTGAGTGGAGATTCTCTTAATGCTTGCCTTACCCGTCAAGGTCTTCGGTGTCGTTGCGGTAACCCGCGCCATAACGTGTAAACGATATGGTCACCGCCGAACCGCGCAGCATCACAGATGAGGAACTTCTCGCCCTGGTCTGCGATGGGATTGGTAAATAGATCGGTGAGCGCGTCGAAATCCATGAGCGAATCGGTCGATTCATATTCCCATACGCCATACATGAGGCGCTGGCGCGTCACCTTGTCCGTCAGTTCTGCAAGCTGCTTGCCGTACACCTCGCGCGTAAAGGGATTGTCGTCATAAAGCGCTTGAATGAACGCATATTGTCCCGGAAGCGTTCCGGCCTTCCATGGCTTATAGAACAGCGTATAGAGCCAGTTTTTGTCAGGGTTGGCCGTTAGACCGATCTTCGGAAGCAAGCCGAACTCCTCGTTTCGATGTCTGCCAACGCGCGATTTCAAAACATCGAACGATTTGAACTGGACCTCGCCAGCCTCCTCGATGTCGCCATTCGTGTATTCGAGCGAACCGAACCGCTGATACTCCGGGTCTGATGGCTGAAAATCAAGGTCAAGAAGGTCAATGGTCGAGCCGTTCTTGAAATGGATCACGTTGTACTTTCCGTCAAGCCACCAATCGTCTTTCGGGATCTGATGAAACGCGCAAACCTTCGTCCACGTGATGAACGTTGACTGCATGAGGCGCTTGAGCTCCTTGCGACCGATAAACGAGCGTATTCCCGGATAGGCATACGCTTCGTACAATCGTTTCTCGCAAATGTGCCATGTCTTGCCACCTCCGGCGCCACCACCAAAAAAGATGAAGCGTGTGGTTGAATCAAGCCAATACTGCCAAGCGAGATACTGTTTAGTTGTCGGTTTTATTTGGACTATCATGTGGCGGGATAAGCTGGAAGCCCTGAACCTTTTCGCCACCTGATGTCACGTCCTGCTCGATACGGTCGCGATAATCCTCCTTGAACGCGTTCTTTAGGTAAAAGATCGCTCCGGTCGGTGAAGTGGTCGCGAGCCGTTGGACCCAAGCGTTCTCGATATAATCATCAATCGCTTTTATGGTGTCGGGATATTTCTTCCGGTATTCGCAATAGGTATCGCGGGAAATGTGCGTCCACACGCAAAGGCCAGCCTTGTTCGGCATAGTGTAAGACTTTTCGCAGTTCTCGAAATACGCCATAACACTCTCGTAAAATGATTCACCTGATTTGTATTTTGGGGGTCGTCCGCTATTTGCCATTGTTGAATTGATACCGTTTCGCGTCTTTGATGATCTCGTCAAGCTCTGCCTTCTTCGTCTTACCCTTCACCGTGAAGCCTACAAACAATGCGCCTTTCTTCAACAGCTTCTTGCGCTTGTCATACTCGCCTGGGCGAACGACGATAAAATGCTTGTCGATGCAGGGAAGTTTGCAGGGATCATGTGGGATGTTCGTATCCCCAAGTTCTAGGACGAGGTTGAACGCTTTAGGCATTATTTCAAAAGCTTATTGTCGTTTAAAACCTGATACAGGCCGTTCGATAGGCTATCAACTACCTGCTCTTCAAGCCCCTTCAGTTCTTTGACCTCTTTCAGGCCGTAGGAGTTCCATACCGCGTGCAATATCTCATGGATAAAGACCTGTTCTGTCTTCTGGCGAGTGTTAAGCGGATCGAGGAAGATTTGCTGTGTTGAGTGGTGGGTTGAACCGTAGCACGCGCCCTCGGCTGCAACGTTAGCGTTCTCGCTTATCTTCCATTCAAGCCCTGCTATTTTAAGCGTCTTGGGTATTTTCATTGGTTGTGGGTGTTTTTCTTGTGGACGGCGCGAGCACGATAAGCAGCAAGCCTTTCCACACGAGCCTTGGCATGTACTTCGGCTTCCTGCGGATAAGCTTGCGCGAAAGGTAGTACATCGTGTTCGGGTCCTCAAGGATTTCGACGACCTTTTTGTTGATGTTCAATGTTCGGTCAAATTTCCTGCTCATGTCTTCATCATGTCGGATTATTGCTTATTGTCAAGCGCGCGGAACTGCTCGACGAAGCTGTCCAGGCTATGTGCAAGGATGTATTCACCTCCGGCCTTGATAAGCCTCCGCGCGAAGTCCATCTGGTCCTCCGACTGCTTCCCGTCAGTTCCCTTGACCTCAACGCCGATGTATAAGCCGTTCTTCACGACGATTATGTCTGGTGATCCTTTAGCCCCGAAACGTAATAATCGTTTTTTCCCCTTGTACTCTGCAACCATCGCGCCGCTGTTATTCCGATAATAAAATGCGCCGATAAGCTCAAGGTAGTCGAGAATAGATCGCTGTACGTCCTTCTCTTTCTCCTTTACCGCTCGTAGATGTGCCATTTAAGGTCGGGATATTTTAGTTTGTCCTCCTTGGTCGCTCGCGACAGGGCGATGATCTCGTTGTACTTCTTCTTCATGCCCTTACCGAGATGGTGATATTCGCACAAAGGCAATACAGAAAACTTCTCCTGAATCTGCTTACCGACATAGAGCAGCGCGTGTTCCCACGTGATCCGTCCGGCGCACTCGTAGTTCGAGCGGGCGCAATTCTGATAGTACGGGTCAGTCTCGCACTGGTTCCGTAGGTTGATGGGCATGTTGTTCATGGTTTTACAAAGTTACGTTTCTTCTTATCATAGGGCAATGTTGGAATATGGAAAGAGCCGTGGCACTCGTGGTCGCATGGGTGGTCATGCTTCTCGTCGTACGCCCTGGGGATCGAGCCGTCGCAGTCCTTGCACCGTCCGGCCTTGCACTCGGCGCTCACGCGGTAGGCGTTCACCTCTTTGAAGTCGAATGGTTTGGAGAGCATTGATCTATTTGTCTACCTTTGATTGAAGAGAAGCGATGATTTCTATTGCAGATGACAATCCTAAGTCATAATCAGGTAATGGATTTTCGCCTGGGAAATTACGTGTTGCCTTCGCTTCGTTTATTGATGCTATTCCGTCCTTTATGGCTTGTTGGTAGCCCTCGGATTTCCATAATACTCTAGCTTCTTCGTCGCTTTTCACCATAGTATTGTGCTGATTGATAGGGTGATAGGTTGCGTCGTGTTGCGCTACGGATTGAGCGATTAAAGCGATTAAAGCGGGGTCATTGTATTCTTTTCGAAGGTTCAGCCGTTCCTCATCAATAAGTTGTTCTGTAGGTTTGGTCATAAGGGAGTGGATTAGTTTGTTTTAGCACTTCTGCGATGAGGGAACGCTTGACTGTGACGTAGATAGAACCCATATCGTCATTTGTGACGTATATATTCAGCTCGTCCTGCTTCTCGTCATATGAAATGTCCTCTCGTTTTGCTTCGTACCACATACTCATTCTGGTAGTGTGCTTGTGTCTATTGGTTCTCGACGTTTTGATGGTTGCTTGCAGGTATGCTCGGGATCACTGTTGAAAGGTTTGCACGTACAGATTTTGTCGCTCATTTAAATAGTCCTGCTGGTTTCGTCGCCTCTTTGACCTCCTCTGGCATATAGGCGTACGCCGATCTCCACGCGTGCGCCGTGTTGCCGGTAACCTTGCACGTCCTCCGCCCCGTGTCGATTATCTTCCCGAGTTTGCGAAGCTCCAGGACACGAGGCGTGACGCGATTGATTTCCCAGCCAAGGTGTTGCGCGACCTCCGCGTTCGTCGCGTTCCGGAAGAAGCGTAATGCGTCGATGACGGCTTTCTGCTTCTGGTTGAGGTTCTGGGTCGCCAAGGCGTAGGCCCAGCGGGAAGTGTCTTGGATCATGGCTATTCCTTGCGCGGTGCTTTGCAAGTCTTTGCGAAGTGGCCCGGCTCGCCACAGTTTTTACAGTGCATCTTCCCGTCGCTCTCTTTTGGCGCAGGTTTCTCTTTTGACGCTGCACTCTTTTTCGGAAGGTTGTGATTCGTGTACAAGCCCCGGCTCGCGAATGCTCTCTCCGGCGTATCGTTCGGGTTCTCGCCGTCAAAATCTCCAAGGCGTACTTCGCCTTTGACCCATACCCTCACCTTCTCGATGCGTTCGACGATCTGCACGTCCTGGGCGTCCGTGTCGTAGATGATGAGGTCTCTGTTTTGTGGATTGAAATAGTAGTTCTTCATGGTTAAAGTTGCTTCAATAGTTTGATACGGTTGTCGTCGTTCCATATCTGCATCAGCGCGATCTCGACCACAAGCTCTGCCATTTCGGCGTCGCTCATAGCACGAGTTGCCTTACGTAGTCCTTTCTGCTCGTCATCGTATCCATTCGTCTTCGGGACTTCGATGGCGCGGCGCTCGCAGATCTCGTCGAGGTCCTTACTGTCTTCCATCTGACATTCGAACAACACGTCGAGCGTCTTCCGGGTGAGAGGCCATTTGACCTTCTTCAACGCGGTGGCCATCTCCTGCCGTTCTTTCTGCTTTTGTTTCTCAGCTCGGGCCTTTTCCGCTGCCGCTTCCTTTTCACGCTTTGCTTTCTCTTCCGGCGTGAGTGCGCGGGAAGAGGTCGAACGCATATGGACCTTGCACTCCTTCGCAACGCAGATGCGGATCTGGGAGCCGATATTGCGCCCCACGGCGACCAACCCGAGCACGCTGTGATCGCACTTGTTCGACGGTCCGACGTTCTCATAGCGGTTTGTGGACACGATGCCCTTCTTGGATTCCTTGTCCGGGTCCGTATAGTTGTATTCCTCGGAGATAAGCACGAGATCCGGGTTCTTTTCCTTCCGGTAATCGATGTATCGGTTCATCTTGCGCTTCCAACACTTCTTATCGGTACACGCGCCCTCCTTCACCGAACCGAACAGGCTTGGCACGTTCGGAGGACATTCTTTGCACGGGCCGACAGCGGTGAGCACTGCGGTATCCTTGAGCCATGGCTGGCGTTCGAGCGGCTTATAGAACTCGGTGTCGATGTATTCCTTGAGATCGGCGATGGTCTTTGTGCCATTCCACCCGCTCGTTACAAACTTGAGCGCGGCCTCCTGGTCATTCTCCGAGAGCTTTGCGATCAGGACCGCATGACCGTCCGTGATGGTCCCGGCGCGATATGCGCCTGCGGTTGCCTCCTCAAGGCGGGTTAGGAAGATCCTCTGACGTACGTAGGATTCCGATTTGCCGACCTTCGCCGCAACCGATGCGACCTCACAATGCGATTCCTCGACGAGCTTCCGATATGCCTGACCTTCTTCAAGGGGATGCACATCGGCCCGCTGGAGGTTCTCAATGATCTGCACTTCTCGTGCTTCGTTGTCGCTAAGCTCCTGGATGTTCGCCGGGACTTCCGGAAGCTTCAACTTCTGCGCGGCCCGTAACCGGCGGTGACCGGCAACGACCTCATAGCCGACGCCGCTCGGGGATGACCGAAGGATCAAGGGAACGATGATGCCGCTTTCCTTGATGCTTGCGACGAGGTCATTGAACTCCGATCCCTCGAACGACGTTCCACGCGGATTGGTCTTTGACTCACTGATGCTCGCAACGCTGACGTTCTGAAATGTTGATTTGTTCATAATATTTAGAGTCGGGGAGGGGTGACCATGAACGGTATCTCCTATTGCCCCGTGCTTATTTGGAGATCACCCCCGGTGTTTATTTGACTTCTATCCCTGCCTCGACCAGTGCGGTTCGTAACGTCTTCACTTCCGCAAGCAGGTATTCGACCTTTGCTCCGAGGTCTGGGTCGCCAGTCATCGGAATAAACGCTAGTCCGGTAATATCTCTATCAGTCAATGGGTTGCCGTCCTTGTCCTGCTTGATGGACGGCTTTTCAGTATACGCAATCTTCACCGTCATTCCGGTCTCAACAGCTTTATATGCCATTGAAGCAAGGAAGGTGGTGTAACGCGTTCCGTCGAGATCGGTGACGAGGACGAGTTCCCACGTCGAGGTATCGGGACGGACGCCTGTCCGCAACTGCTTTACTTCTACGAGCTGTGTTGTTTTTGTGATGGTTTCCATGGTTAGTCTTCAAGAGTTATGATTGGTTCCTCGTGGGTCGGCGGTGTCCACTTCTTGAGGTCTCTTACAGGAGCGGAGACTTGTTTCGCTGATGCCGTAACGGGTGGCGTGTACGTCCTAGATGGCTGTGTTGCTGGCACTGCTGGTGTCACTGGCTTTACAGGAGCTGCTGCGGGCTGTGCGGGGCGGTTGTCTTGTGCGTCAAAGTCAAGAGAATTGTCCTTTATGACAAAGACCTTCATCTTGATATACCGCTCGCTGTAGGTATCCGTCCCGCCCATCTTCTGCGCTCGGTTCGTCGCCGTCATGTCTGCCTCGGCGGTGCGAAGATGGAACACAAGATGGTTTTCAGGGGTTGCGATTTCGATGAAGTCGAGTTCCTGATAAAGACCATGCTCATCGGCTTTGAGATTGCAGATGGTAATCATGCCCTCCGTGTCGCACGCCTCGCTCACAAGCTTCTCGACGGTTTCAGGGGTGAAATAGTCGTACTTGCTATAGGTATTCGTGCCGTCCTTTATCAACTTTGAAGCCTTGATGTGCTTCCTTACTGCGTGTAGTTTCTGGTAAATATTGCTCATGGTTATTATGGTTATCGTTTTATTGTGCTTCTAATCTTCCTACACCCGAAGCATACCTGCGTCAGTGCGTCGTGGAAGGTGGAATAGATCGCCTGTTGCGTATGCCAACCTTCGCACTCTTGGATATGCTTGCGGACATCTTCCTGTCGTTCGATGAACTCATAAAGAAAAGTAATCATTTGAGCGGTGTTTTCTTTGATATGACCTTTAGTACAAACGCGTTACACTTTTCTTTGATTTCGGCGGCGGCATCGGCATCGGCGGCGGCATCGGCATCGGCGGCGGCATCGGCATCGGCGGCGGCATCGGCGGCGGCATCGGCATCGGCGGCGGCATCGGCATCGGCGGCGGAGGCGGCGGAGGCGGCGGCATAGGCGGCATAGGCGGCGGCATCGGCATCGGCGGCGGCGGCATAGGCGGCATCGGAGGCGGCATTGGCGGCGGCATAGGCGGCGGCATTGGCGGCGGCATAGGCGGCGGCATAGGCGGCATAGGCGGCGGCATCGGCATCGGCGGCGGCGGCATAGGCGGCATCGGAGGCCGCGCTCAAGTTTGTAACGAGCGGGTGGAATGGCACAAAGACCATCGCCGATCTCAAGGAATACATCGACACCGAGTTCTATAAGC
>Ga0364919_10133_pt1 | contig 11500 bp, 7 predicted proteins | sample SorcelJu500001C7_2_FD_206953 | JGI IMG/M metagenome (GOLD analysis project Ga0364919, IMG submission 206953) | Enriched cells from Trout Bog Lake Hypolimnion, Wisconsin, USA - BchlTB.June20.5000.01.C7 | ecosystem: Environmental > Aquatic > Freshwater > Lake > Hypolimnion/Profundal zone | place... | reverse complement strand
GCTTGAGTTGCGGATCAAGATTGAGAGCGTATTTCATCAAATTGGAAATCCCGTCTCCGCTCGGATTGCCGATGGCGCTGTTGACTCCGGTATTGCTGAAGGGATCGAGTCCGTGTGCAATTTTCCACGCATCCGGCAGGCCGTTTCCAAACGATGAAGAGGTGCTGGTGTAATACAAAACCCGGCGCGTTGCACTGATCGTATTTGCGGGGACTACCCCGTTGGTAGCCGTAATGGTTATGGTGTTAGTGCCCAGTGAAAGACCGAGGGGGACGGTCCAGTGCGCAAAGCTGTCGCTGGTTGTGGCAGTCGTGCCGTTTGCAACCACGGAGGAAATGCCGTTTGCACCCGAGGCGGAGCCCTGAAGCGAGATGGTTGGCGACGTTGTGGTTGTGTAATCCGGAGTGGTCACTGCCAGTGAGAGGGGGGTGGCCGGGTAGGTCAGGAAAATGCTGTTTGTAAAATCCGAAGGCGCCCCGAGACCTTGCGACAATCCGATGATGCCGTCCAAGCTTTGGATTGACAAAACCGTGATGCGAATCCGCCCGTCAAAAAACATCTCGATCTGGAAGTTGTTGGAATTGGTGGTGCTGTAGGCCGGAACGTTTTGATAAGTAACCGCAACACGGTCGGTCAATTGAATCCATGAAATGGTTCCGCTGGCACTCGGATTCAAGTCGCGAAATAAGCCGGATATTCTCGGCAAACTGAAATGGGTGGTTAGCAGAGAGTGATAGCTGGTGTCACCTGAACCGAACGTAATGTAACCATTGCTGCCGACATAAAAAGTGGTGTAATTGATGCCGTAAAGTTGGACGCTTGCGGTGCCGGTCAGTGTAACGGCGACGGAGGTGTCGTCTCCCTCTGATAGGATTGAGCCGCCCGACGGATTGGTGGGAAAGGCCGTGGTCGCATCACAATTGACGGGTGAATAACCAGACCCATTCGGGGTGAATGTAAATGAATGGTAGGCCGTGTTGTTTGAACCGGTGGCAAACAATTGTGTAAAATAATCGTTGCCGATGGTCAGCGTGCAAGCGAGCGACGTGTTCCCATAGCCGTTGCTGGTGTTCGTGAAAACCAATGAGTCGCTGTAAGTGCCGGAAGTAAGGCCATAGGCGCTGGATGTGGTGGTCGCCGTTACGATCGTGCTTCCGTGGGCTGCAAGAGTTCCGCCGGACGAAGAAACCGTCAACCAGCTTGAGGTGTTGCTCACGGTCCAGTTCATCGGCAGATTTCCGGTATTTGTAACCGTATAGCTGGTGCTCGATGGGGTGAACGGTCCCCCGGCAGGGCCCGTTGCCGCAAGCGACGTGGCAGGGGTCACGCTCATGACCGGTGCCGGCACTGAGATATTCAGGGTACATGGAATGGATATGTTTCCCGCTCCGTTGTACGTATTGGTAAATGCCAGGGTGTCGCGATAGGTGCCCGACGCAAAGCCGGTTGCACCAGCAACGATGGTTGCCGTCACGGTCGTGCTTCCCGCCGCCAGAAGGGTGCCGCCGGTTGAAGAAACAGTCAGCCAACTCGAGGTGTTGCTTACAGCCCAGCTAATCGGCACGTTCCCGATGTTTGCAACCGAAAAAGTGCCAGTTGTCACAGTGAACGGCCCGCCTACCTGCCCTGCTGAAGCAAATGCCGAGGAGGGAGTCACGCTCAAGATTGGGGTGGGCGCGGTGGAGCTAAGGGTCACACTCAGGTCGTCAATATACACGCCGGTTGTAGGGTAGGCGTTTCCGAAGTAGTTCCAGTTGTTCGTTCCATTGGACAAAGACGTTAAAGCGGCCGCAGTTGCCGTAAGGGAAAGATTGGGAGCAATTGCCGAGACGACCTGAACGCCGGTGTCGCGTGTGACTTTGACATAAACGGTGGCCTGGGTGCTGGAAAGCCCTGTTGAGAAGGACATGGCGTACATGGTCGGAACCGGTGGAAGGGCATTAACCCAGACACCGGTGGCAGTGCCCGAAGGCAGCACGGTGACCTCCCAGTTCGGATAGGGAACACAACTTACCCCCAGCGTCACGATGGCAGTGGTGTCAGATTTCAGCACTCCGCATTGAAACACATACCGGCTGTTCGGCTGCAAATTTGTCACCGCCTGACTGATCTGAGAATTTCCCCCGGCGATCTGCACTCCAAACAAGCCGCTGCGCAGGTGCGAATCATTCCATGCATCGCTCCTGATCAACCCCAGGTTTCCTGAGGTGGTATACGACGCAAGTGATCCCGACTCGAAGCTAGGATCCTGTACTACGTTTTCGTAAGGGATGAATGGAAGGGTGATGACAGGATCAGGGCTGGGTGGGCTAATGAAATTATAGCCGACACAATTTGAACCGGACGTGGCAGTCCAGTTCGTCCCGCCATACTGCAGGGCGCCGATGTCCGGGGTCGTGGAAGAAATCATGGGGGCCACGTCCGTAACACCGGTAACTGGGGTGCCTTTGTTGATGACATTGGTCGCGGTGGAAGAGAGTTGGAAGTTTCCCGCCGAGGCACTCACAAATCCTGGATCGGTGGAGAGATTGTAGTTGTAGTTCAGATCCGTCTGGTTCCAGGTCCCCTGCACTCCGGTGGGCCCCCCCTGGAAAATGTTGTTATAGATTTTGGTGCCTGTAGGCCCGTCCGTGTAGGCGGCGGTGTAGATCGAGCCGGAATAGCAATTCCAACAGGTATTGTTGAAGATCAAATTCGTGTTGGTCCGCCCGTTGATTTGTATGGCGTGGGACTGCTGGCCGGTGAGGTTCCAGATGATGTTGTGGTGGACAATCCAATTGCTGTTCTCATTGTCGAGATAAAAGCCAGCCACCCCGTTTCCTGGGTGGCCCGCAGGTCCCGGTGAATCGTGAAGCAGATTATACCTGACAACCGTGTTACCGCCGACGCCGCTTGAGTAGAAGACGCCTCCATCGCTGCATATCTTCATGGCATTGTACATGTTATTATATTCAATGACCGATGAAATGCTGACTCCTCCCATGATAGCATGTCCGGAATTCTGAAAGGTGTTATGGCTGATCAGATTGGCAGAGCCGGAAATCCCTACCATGGCTACCCCTTGGGGAACATAGCCGGAGTCGTGCAGGTAATTATTGATAACCTTGATATTGCTGCCAGCGATATAGAGCATGGAGGTCGAGGCCCAGGCCAATTCGCAGTTGCGCATGACGCTGTTGTTATATAACGTAATCGAGTACACGTTCCCGTTGTACACCTGTCGATTGTGCTGCAAATACTTCATCATCAACCAGTTGAATGTGCAACTGGTCGAGCTGGCATCGGTGTTGATCGTGCACCCAAAGAAATTCAGGCTGGTCAGCGTGATGGAGGATCTGCCGGAAAGATCGAATCCGTAAAGCCGCCGTTTAACCTCAATATTTTGGGGTTGGGTTGAGTTGCCAAGATAGTAGAGAGTGGCAGGTGTGGTGCCGCTGCCTGCACAGAACCATTCTCCCTGGCTGTCCATCAGTTCCTTTTTCCCAAAGACATAGTATTCGTTGCCAGGGATGATCGTGTAGGAACTGGTTAGATTAGTTGTTACAACGGTGGTGCCGTTGAAAGAGGTAACGGTCGGAGTTGGGAATGCCAGAGTCCACCCCTGGTATGGCATGATATTAATCATGGCTCCGGCCAGAAAACTCGAATAGGAGGAGGGCAACTGGGCGTCGGTGAAGGTGTCGTACCCGCTGGAGGAAACGGAGGTATCCACGTAGGACCAGTCGCCCACCTGGTTGTAAGGGGACGGGTGGGCAAGGGTGCTGTCGTGCCAGGGATAGGTCGGCCCGGCATTTGGCCAGCAGGCCTCGGGCTGCATGACCATGCCGGTTTGGGAGCCGGAGGTTTGCAGCGTGCCTTGGAAAACCTGGGTTTGATCCACCGTGACCGTTCCGTTGCCGGACGGCACGGCTACCGACCAGGTGGTGCCGGACGTGCCGGTGGAATCCACAGTCCAATTGGCTGCCGGGATCAGTTCCGTTCCGGTAATGGTGACCGGTTCTGCCGTGGAGGGAGTGGCCGGGGTGGGGTTGTAGGCCTGAAAAGTGACGTTCGAGGCTTTGACCGTCACCGTTTCCCGGTAAAGACCGGTGCGAATATTACAAACGTCGCCGGAAGAAAGCATCACGTTGGCGGCCTTTTGAATGGTCTGGAAGGGCGTAGCCAGGGAGGTTCCATTATTGGAATCACTGCCGGAAGTCACCGACACGTAGTAGGTGGTGGCTTGGAGGTCAGATACAGCCGCAAGGCTGAGTAGCAGAGGAAATATAGATTTAAAGAAACGCGGCATGTTCATATGGAGGGAGGAGGGTGTCCGATCGACCTCTCAGCTTGGGGTTCTGAATGAGGGATGTCAATTTATTCCCCCTCGGCTCAAGCCTTCCCCTGGAATATCCACCGTGCATGCATTGTATTTGCAGAATTATCTTTCTCTTCGACTTGGCATTTATTTAAACTGTCCGGCTTCATTATGGACAAACCAAAAGTTCTCGTTTCCGATCCCGTCTCCGAACGCGGCGTTGCTGAATTAATTGGCAACGGCGAACTCGATGTCACCGTCAAAACCGGTCTCAAAGAAGAGCAACTGCTCGAAATCATCCCGGAGTTTTCGGGCCTGGTGGTCCGCAGCCAGACAAAAGTCAACGCGCGGGTGATCGAGGCGGCCAAAAATCTTAAGGTCGTCGGACGCGCCGGAGTCGGCGTGGACAATGTCGATGTGGAGGCGGCCACCAAGCGCGGGATCATTGTAATGAACACTCCCGGCGGCAACACGATTTCGACCGCTGAACACGCTTTTTCGCTGATGATGTCGCTGGCGCGCAACATCCCGCAGGCACACGCCACCGTGAAAGCCGGCAAATGGGACCGCAAGAACTTTGAAGGCGTCGAGCTTTACAATAAAACCCTGGCTGTACTTGGCATGGGGCGCATCGGCACCGAGTTTGCCCGCCGCGCCATGGCATTTGGCATGCGGGTGCTCGCATACGATCCGTATCTTTCCGCCAGCCGCGCCCGCAGCCTGCAAGTTGAACTGGTGGAAACCCTCGACGACATTCTGCCGCGCGCCGATTTTATCACGCTCCACATGCCGGCCACCGCTGAAACGCGGCACATGATCAACGCCGAACGCATCGCGAAATTGAAGCCCAACGTACGGATCGTAAACTGCGCCCGCGGAGGTCTTGTCGATGAAGCGGCACTATACGACGCGCTGAAAAACGGTAAAATCGCAGGGGCCGCACTCGACGTTTACGAAACCGAACCGCCGACCGCGGATTTCCCGCTGCGCGATTTGCCGAACATCATCTTCACCCCGCATCTCGGCGCCTCGACTGCCGAGGCGCAGGAAGGCGTCGGCATCGAAGTGGCGCAGCAGATTCGCGCCGCGCTGCTCGAAGGCGAAATCCGGAACGCCGTCAACATGCCGAACATTGACGCCAAGACCCTCTCCCTGATTGGGCCGCAGATCGATCTCGGGGCAAAGCTCGGTCTTTTCCTCTCTCAGATCGCGCCCAAGCGCTGCGAAAAACTGAACATTAATTACAGCGGCAAACTGAGCGAGGTGGACACCACGCCCATCACCCGCGCGGTGCTCAAAGGATTTCTTGGAGTCGCCTTTGGGAGCAAGGTCAACACGATCAATGCGCCGTCGCTCGCCGAATCGCTCGGCATTAAAATTAACGAGTCACGCCTCAATACCCCTGGCGATTACACTGAATCGATCGAGGTTTCTGCGGGATCCGGCAACGACGGGGTGGTTTCCGTTTCAGGCGCATTCTTCGGCGTCACGCCGCGTATCGTGAAAATCAACGACAGCACGGTTGAGGCGAAGCCCGAAGGCATCCTGCTCGTTCTTGAAAACCGGGATCGTCCGGGCATGGTCGGTCTTTACGGCACGCTCATGGGCGCGCAAAAGATCAACATCGCGGGCATGTCGCTCAGCCGCAACGAAGCCGGCGGACGCGCCCTTGTGGTGCTCAATCTCGACACGGCTCCCGGTGAGGAAGTGCTCCGGGAAATCCTGGCTGTCGAGGACATCTATTCGGCCCGTGTGATTAAGTTGTAAGATTCTTCCCGCTGCGGGCGGTCCTGACAGCTTCCACGTACGCCGCTGCCTTTTCGGTGATTTTTTTCCAGTCCTTGTTCTTGAGCGTCTCTTTGCTTACCAGACTTGATCCGGCAGCCAGCGCGGGGCAACCCGCGTCAATAAAGCTTGCCACTCTTTCGACGGTTACCCCGCCGGTCGGGATGATCCGAAGCATCGGCATTGGAGCCAGAATGTTCTTAATGTAGTTCGGTCCGAGCTGGTCGGCGGGGAAAATTTTAATGAAGTCCGCGCCGGACTCGTATCCCAGCAGCGCCTCGGTCGGGGAATAGGCGCCGCTGATGATTGGTTTGCCGTAGCGATTGCACAGGCGGATGACATCGACTTTCGTGACCGGTGTCACAACAAACTCTGCGCCGGCAAGGATCGCCGTCCGGCAGGTTTCGCTGTCAAGCACACTGCCAACCCCCATCAAAATCCGGCTGCCGAATTTTTGATTGGCCGCGCTGATCACCTGCAGCGCGTTAGGAGTGGTCATGGTGATTTCCATCGTAGTTACACCTCCCTCAATCAGTGCTCCGGCCAGCAGGAGGAGTTGATCGGAGGAATCGGCGCGGATGATTGCGACGATGCCCGGATTAAGAATGCGATCGATAATTTCAAATTTGTTCATGGACTGGAATTGGTTGCTCGCATTTTTAAGGCAATTAACCATCACAATACCATCCTCTTTTGTCCCTACTTCTTTCACAGCTTCTAAGCACGAATGCCGAATGTCGAAAGATTGCATTAGTTTCATTTGAAAAACAGCGCGCCATGGCGGAAACTACGGCGAAATTATCCTGCGTATGAAGACTGTTCCCCGTATTGCCCTGCTTGCCTGCCGAGTGTTTGAAGCCGAGATTGCGGCGCATGGAGGCGGCGCGCCCCATGTGGTTGTCACCAAATTCCTTGAGGTCGGCCTGCACGATCATCCCGACGGTCTTCGTGTGGCGATACAAGCCGAGATCAATCAGTTCGATTCGCGCGATGACATCGACGCCGTCGTCCTCGCCTACGCGCTCTGCGGGCGCGGGGCGGTCGGCCTGCGTGCCGGACGTCACCGGCTGGTAATTCCGCGCGGCCACGACTGCATCACCGTCTTCATGGGCAGCAAGGAAAAGTTTGCCTGCCAGCAGGCGGAAGCCCCTGATTCCTATTATTACACCCCCGGCTGGATGACGGCCGACCGCACACCGGGTCCGGGCAGGCTCGAAGCCCTTCGCGTCGAATACGCCAAAAAATTTGATCCCGAGGAGGTCGAATTCCTCTTGGAAACCGAGAAGGAAAACTGGGCGCAGCACGGGAAAGCGGTCTATCTCGATCTCGGCACGCCCGGCTCTGAGGCCAAGGCGCACGAGGCCGCCTCGGCCGCAAAAGCGCTCGGATGGAAGTTCGAACGAATCCCGGGCGACCCTGCGCTTCTGAGTGATTTGATCGCTGGCCGATGGGATGATGAACGGTTTCAGATCGTCGAGCCTGGCGGCGTTCTTGAACATTCGCCGGATAACCGGATATTCCGCCAACTGAAAGCAGAAGCGAGCAAGAATGGGGAGTCATGACCCAAATTTTCTTTGGGGGGTCGCGACTTCAGCCTATCAATCCGAAGGCGGGTACAACGGCGACGGCGAGCCTCAAACCAACTGGGCCTCCGCCGAGAGGGCCAATGACGTCGCGCGCACGGGCGGCGCATCCGAATTCTGGACGCGTTGCGTAGAGGATTTTTCCCGCTGTCGGGAGATGGGGTTGAATGCCTTTCGGCTTGGAATTGAGTGGAGCCGCGTTCAGCCGACGCATCACAACAAGCCCGGCGAGGCGCCGGCATTTGATTACGCCGCGCTGGATCATTATGCAGAGATGTTCGCCGAATGTCGCCGTCAAGGAATGGAGCCTGTGGTCACGCTTCATCATTTTGTGCATCCCGCATGGCTCGGCGGGGATCCCTGGCTCGACCCGATGGTGTTGGAACATTTCGACGCCTATGTGAAGACGGCGGTCAGCACCCTCAACGACACCCTGGTCCACAAGCACGGGCAGTCTCCGCTTCATTATTATATCACCATCAACGAGCCGAACATGTTCGTGCTCAACACCTATTTCGGCACCCAGTTTCCAGGTGCTGCGACCTACGGTCCGAAAACGATTAATCATTGTTACAACCAGCTCCTCCGGGCGCACATTCGCGCCTACAACATTATTCATGATCTGTATGAGGCGCGGGGATGGCCGGCTCCCGAGGTGACTTTGAACAATTTTTGCAGTGACTTGTATTGGATGGACAAACTGCTTCCCGATCTGCTGAGTGTGCGCGAACGCGGCGTGGCGCGGGAAGAGGTCAATGCGCACATTCTCGGGAAGGCGGATGAATTCACAGCCGCTTTTGAGGCGGCGCGCATCCCTTTGCAAAAAAATCTATCCGGCTGTTTCGGCTCCATTTTAAAATGGTTCATCAACCGGCTCTGGCGCGGGCGTTTTTCCTCGGAAACCTTCGCGCCCCTGCTGGATGCCATTTACGAATCCCCGCGCGCGAGGCTTTTCGACTATGTCGGCATCGACTATTATGATCCGTTTATGGAGCATCTGTTCCGGTTGCCGGTGCTTTGGGATCACGAATTCAAAAACAAATCCCTCCGGGGGTGGGTGTTGAACTCCACGACCAGTAAATGGTGGGACTGGCGCGTTCTCCCGCAGGGTCTTCATTTCTTCTGCAAATACTACTCCGACGACTTCGGTCAACGTCCGCTTCTGATTGCGGAAAACGGCATGGCGCTTCGACGCAGACCCGACAACCGCCACAGCCACCGGCGGGACGGGGTGACCCGGAGCCAATTCCTCCGCCTGCATGTGCAGGAGGTCGTTAAAATGATCCATGAAGGAGTGCCTCTCATCGGATACCTCCACTGGTCTCTCTTTGATAACTACGAGTGGGGAACCTTTACGCCGCGCTTCGGGCTTTTTTCCATCGATTACACGCGCGGCACGGATCGACTTGCGGAAGATCATCTGGGCGATCGCCCGTCGGAAACCTATCGCGAACTTATTCGGGAAGCCAACGGAACAGGAACACACCTCGCGGAGCCACTCTTTCGCCCGGTTGGGGAAATATTACCGACCCCACCCTTAGAGCGTTTCCATAAAAGTTGTAGCGGCGGTCTGTGACCGTCGAGGGCGGGGGAGCATCGCTGCAAAAAAGAATTGCGGCTTCGCCGGTTATATTTCGTTCGACGCTCACAGAGCGACGCTACAGCGGATGCGCTATATGATTTATGTAACCGCACGAATCACACCTGCTCAAACATGCGGGTTGACGCCGCATTTTTTCACCACAGGAGAGGTTTCATCACGCCGAGCCATGCCATGATGGCAACCAGCGTCACGGAGATGACGATGCCTGCAAGGACCGGAACGCGCAGGCGGCGAAGAATGATGGGCATGGCCCCGATGACGAGCCAGAGGATGGTTTTGGCAATCGCGAAGTGAGGGAAGCCTAGGTGGAGTTTGGCCAGCAGGCCAAATCCCGATACGAGCATGACCAGCAACCCGATGCCTTGCAGGATGGAGAAAATTTTCCGGTTGGCTCCGCCGGCCATCATGCCTCCGACGCCGAGGGAGAGAACTGCGATGCCGGTGAGATGAATAATTTTATAGGTTGAGTAATCCATGGTGGCGGTTCTGATGAAACAATGCTGAACCGGCTTGTCGCATGCAAACGAATAAACGGGAATACCACTCGACAAATTGGCCGTTGCGACTAGATTGATCCAGTGGTTTTCATCACCCCGTCGACGATGGGGGAGCAGGCGCGACCAGACCGGGATTTCAATAAATGATCCGGTATGGCCAGTTACTACGCAAGGTTTCGAGACCGGAGTTATCTATGACATTTGATTTTAATGAGGCACGGGCAATTATCGAGGACGCGAAAAAACGCGGCATCATCAAGGCGGTGAATTCAGATCCGGAGGCAAGTCCGTCGCCGCACCCCAAGGGCGGCAATGAAACGGCCGGCAGCGCGGTCATTCCAGACTGGCTTCAGGAAGGGATTCGGCAGGGGCCGCTGGTGCGCCCTTCGGATTCACGGCTGGATTAGCAGCAGGGGTTACAGCGGCTCGATTGTATTGATGCCGATCGTCATGGTCCAGGCGTCGGCGAGCGGCATTCGTTTCTTTTCGTGGCCGATTCCCCAACTGTCGCTGTAAATGATTTCGCGGTTCTGCGCATTGTATCCGATGATGAGGCGGGTATGCCCGCCGAATCCCTTGGGGTCCTGAGGCTGGGGAAGAACACCGATCATCACCGACCAGAGCAAGGGAATCCCCGTGTCGACATGACGCTGGATCAGCTTGAAAACCCGGTCCATTTCCGCCGGATTTTTTGTCAGCGCCTCGCGCAGGAGATTGGAATCCATCTGCTGATAAATTTCCGTCAGGTTTTGGACATTGGGATTGATCTCGCTGGCACGCTTTCCTTTTTGCGCGGTGCGGTTGTATTCGTCGATCACCGTCTTCAGGCGTTTGGTGTCAACAACGGAGCGGGTTTTCACCCGGAGCCGGTTGCATAATTTTTGCAGAGACTCGAGCATGACCTCGTTCGAGGTCCCCTTGGTGGCCGAGGTGTTTGCGATCTGGGCGAGTTCGTGCTCATCGACGCGGACACCGTAATAGCGCATCACGCGTTCAGCGGTTGCCACGACGCAGTACCCCTTCTGGCCCTGGTCCACCATTGGGATGTCATCAATGCAGACATCGCCGCCCGGCTCCTTTTTTACGTGGGCGGGCCCGTTGAATTTTACCGGCGCCAGGGAAGCTGCCTGGGACGTTTCCAACAGGCTTTTCGGTTTTTCAGGCGGCGTCACGGTTAGCCGGATGAATTCTGCCCGGTATGAAATGACCGCCGTTTTGGTCACGCTGTATTCCAGCAGGAACTCCGAAGTGCCGGTTTTCCAGACAAGGCCGGCCGCCTTCACGGCATTTCGCGGGTCGCGTCCGCGGGCAACCGGGGTGGTTTTGGTTAAATCGGACAGGGTTTTTTCGCACCGGGCTTCCAGCGCTTCAAATTGAGTTTGCGGGATTTCGCCGGCATCACCCCGGTTGTAAAATAACACGGATACGCCGCTTATTTTCCCTGCGGTAAACTGCGCCATTGCCTGGTTGACCGGGAGATCGAAAAGAGTCAATCCCTTGCGATTGCTCTGCACGGCGTCATGTGTGGCGGATAGCCAGCGAAACCCCGCCTCATGATTCTGTTGCAAGAAATTGTCGGCGGTAATTTCCCAGGGGGACGCTTCGGAAAAAATCGAATCGAGCGCCACGGGTGTGGGCGAGGGCGTCGGTGACGGTGCCGGTTCCGCGCAGACGGTAAAGGCGAGACCAGCCAGAAGAAGGAACAGGGAGAAAGTAATATTTTTCATGGGGAAAA
>Ga0364919_10475_pt1 | contig 11518 bp, 8 predicted proteins | sample SorcelJu500001C7_2_FD_206953 | JGI IMG/M metagenome (GOLD analysis project Ga0364919, IMG submission 206953) | Enriched cells from Trout Bog Lake Hypolimnion, Wisconsin, USA - BchlTB.June20.5000.01.C7 | ecosystem: Environmental > Aquatic > Freshwater > Lake > Hypolimnion/Profundal zone | place... | reverse complement strand
AACGATCCGGTGCGCATGTACCTGCGCGAGATGGGTACGGTTCCTCTGCTTACTCGCGAAGGCGAAGTAGAAATCGCCAAGCGCATCGAGCGGGGACAGATTCGAGTGCTCAAGGCGCTCTCGCGTTCGGCGATTGTTATCCGCGAAGTTCTTGCGATTGGCGACGATCTCAAACGCGGTGTGCGCTCGGTGAAGGAAGTCGTAGTCTTTGACGAAGAAGAGATCACCGATGATGTGTTGCAGGGACGGTTCAAAGAAATTTCCGGCAAGATCGACGAGTTAGCGCGCCACTACAAGCGCGGCGTCGCCTTGGCGGCCAAGCTGGCCGAGGTTGGCGTTCCCGGCAAAGACAAAAAGAAACAGCGCGACCATCGCAAGCTGCATTGGGGCCTTGGCCGTGCGCAGGTAGAGGTCAGCCGTTCGATCCGTAACCTGCGATTTACCAACCAGGAGCGCAAGCACCTCATCGACCGTGTCAACAAAACAGTTGAGAACATAAAGGCGCTCGATCGCCAGGTTCTGAATCTTGAAAAGCGCTGCGAGTTCACCAAGAACGAAGAGCAGAAGAAGGAAATCCGCAAACAGATTCGCACCGTCCGCACCGATATGGAGCGCATCGAGGTAGAAGCTGGAGCCGTCTTCACCGAGCTCAAGCGCACTCAGCGCGAGATCATCCAGGGAGACATGGACGCCGAGCACGCCAAGCGCGAGCTCATTGAGGCGAACCTCCGTCTCGTTGTCTCCATCGCCAAAAAGTACACCAACCGCGGCCTCCAGTTCCTCGACCTCATTCAGGAAGGCAACATCGGCCTGATGAAGGCCGTCGACAAATTCGAGTATCGCCGCGGCTACAAGTTTTCGACTTACGCAACCTGGTGGATTCGCCAGGCCATCACCCGTGCTATCGCCGATCAGGCCCGCACCATCCGCATCCCGGTGCATATGATCGAGACCATCAACAAGCTCATCCGCACCTCGCGTCAACTGGTGCAGGAGCTCGGCCGCGAGCCAACCAGCGAAGAGATCGCCCGCCGTATGGACATCCCGGTCGCCAAGGTTCGCAAGGTCTTGAAGATTGCGCAGGAGCCTATTTCGCTCGAAACCCCCATCGGTGAAGAGGAAGATTCGCACCTTGGAGATTTCATCGAAGATCGCGCCGTGGTCTCACCCGCGGAAGCCGTCATCAACGTCAACCTGAAGGACCAGACCTCGCAGGTGCTTCGCACGCTTACTCCGCGCGAAGAAAAGGTCATTAAGATGCGCTTCGGACTCGAAGATGGCAGCGAGCACACGTTGGAAGAGGTTGGACAGTCCTTCGCCGTCACCCGCGAACGCATCCGGCAGATCGAAGCGAAGGCGCTGCGCAAGCTGCGTCATCCCTCGCGCTCACGCAAACTCCGCGCCTTCATGGACGGTGTGCACGACTAAGTTTGGCTCGTAACACTTGATTCGCAACAGAATGGGCACGACTTCGGTCGTGCCCATTCTGTTGGCGCGAGTCACAGAATTAACCGTCTGTTAACAAATGCGTCACAGCCCTGCAATATACTCGGCCAATGTCCTCAAAGGAATTCGCCTTCGAGCTCCTACCCGGCACCACCCCAAACCAGCATATCTACCGCTTGAGCGGCCCCTTGATTCTCAACAATATGTTTGCCTTCCAGGCGGCGTTGCGTTCGGAGACCGTCACCACCATCCTCGACCTCACCGATGTCCCCTACATCGATTCGGCGGGACTCGGCATCCTGACCAACTCCTACGTCTCTCATCAGAAAAATGGCTGCAAGTTGCTCTTTGCAGGCGTAAACGAACGCGTGAGTGCGCTTTTCGGCCTCACTCACATGGACAAGATATTCGAAGTCTTCCCCGACGTTGAGAGCGCAAAGCAGGCCACATAGCGGCTCAGCCCTTCGTCGCCATGGGCGGCCCATGCTGGGTCTCTGCTGACTTACTTTTTGACCTTGATGGTTGTGGAGAACTGTGTCTTCTCCCATGTCAGCTTCAGCACTCCGCCGCCCGCCGGATCTTTTTCGACAGAGATCGTGAACTGGTCGACCGGGTCTTTCAAAACGTCCTTCTTCAGGTCGATCCGCGCTACGTCAAGTGCCTCGTCATAAGTTCGCTTGGGGTCAGGGCTGATCCCCCACTGCCCAATCTGCTTATTGACAATCAACGTAGTCTTGCCTTCCGTTGGCAGCATCCGCAACGAATAGGCGCCCGCAGGAATAATCGCGCCGCCCAATTCGATCGGCTGTTGCGTGATCAGCAACGTAGCCTCATCCGCACCGGTGCGCCAGATCTTGCCATAAGGCACAAGGTCGCCCCATATTTTGCGTATTGCCCCGGTCTCCGGATCCTTGGTGTGAGGTCGGCCATAGACGATGGTGATCCGGTTTCCATCGATTGCAGTGCCGACGGTTTCATGTGGGCTGGTACGTTTTTGCTGGGCAGCCGCCGGCAAAGCACAGGTGATGACGGCAGCGACGAGAACGAGAGCGCGTCCGAGATTTTTCATAGCAAACATAATATCCCTACATCTCCGTCTTTTCACTTCAGCATCTCCCCGCTGATTCCCGTGATGCAGATCGCCGATCCACTGTCCCAATTGCTGGGATTCCGATCACTATGTTGCCTCGGATTCCCAATCGGGATGGCCAGCGACCTGGCGATTTCACAACAATTACCAATGTCATTACGAGTACAATCGCGGCTGACATAACGCGAACGCAGAAATAGCAGCCGTCTCTATCCTGGTGTACTTCGTCGCTGTGCTCGTATTCGTGTCGAGCTTTGACTTGAAATGCAATGATGGCCCGAGGAGAAAACTAATGAACAAGAAGACCTATCCGTTGGCATACGCTGGCAAGAAACAGCAGTTTGCGCGATCCGTAGTAGTGGGTAACCTGGTATTTCTTTCCGGCTCTAGCGGCCGGACCATGGAGACGGGAGACGTCTCCTCAGACAAACTGGCTGACCAGATGATTGTTGCTCTGGACAAGATTAGAGCGGCCCTGAAGGAAGCTGGGACATCCATGGAAAACATCGTAAAAACCACGATCTATCTGAGACATGTAGAAGATTATGCCATCATGCGCCAGACGGAAAGAGACTACTGGCAGAAATACGCCCCCGGCCTTCTGGAAGAACCCCCTGCCAGTACCTTCATGCAGCCAGCCTCCCTCTCCCAGCCCAACATGCTGGTTGAGATTGATGCGATTGCTATGATTCCGTAGTCGAGGTTGAGCAGAACAATTTCATAACATCCGCTTCTTCGAGGCTCGACAGTGGTATGTCAGGACAGTTGGTACCGCATCCAGCAACCTAATCAGGATTGTGAGTTACGTGGCGATTGTTCGTTTGCTAAAGAGAAACGCAAACACTCCCGCAGGGTCGGAAACCACACTCAAGTCAACAGCGGGCTTGAATAAGACACCTGCGGGGTGGGATGGATGCTCGATGCGGACTTAGATAGTCTGAGTGGCAGACTCAACGGTAACGGCCATTGTGGCACGCAGCCATCCGAATTTTGCCTTCAAAACATCAAAATCCGGACCAGAAGTCACAAATACGGCCTTCCCCTTGATAAGGAAACCTGTACCCGGGCCATGCAGACCTTTAATTTTGCTGCTCCCTAAAGTGATTAAAACCTCCGGGTTGAAAGCAATGTTCGCCTCAGTGCGATGCATGTAACCGACCGGGATCAACAGGCGGCCATCTTCGGTGACTCGTAGATAACTGTTCCACGTGTTGACCATATGCAGTCCGTCCGCTCCCAAGGTTGCAATTGCAACCACCCCATCCTGTTTCATAACTTCCAGTAGTGTTTCCGGAATCATTTCAAAAACCTCCTGAAGGTTTGTGTTGTTGGCAAGATGATTCGTTGAAAGTCCTGAGCACGCCGCAGGCGCTAAGATGCGTTCCGCTGACTCTAGCACAAGCTACTTGGCCATAACAGGGCTTATCGCCCCACTATCCCAAAGCGGGTCCCACCGAGTAGAGCAGAGCTCGCGTGATCGATTCGCGTGGCGGCATTCCGCCAAACAAGTTGGCGGCACACGGACGGAATCATCAATAGCGAGCAGTACTTTACGGCCAGCTATTTCGGTTGCCTTCCCGGCACCCCTTTATCACATCGTTCTGTGACGCAGGCCTATGGCAGCAACTTACGTCGTCGTGTATCACACCTATAGATTAGAATTGTCACAAAACGGTGAAAATTGAGCCAGCGCTGGCGCTGTGCTACGATGCTTAGCTTTGGTGTTTCTTCCGTTTTTGCCGCAAGGTTTACACGGTTTTGCCCTTCCGCCCCACTTTTGGGAGCTCTGAGGCGCGCGTTTGGCGGGCGTCTTCGGGCAGCGGAATGGCTGTTGGTACGTTTGGATTGCGCAGATTTTGAGGAATTGGGTTCAGGATGTAAGACGCTCGCAACTTTTGAGGCGGGCGCGGAAAACGAATGGTCCTGCAACGTGCGCGCGTGGCTGCCGCTGCTTTCAGATGCGACCTCGCGTAGCTTGACGCAGGGATTTCGAATCAAAGCTCTCGGGAGTTATTCTGTGAAGACTTACGAAGGTGAGAATGTCCGCAACGTGGCTGTGATTGGCCACTCCCACTCTGGCAAAACCTCTCTTGTCTCCGCCTTGCTGTTCACCGCTGGAGGCACTCCCCGGCTTGGCCGGGTCGATGACGGCACAACCACAACCGATTACGACGAAGAAGAAATCTCGCGGCAGATGACCATCTCCGCCTCGCTTGCCACCTTCGAGTGGGGCAAGATCAAGATCAATCTCATCGATACTCCGGGCTTCAACATGTTTGTGCACGAAGCCGAGCTTGCCCTCCCCGCCGTCGATGCTGCTTTCGTCGTCGTCGATTCCGTCTCCGGCGTGCAGGTGGTTACCCAGAAGGTCTGGAACTATGCCGACACGCTGAAGCTTCCGCGCATAGTCGTCTGTACCCGCATGGACCGCGAGCGCGCCGACTTTGAGCGTGTGATGACCTCGCTGACCACCACCTTCGGGCGCAATGTGGTCCCCGTCCAACTCCCCATTGGAGCAGAGAAGAACTTCAAGGGCGTTATCGATCTGGTCAAGATGAAGGCCTACTACTATGAGATGGGCGGCAACGGCCGCGCTCGCGTCGAAGATATTCCCGCCAACATGGCCGACCAGTCCAAGGCCGCGCATGAAGCTTTGGTCGAACTTGTCGCCGAAGGCGATGACGAACTGATGAGCGAGTATTTCGATTCAGGCACAATCGCCGAAGAGCACATCGTTGCCGGCATTCACAATGCCATCCGCGACGACCGTCTCTTCCCCGTCTTGTTCGCTTCGGGGCTGGGCAACATCGGCAGCGACGAGATCCTCGACTTCATGGTCGACTATGTTCCTGCGGCCACCGAGCGCAAGACTCTTGCGGGCGTCCCGGCCAGTGCCGATGCCGAGCCTCCAGTGCGCAAGATTGCTGCTTCTGAGCCACTCTCGCTCTTCGTCTTCAAAACCGTTAGCGATCCTTTTGCTGGGCGCATCTCTTACTTCAAAGTGGTTAGCGGCGTATTGAAAAATGACGCGTCGGTCACCAACTACGCGCGCGGCACAGTAGAAAAGTTTGCCCACATCTCCGCCATCCTCGGTAAGCAGCAGATCCCGGTTACCGAACTCACTGCGGGAGATATCGGCTCCGTCGCAAAGCTCAAGGAAACCCTGACGGGAGATACCCTGGGCGACAAGTCAGCGCCCATTCAGTACCCGGCCGTGACCCTGCCCGAGCCAGCCATCACCTTCGCCATTGAGCCCAAGACCCGCGCCGACGAAGACAAGCTCGGCGTCGGCGTGCACAAACTGATGGAGGAAGATGCCATGCTGCGCTTCTTCCGCGATGCTCAGACCAAGGATTTCCTCATCGCCGGAACCGGCCAGCAGCACATCGAAGTCGTGGTCAGCAAACTGAAGCGGCGCTACCACACTGAAGTCGTTCTCAAGGCACCCAAGGTTCCGTATCGAGAAACCATTCGCGGTACAGCCGAGGTGCAGGGTCGTCACAAAAAGCAATCCGGCGGACACGGACAGTTCGGCGATTGTAAAATCAGAATGTCGCCCCTGCCGCGTGGCAAGCAATTTGAATTCTCCAATGACACCTTCGGCGGGTCCATCCCCAAGAACTACATTCCCGCAGTGGAAAAGGGAATCATCGAAGCAGCCGCCCGTGGATTCCTCGCTGGATACCCCGTCGTTGACTTCAAGGTCAGCCTTTACGACGGCAGCTATCACGACGTCGATTCCAACGAACTGAGCTTCAAGAAAGCTGGACGCATCGCATTCAAGAAAGCCATGGAAGTCGCGAAGCCCACGATTCTTGAGCCCATCATGCAAGTTGAAATCACGGTTCCCGACGAGTTTGCCGGAGCCATCATGGGTGACATGAATTCACGCCGTGGCCGCATTCAGGGTATGGACAATAAAGCGGGTGCGACCATCGTGCGTGCCCATTGCCCCATGGCTGAAATGTTGACCTACGGTACTGACCTCACGGCCATGACCCAGGGCCGCGGCTCATTCAGCATGGAAATGGACCACTATGACTTCGTCCCCGCGTTGCAGCAGGAAAAGATCATCGCTGCCGCCAAGGCTGCCGGAGCCGGGCTGGAAGAGGAAGAAGAAGAGTAAGCGCGCCACGTGTGAATCAAAAGGGCAGCCGCCATGGCTGCCCTTTCCATTATGTTTCCCTATTAGTCTCTCTTACTCGTAGTGGGCAGCCTTCATCGCGTGGTGAACTGCTTTCCGCGCTTCGTCGATGTGGTGCAGCGCGCGCTTTTTCAACCCTCTCGCATAGCCGTCGGACTCGTGCATGTCGATATCACGGTGTGCCGAGTCGAGCAGTTCCATCGCGCGCCGCAGTCGGCCAGGCCGGTTCACGCCCGCATCCACCGGAGGATGGTCACGCAGGTTCTTGCCGTCGTTAATGGCGGCTTCCCTCACCTCGCGGATCGCCGCGTCGATCTCTGCAATCGCTCGCTGTTCGTCGGCGTCCACCCGCGCATTCGGAGTCATGCGTTCCAGGTGTGCGCGCGCATGGCGAAGGTCGGTAAGCGCGTGCAGATAAGCAGGATGTGCTCCTGGTGTGTCGGCTGCGGCAAACGTGGTGAACAGCAGAAGCGCGAATGCCGCCATTAGAATTACCTTTGCGTAGCTTTTCATCGTTGCGTGTCCTCGGCAAGAGTTGTGTATTGCTTCCTGCTCTTGAACCCGTGACAGTAATCTAAGTTGCTAGAACAACGTGTTCTGTTTTTTGGGAGGCTCCAAACCGAAGTGCTTGTACGCTAACTGCGTTGCAACTCTTCCCCGCGGAGTCCTATCCAGAAATCCAATCTGAATCAGGAACGGCTCATAAATTTCCTCAATCGCGTCGGGCTCTTCAGCCAGGGCCGCCGCAAGGGTATTCAACCCCACAGGCCCACCCTGATATTTTTCGATGATCGTCCGCAATAGCAACCGGTCCACTTCATCAAAGCCATGCTCGTCCACCTCAAGCATCTCCAGCGCGGCCTTGGCGGTATCGCGGTCGATGTGTCCGGTTCCACGCACCTGCGCGTAGTCGCGAACCCGTCGCAGCAGCCGATTTGCAACGCGTGGTGTTCCACGGCAGCGGGTTGCCATCTCCATCGCCGCATCATCGTCAACTCCGACATTCAGAATCTGCGCCGAACGGTTCAGGATGATCTTCAAATCTTCATGTGAGTAAAATTCCAGCCGCAGTACCAGCCCCAGCCGCGAGCGTAGCGGAGCCGATAGCAGCCCGATGCGCGTCGTCGCCGCCACAAAGGTAAACGCAGGGATCTCAAATGAATGGGTCCGCGCCGATGGCCCCTGCCCCACCATGATGTCCAGCCGGCAGTCTTCCAGCGCCGAATACAAAAGCTCTTCCAGCGCCGGCTGTAGCCTGTGAACCTCATCGACAAAGAGCACCTGGCGCGCCTGCACATTGGTCAATATCGCCGTCAGGTCGCCTTTAATCTGCAACGTCGGCCCGGAGGTCTGTTGAAAGGCCGCATCCATCTCATTGGCGATAATCGTTGCCAGCGTGGTCTTGCCCAGCCCCGGCGGCCCATACAGAAGGATGTGGTCGAGCGCCTCGCCGCGCGCTCGCGCTGCGGCAATGGCCACCGCCAGATTTTCTTTCACCTTGGGCTGGCCGATAAATTCCTGCAGCCGCTGAGGCCGCAGCTTCAGCTCAAAGCCTTCTTCGCCCTCCAGTGGCACTCCGGCCACCAACCGAGCCCGCTCTTCCTGATTTCCTGCCATGCAGCGATGTTATATCTCCCGGCAACATGCGGCAATTGTCATCTGATGTCATGCCCGGAGCGCTCCAGGACTTCGTAGTCGGTACTTGTTTGAAATCTTTGTCGGAGAGCGTACACTTCTTCAACCGTCGGATATGCGGGGCCGCGGATTCATTGATCAGACCAGACACCGTTGAGGACGAAGAGCCATGAAGAGCGTTCTGATAAGCATTTTGCTGTTTGTTTCCTTCGTTCCGGTTACGGCGCAGGTCGCCAACTGCGGCACAACGATCAGCGGAAATCCGGTAATCGTTCCGGTTCCAGTTGCAACATATGCAGAGGTCGGCCGCGATAAGCGCGAGTTCTTCAAATGGATGGTTCCATCCGGTAATCGCCTGCTATGCGTCTTTGTTCCTGCCGACGTTTTGCCGCGCCTTAAGAACCCTGCCATTGGGATGGACCGCTACATACTAGTTGAGACTGTCCAGGCATGGGATGAGAGCAAGACAGAAGTCACCAGAGCCAGTTTCGAAGAAATTATTTCAGCGGTCAAAGAAAAACTTAGCGACAGCAAGGGACTAAACCAGACTGCTCAAGCATTCTCGGAGGAAACCAGCCGCAAGCTCAAGGCGATTGATAGCTCGAAAGACGTAACGGTCGATAAACCAATCCCTATTGGCACTCTCTTCGAGAAGCAGGATGTATTTGCTTTTGCTATGGTCTTGCCGGTGACCTCCGCGGGAGCGACCAAAAGAGTGATCAATGCTTCAGTGCTATTGCGTGTTCGGGACCGGCTTCTGTTCACCTACACTTACTCCGCCGGTACCGATGAGGCTTCTTTGATGTGGGCCAAGCAGACATCGGAAGAGCTGGTTCAGCAAGTCTTCACTTCGAATACCCGGTAACCAACCGCGACTTTCAGCTCTAGCCCCGGTTCGCGCCCCTCGCGTTACGTACGGCCAAGGCTGCCGGGATGCATATGGCTGACCACCGCAACACCCAGTTGCAGATGCCCTGGGATCGCTGGAGTTGGGGTTACCAAATCCCTAGCCCCCGCCCGCTCCTTACGATAAACTCTTCCTGCTCTGGAGAAATCTGAATGTTGCGTCGCCTGCTGATTGCCTGTATCGTGCTTGCTTCTTTTTCCGCCTTCGCCCAGAAGCGCCCGTTCACCTTTGAAGACATGATGAACCTGAAGCGCGTCGGAGATTTCACGCTCTCTCCCGATGGCCGCTGGGCCGCGTTTTCCGCAGTTGAGGCCTCGCTTTCGGAGAATTCAAAGAAGTCGCATATTTGGATAGTTCCCCTGGCTGGCGGCGAGGCGCATCGCCTCACTGGAGGAGGTGAGGGCACGGAAGATCGCCTCCGCTTTTCGCCGGATGGCAAGAGAGTCCTCTTCACCGCCGTGCGCAATGGAGTCTCCCAGATCTACATGCAGCTTTTCCATTCCGACACTGGGACCCTGCTCGCCTCGCCTGCTCAAGTCACCAGCCTTTCTACTGAGGCCGATGGCGGCATATGGTCGCCCGATGGCGAGCAAATTCTCTTTCTCTCCACCGTCTGGCCTCAATGTCATGACGATGCCTGCAACAAGGCCCGGGATGATGCCGCCGAGAAATCCAAGGTCAAGGCAAAGCTCTTCAATCACCTGCTCTACCGTCACTGGAATGCCTATGACAGCGGCAAGCGCTCGCACCTCTTCCTGACCAGCGTGGCCTGCAAGGAGCAGCAAGTCTGTGTCGCCCGCGATCTGACTCCCGGCGATCAAGAGGTGCCGCCGTTTTCTCTGGGAGGCCAGGACCAGTATCAGTTCTCCCCCGATGGCCGTGAGATCGCATTCACCACCAACCTCGATGAGGTACAGGCTACATCGACAAATAACGATGTATTCACCCTCTCGCTGCTTACAACCGACGCTCGCCCCAAGAATCTGACGGCCGCGAACAAGGGCTCGGATTCCACACCACTCTATTCGCCTGATGGAAAGTACCTCGCTATCCGTTCGCAGTTCCGCACCGGATATGAGAGTGATCGCTTCCGTCTCCAACTGATCGAGCGCGCCACCGGCAAGATCATCGACCTCACCGAGAGCTTCGACCGCTGGGTGGATACTGTCGCCTGGTCCCCGGACTCTTCCCGGCTTTACTTCACCGCCGAAGATGCCGGTGAGTCTCCTGTTTACAGCGTCGAAGTTACCGCCGGCCAGCCTCGGCAAATCGTGCGCGGCTATAACACTTCACCAACCCCCTCAGCCGATGGACAAACCCTGGTTTTTGCCCGTAGCTCCGTCCGCTTTCCCACGGAGTTGTTCACCGTCCCCAGCATAATCGGCAACGCGCCTCATCCGCCCCCCGCTGCACCTGGCAACACAAAGCATCACCACGCGACACCTCCGCCGGTCGCTCCGCGCGTTGCCTACATTGAGAAGGATGACGCCCTGGTGCCCTCCGTTGTGGCACGCCAACTTACCCACGTCAACGATGCGCGTCTGGCTGAGATCCAGATGCAGCCTATCGAATGGTTCTGGTTCACCGGTTCGGAGAAGAAGCAGGTGCAGGGCTTCATCGTCAAGCCCCCAGACTTCGATCCGTCCAAGAGGTATCCCGTCAAATTCCTCATCCACGGCGGCCCGCAAGACGCTTGGGGTGACGATTGGAGCTTTCGCTGGAACGCCAACCTCTTCGCCTCTCCCGGTTACGTCATCGTCATGATCAATCCACGCGGCTCAACCGGTTATGGTCAGCAGTTCATCGATGACATAAACGGAGACTGGGGCGGGCGGGCATTTGAAGACCTGATGCTCGGCCTGAGTTATGCAGAGCAGAAGTACGCCTTCATTGACAGTCAACGCGAGTGTGCTCTCGGCGCGAGCTATGGCGGCTACATGGCCAACTGGATTCTCGGCCACAGCGACCGCTTCAAGTGCATTGTCTCCCATGACGGCATGTTCAATACCGAGAGCGCATACGGCACGACCGAGGAACTCTGGTTCAACGAGTGGGAATTCAAAGGAACTCCATGGTCAAACCGCGCCCTTTACCGCCGCTGGTCGCCCGCGCTAGCCGCACCGAACTTCAAAACGCCAACGCTCGTCATCCACGGCCAGCTCGATTACCGCCTCGATGTCAGCGAAGGGTTCCAGCTCTTCACAACACTGCAGCGCCTCAAAGTTCCCAGCCGCATGCTGTACTTCCCGGATGAGGGACACTGGGTGCTTAAGCCGCAGAACTCTCAGCTTTGGTA
>Ga0364919_10474_pt1 | contig 11549 bp, 12 predicted proteins | sample SorcelJu500001C7_2_FD_206953 | JGI IMG/M metagenome (GOLD analysis project Ga0364919, IMG submission 206953) | Enriched cells from Trout Bog Lake Hypolimnion, Wisconsin, USA - BchlTB.June20.5000.01.C7 | ecosystem: Environmental > Aquatic > Freshwater > Lake > Hypolimnion/Profundal zone | place... | reverse complement strand
GGGAGGTGGCACTGCGTGCGACTGATACATTGGATTTTTTGTACTCCCTAAAAGCTTACGAGCTTCCCACCCCTGAAATCGAGGCGATTGAGAAAGTTCTTCAGGAAGCAACTGCACAGATTGACTTGGAACTGACAGAGACAAAGACGATTCTTCAGAATCTGCCTACTCTTTTTGGACTGCAGGCCGGCCAGGAACGCTGGCGACAGTTGCAGCAGAAGATAGCCGGCTGGCTCAGGGTGACCACGGAAAGGTCTACGCAGCTTCGGGATTCACTCCACCGTGTGGATGACCTCCGCAAGGTATGGGCGCAGACACTTGCCTCCGTCAGTGCCTCGAATGAATCTGGTCCGGTTGTCCAGCAAATTGAACTCACCCTCTCGGCCATAGAGGTCACGCAGCGTGCGCTTAAGCCTCGGCTCGACACGATTCTAGCCTTACAGAGCCGCATTGCCAGAGAAAAGGTTCGCTGTGACGGCATAATTGTGGAGATCGCCGAAGCCCAACGCCAGGCAGTGAAAAAGATTACTGCAAGGGACCTGCCGATTTGGAGCGCTGATCTGTGGTCGCCCACCACCCAAAGCACGTTGCTTTCCCGTGCTCGTCAAATGGCACATTACTTTTGGGCCGATGTATCACAGTATGTCCACATCCCCTCAAAAGGAATGCCATTTCACATCGGCCTGTTTGCAGTATTGGCTGCTCTGTTCAATGCCGCCAGGCGCGTAGTCGGTCGTTGGGTAATGGAGGGCAGGGAATTGCCGCCTTCTGCAAAAGTGTTCGACCGGCCTTATGCATCCGCGCTGCTGGTCCTAATGGCGCTTGGCGCGTCCGTCTTTTCGCCGGCGCCTATTGCTGTTCGTGAGTTATTTTCTGTTTTTACTATTTTGCCGACACTCCGGCTTTTGCAGCAGGTGGTTGACTCGAGAATCGTGCGTGGTTTCTTGGTGTTGGGGGGTCTTTTTACCCTCGATGCTATCCAACCGCTTTTAGGTGTCGCCGAACCGGCCGAACGCGTAATCCTGTTGCTTGAGATTATCGGTGGAACCATTGTGCTCTTGAAACTCCACGCCGTCTGGAGTCAGCTATCCCAAAGGATGCAAGAAATTCCTGCGATTGGATGCCGCCTGATCAATATGTTCGTTTCGCTTTACCGGCTTGGTCTTGTCGTAGCACTTCCGGCTATGCTTTTTGGCTATGTCTCGCTCGCCTCGCTTTTAACTTCCGGCGTTCTAGCCGGCTGCGTTCTGGCTATGGGAATCTATGCATTTGTCTTGATTGCTGATGGGTGTGTCGCGCTTGCCCTTAACAGTTGGCCGTTGGGATCAGTCGAGATCGTCCGCCGCTTCCACGATATCTTCGAACACCGCATACATCGCACGTTGGAGTGGGCGGCTCTAGCCGCATGGGTTGGTGGCGCGCTTCACTTCCTTGGGCTCCTTGGGCCTGCACTTGAGATTGGACGGGTCTCACTGGGGGCAACTCTGCGCATTGGGTCGGTCAACATCGTGGTTGGAAACATCATCGCGTTCATCCTTACGGTGCTTACAGCCTACCTTTTTTCCACCTTTATCCGCTTTCTGCTCCAAGAGGAAATTTACCCTCGTATGGGGATCGAGCGCGGATTGTCCTTCTCCATATCGAGCATTCTACACTACACGATCATCGCCATTGGGTTTATCGTTGGGGTGGCTGCGCTTGGGGTAAACCTCACCCAGGTTACAGTTTTGGCCGGAGCGTTCGGTGTTGGCATCGGGTTCGGACTCCAGGGCGTGGTAAACAATTTTGTCTCCGGCTTGATCCTGCTCTTCGAGCGTCCCATCAACGTCGGCGATACCATCCAGGCAGGCGACCTTGTGGGTGAGGTCCGCCGCATCGGGGCCCGCGCCAGCACTGTACGCACATCTCAAGGGGGTGATATCATCGTCCCCAACGCGCAATTGATTACGGAACGGGTGACAAATTGGACACTTAGCGACCGTTTGCGGCGTATCGATTTACCTGTAGGGCTGAATTATGGCGCCGATCCCCGGAAAGCGATTCAACTGCTTGAGGCGGTGGCCGGCCGACAACCGAACGTTTTGAAGAATCCGCCTCCTCGGTGCCTCCTTATCGGTTATGGCGATAGCTCGATGAATTTCCAATTGCGGGTCTGGACAGATCAGTTCGATAAGTGGTCGCTTATCAGTAGCGATTTAGCCTGTGCTGTCCACGAAGCTGTAATCGAAGCAGGTTTGCAGTTCCCTCAGCGAGAGGTCCTCCTGGTTCAGGATCCTGGCGTTGGTTCCATACCGCAAGGAAAAGGAGGCACTCCCAGGAAGACTTCACAACGGCAGGCGCCTTAGAGTGATAGTGAATGTTTATTTTGCGGATAACGTAATACAAGGATAGGGGACGTAACCGCTCTCAGGCCCAGGTTCGAGTCTATAACCTTCTTTGAGTTTCAACAGGAGATAAATGACGAATCAAGCAAACACGTTCCGTTGTTTCAGAGCAGAGCCGTTTGCAGTACCCTCGCCGCAATCGATCGTGCCGATTGCGCTGAGTCCCTGGAGGGATGCGCACGGTTGGCGGTCTTGCAGAATCTCCTGGTTGACCTGCTCACCTACCTGGAAGGCATGGAAGGTTTTCGCGTTGCCGTCGGGGCTCGAAGAAGAGCACGGTTCAGAGGATCTTCCAGCCGGTTCCTCCCGGCAGGGAGAACTGTTGCAAAGTGCTTCACCAGACACCGGGGCGCATCAGGCTGGGGGTACCTCGCTTGAAGTTGGACGATACGTATGCGAATCGTCTGCAATGTCTTTTAGAATCGGTGGATAACATCAGGAGTATTCGTATCAATGTCAGTGCGGCTTCCGTCGTCGTCCATTTCAGCCCCGAGATTCCGGAGAGAGAATTTGCTCGGAAGCTGGAAAAGACTGTAGCAGAGGGGGTCATTGCTGCTTAGGTCCGTTTTATGCTGCTATTTTAGCATGTTGAATCGGATTCAGGGATACCGCAAGGAATGGTTGCGGGCGAACATGGTCGCCGGTCTGACGACCGCGGCGGTGGTCATCCCGAAGGCCATGGCTTACGCAACTATCCCCGGTCTACCGGTGCAGGTGGGACTATATACGGCATTCCTGCCGATGCTCATCTACTCAGTGATGGGGACTTTCACAACCGCTGAGCGTGAGCACCACCACGATAATGAAAATTCCGGGAGGAGACTGGTTTGGCTTCTGAATACCGATTAAGTGCATATCCGAGAGACCTTGCTTTGTTCGCCCGGGACCGCTGGCAAGATGCCGACGTCGGCCGCACTAATCCAGGCTCACTCCCCGGCCTGTCGGTTTTGGAGCATATTATTTCTGTTTGCTACCAGACCAGTCTGCTTCGGGAGGAAGGGCGGTCCGTAAGGTTCAGGCTCATTTTTCTGGCCCCTGACCGGCTTCCGCCCGATCTCGGGCCCCCGGTCGGGCTACACCGGCTGTTGTTCAGAGACAAGCTGCCGTTTACCCAGCGCGAATTGCGGAAGCTGTCACCATCCGTAGATTTCTATGGTTCCCTGATAGGATTGTGGCGCGATGGAAAAAACGGATTATCGATCTGGGGAATTGTGCACTCCGGACCACGATGGACCCAAAGTCTATACGGAGGGGGGAAGGAGTTCCAACCGCTTCCCGACTCTCTCGTAGTAAACGTTACAAATCCGGGTCGCATAACCGTGTGCAACGGATCAATCGAGATCGCCACGCTCAATTCCGGGGAAATCGTATCACCATCAATGGCAGTTTTTGATTCGATGTGGGTCCGTTCAGTATTTGTGTCTTTCGCGGATGAGGAACTCGCCTTGCACAGGGAGGCTCGAAAAAAAGCGGAAAAGTCTTGGGCGGCCATTGATCCTGAATTTTTCGGGACCATAAAGAAGCAGGCTTTCATGAGAGTTATAGGCAGGGTTCGCTCCAATAGACATGGTGGAACTTTGATTTTCATCCCGGATGAGCTTAAAGAGAAGTTCTTGTCAGAAAATCCCTACATAAAACTTAAATACAGATTCGTTGACGAAGAGCCACGCAGACGTTTTCGCACTCTGATTGTAAAAATGGCCGATGCGTTGGCCGAATTCTACGGCTCTCCGGAAAACCCGGAAAAAGTGGCAGGGTGGGCACAATACCTGACTAGTAAAAATCAAATTCTTTCCAAATTGGATGAATCAGTATTCGAGTGGGCGCATTTGGTTGCAGGAATGACGCAGGTGGACGGCGCCGTAGTGATAACGCAGAGGCTGGAACTAATTGGATTTGGAGCTGAAATATCCGGAAAATTGGAGCGCGTCGATGAAGTGGCGCAAGCTTTGGACCCGGAAGGGTTCGGGGTTAGGAAGGAGCGGACCGACTGCGTCGGCACCCGCCATCATTCGGCTTACAGCCTATGCAATGTGTTGCGCGATGTTGTGGCGGTGGTAGTCTCTCAGGACGGAACAGCCCAACTTGTCAAATGGAACGACGGTATCGTTACCTTATGGGAACAGTTGTCTCCGAGCCTGATAGAGGCATAGCCGGATCAGAAGAAAAAGGGCCCCTTCCGGCTATGGGTGCCTGTCACCGAAAAATGTCTCTCGCCTTATCGAACTGATCCCAAACGAACCGGGACTCAAAAAATTGTCACTATTCTTTCTCCTGGACAACAACATGGGGATGGAGGAGTGTGTTCGGCGCAGATTAGCAAACCTCGAGGGCCCTGAATTGCATGCTCGATTCGTCGGTTCCGAAGACTTATCAGGCAAAGGTCCTCTCGCGATATATAACCGGGGGAAGAAAGGGCCATAGTTACCATCTTGAGATTGGTCCCTGGGGTCCGTCCAAAAGAGAGGACAGGCTTTGGATCACCAAATCAAAGTACGCACAATACGGTAACCCCGTGAAAGTGGCCCTGAGAAACGGGAGATTCGGGATTCCCTGGTTTGAGGTGTTCCAGTGTTGCATTTCCAATGTAACACTCGCTTGCAGGAGGGCCACGGGAGAAGAACTCGGGGTCCTTGTAGATCTCTGTGATTTGGATTGGAAATCGTATCGTCGTCTATTCCGCTGCCAAGGGACAACTATGAAGCTTTTTCCCAAAACGACAGATCAATGGTTCCGGCTTTCCGCGCTGGCAATCATGGCCGTATCGTTGTTTGTTTATGGAATCCGCTCGATCCGTAATCTTCAGTACAGGCTCCTGTACCACCCCAGTTCATCCATGCCCGTTGAAGATGTACTCCGGGCAGCTAATATGAAACCATGGCTGTCAACCGGTGCGGATTATCGTGGCCTGGTCGCCATTGACAAGCCGGCATCGTGCAAGGGCGCCGTTATTGTATTTCACGGGAACGGGGGGACTGCCGCCGATAGGGTGTATTACCTGAATGCGCTTGGCGCTTTGGGGTATCGCGTGGTTCTTGCCGAATACCCGAGGTATGGGGGGCGGAAGGGAGAACTGGGCGAAAAGGCGTACGTCGATGACGCGAAAGAATCAACTCGTCTTGCCTTTGAGGAGTTCGGCGGTCCGATTTTTTTATTGGGAGAATCCATGGGCTGCGGCATCGCGGCAGCGGTTGCCGCGGAAACACCGGTCCGGATAGACGGGATAATCCTCATCACACCATGGGATACACTTGCCTCCATTGCCAAAGAGAGATTCCCTTTTCTCCCGGTTCGGCTGTTCTTGAGAGACGAGTATGACAGCATAAAGAATCTGAATTCATTCAAAGGCAGGATTGCCGTTGTCGGCGCGGAGCTGGATGAAGTGCTGCCCGTTGCGCACGCCGGGAGGCTCTATGATTCTCTGCCAACCGCTGCTAAAAGGATGTGGACGCTTAAAGAAGCCGGCCATAACGACTGGTACAGGTTCATAGGCAAAGGATGGTGGGAGGAAGTAATGGATTTTATCAGCTGTTAGAGCCGGCCGGGGATCACAACCTGAGACAGAGTCTATCGTTGTTGGGAAGTTATCGGCAACACAGGAAGGAAAGCAATGAGCGGTCAACAGCGCAGTGACATTCGGCCCGGAAAGCGCGTCGCAATTATTCTGAAAAAGGACCAGCGAACCGGCAAACGAACCGTTGGGACCGTGAAGGATATTCTTACTTCTTCCGCCTTTCATTCTCGTGGGATCAAGGTACGGCTCGAAGACGGACAAATCGGGCGGGTGCAGGAGGTGTTTGCGGACGATTGAAAGCAACGGGCCTGCTACGTATTCAGGGCATCGGGATCTCCAGATCGCGGCAGATCTTCCGGACAAGATCTTCATCGATCTCCCGATGGCGTGGCACCGTAGATACTTTCTTCATGTCCGGATTTACATACACCGTGTGTTTACCACCTTCGCGCAATAGCCTGCAGCCATGAACTTCGACGTGCCGAACCAAGTCTCGCCGTTTCATGCAGCACAGACAAGTAATGGTTCGCGGATCACTTCTCGCCCTTTTAGAGACTCTTCGGAGAGTGACCTGTTGGCTTCCAGCACCAACCGGACAGCTTCAAACAGGTTCTCGCGGGCTTCCTCAAGTGTGGCGCCCTGGGTGTTTGCACCCGGTAATTCCTCTACAAATCCAATGTAACCCTCTGAAACCTTCTGAAACACTGCCGTGAGTCTTACTTCCATGGTATTTCTCCTGCTCTCTCATGTGAACCAAAAAGGTTCATAAAGGTTATCACAAAATCACTTCTTGTCAAAGGAGTCCAGAGGAGATTAGAGATTCTGAGTAAACTAATCGGCGAGCAAAAGATTTAATAGTTCGAGAAGTCCTTACTTCTTCCGCCTTTCATTCTCGTGGGATCAAGGTACGGCTCGAAGACGGACAAATCGGGCGGGTGCAGGAGATCCTTCCGGATGAGCAATAAAGCTCGCCTGCCTTGCTTTAAGTAACCGGTTTTGCGCCTATAAGAGCCTTTTCGGTTGATGTTCCATGGCTGAGGGTGGAGTTCCAATACACTCCGGCGATGATCACGACCGCGCTGACGACTTTTATCATCGTGACCTTTTCAAACAGGATCACGCTGGACAAAACAATAGTGAATACGGGCACCAGGTTCTCAAAGGCCGTTGTTTTGGCTGCTCCGATCGACCTGATGGCAAACTGCTGCGCGAGATACCCTATGCACGAAGCAAAGACCGCCATGTAGGCAACCGATGCCCAGCCCTGCAGGGTGATCTTGGGAAGACGACCCAAGAAGTCTTCTGCGAGCATGATAGGGGCGCTCGCGATGACACATACCAGAAAACTGTAGGTCGTCAATACGATAGGCGAATAATTTCGCGAAAACCTCCTGCTGGCTACAATGTAGGCCGCCTTGCAAAGCGATGCGGCAATCATCAGGAAGTCGCCGGCCCTCAGGGAAATGTTGCTCAGTATATTCAGGTTTCCATCGGATATCGTGAGCAATACACCGGCGAAAGCCATGCTCACCGCCACGATTCTTTTTGGACTCAACGTCTCGCCGACCAGGAGACAGGCCAGTAGAGTCGTTATTACCGGACTGGTGGCGCTGATCAACGAGGTGTTGATAGCTGTCGTATACTTCAAGGCAAGAAAAAACAAAACGTGGTAGCCGAACATTCCCGTCATGCCAAGCAGCACGATGATTGGGATGTCTCTGCGGGCCGGCTTCCAGGAATTCGGTTCGAGCTTCACCATTATTGGAAACAGGATGGACGTTGCGAGAAAAAACCTGATAAAGGTCAGGGAAAACGGAGGGAATTCTTGCACCCCGATTTTCCCGGCAACAAATGCCCCCGCCCAGAACAGAGCGGTCACGGTCATCAACCCGAAAATGGAACTATCTCGAATCTTCATCCTGATCAATTGAAACTCCTGGTTCGATACATGTGTACACAATTAACCGGAATAATAAAGCCGGTCTAACCGGTCAACTTCTTGAGGGTTTCCATCATCATCCCGATGCTTTCCCTGCCCAATGCCCGTTCCATGTCCAACTGGGCGTTTTCCCACAACGGCAAGGCTTCCTTCATCTTGGATAGCCCCGGGTCGGCAAGATGAATTCTCTTGATCCTATGGTCCGACGTCTCGTCTTTGAGGTGAATATAGCCTGATTTTTCAAGAATCCGCAGATTCCGGCTCACTGTTGTCTGGTCCATGAGCAGCAGTTCCGCCAGTTCCGACACAGTGATGGCGGGGTTCCCGGCGATATTGGCCAGCATGCTTAATTGGGTTACCTTAAGCCCGCTCGGTTTCAGGCACTTATCGTAATTTCGGGTGACAATCCGCCCCGCTTTCCTGATCAGCGCGCACAAGCATGGGTATGTCGAAGCAGTCATCTGGTAATTCTCCGGTTGCGGCATCGGCTGTTGGGTAATTCATGTATATACATATTTTAAATTAATGTCAAATTCTTCAGTGAGGATCATCCGCAAATCGTGTCTCACCTTATCCTGAATATGTGTTTGGACTGGGTTGCGGTCATATGCCGTGTGCTCCGGCCGTTGACAAGGATTAAAATACGGGCTTATAAAGATGGCGCCGGAGGAGAAACGATGGATAAGCTTCAATTTGTATACGTGACTTACATCGCAACTACGACGGAGAAGATTTGGAAGGCGCTGACCGACCCGGAAATAACCACAAAATACTGGCAGCATGTGAATGTCAAAGAAGTCCAGAAAGAATGACCCTTGACTGCTGCTGACATCAGGCATACAATTAGTAAGTAATAATAATGAGTAATTAAAGGGAGTAATATATGAGAAGACCATCCAGAAAAATGAACTTCCTCATCGAGGAAGCAATCTGCAAAGATCTCGAGCGGCTGGCGCCCGCCGGAAAGAGGAGCCAGGTCGTAAACGAGGCTTTGCGCAAGGAGTTGGATCATATCAGCAGGAGGAACGCGGTTGGGAAGCTGATCGAGTCGTCTTCGGCCATGAAAAAGATGACCACAAGGGAAATCGTCGAGGCATTGACCCAAGACAGGGACAGCCATTGAATGGACCGATATGTGGTTGACGCATCCGTGATTTTGAAGTGGGTCCTTGGGGATGAGCGAGAACCGGATCAGGACAAAGCTTCGGCTCTTTTGCACGCATGGGTGGAAGGACGCGCCGGGCTTCTTGCGCCTGCCCTTTGGGAATACGAAGTCGGTAACTTTCTGGGCAGGCTGTTCCCCGGTCAGGCATTTGAGAAGATGGCGCTGCTCCTCGATCTGAGGTTCCCAGGCATCCCTCTGACCGAAAGCATGCATCGGTTGTGTTTTGGCTGGATGGCGAAGAATGGGGTGACCTTCTATGATGCTTGTTACCTGGCCTTAGCAGAAGAGACCGAAAGCATCCTGGTGACGGCGGATGCGAAATTTGTAGAAAAAATGGATCACAGGAAATCCGCCCGTCTTCTCAAAGACCTTTGAATGCCCGTTTTATAGAAAAAATTGACAGGTTAGGAGAAATATGGTCACATTTATCTGATCGGGATGATGAAGTGTTCCCGAGCGCATGTATCTCTCCAATGTTTCAAACCCTATTCCTTCCGCAAAACGTATATAATGAAGTAATAAATCTTTTATCTATTTTTATTGACAAAAGTCTTCTTTTCGTTCTATAATCCTTTTTGAAGTCCTCTGAAGCGCTCTTTCCAAACTGGGCTTCTCCGATTTTTATGCAGTGTTCTCTTAACGTCGAAAATGTAGTATCTGAAAGATACTGTGCAATAGTTGGTCCAGGCAGAGGCTGTCTCATTTTCTTGTCGAACAGATGACACTTTGGAGGGGCCCATGTTTAGCCGTACTGCAATCCAAATCATTTTCGCATGTATCCTGCTGAGCTTCATTTCCCCATACGGCTATGCGGCCGGTTCGCAGGGGGCGCCCCAGGCAGTTGGTTCAGCGTATGTTGCATCCGGTGCTCCGGTTTATACGTGGAATTCTCTTACGATTCCCGGTCAACAGAGTGCAAGCGTGGTCGCTTCTTCATCCGATGGAACCAGGCTCGTTACCGCTGGGCGGCAGGGCTGTATCTACACGTCGACCGATTCCGGGATCACCTGGAAGCAACGGACGGGCGCGGGTAACTATGGCTGGAACGCGGTTGCTTCGTCGTCGGACGGAACCACTCTCATCGTAGCGGGGTATACGGCAGACCAATATGGCAACGTAGCCGAAGCAGTCCTCGGCATCTCGAAAGATTCAGGAGCGACGTGGACACTACGGACGAATGCCGGACCCATTCATTGGTCGGCGGTTGCATGTTCGCCGGACGGTAAGAAGCAGGTTATTGTGGAATCCAGAGGCTACATATACACATCAACCAATTCCGGAGCGAGCTTCGTAAAACACACCGGGATGGACGAACAGTACTGGCAGGCAGTTGCTTTGTCCTCGGATGGAACCAGGATCATTGCCGCCTCCTCAGCCAATGTCTTCACTTCCACCAATTCCGGGGCCACCTGGACGAAACAGACCGGTTTAGGCTATCGTCTCTGGAGTACGGCTGCATTGTCGGCGGATGGAGCCACAATGCTTGCAGCGGAGGGACCTTGGGAGGGCGAAGGCGGTGGCTATATCTATATGTCCACTGACGCCGGGGCAACCTGGAAAGAATTGGACGGCGCCGACTACAGAGGATGGACCCGGGTTGCGTCATCATCCGATGGAGAACGGCTCGTTGCCGCGGCAGACTATATCTATACCTCGGTTGATTCCGGAATAACGTGGACACAACAGACCACTCCGGGCCAGTTGGAATGGTGCTCGCTTTGGGTATCACCCGACGGGTCCAAAATTATTGTCGGTTCACAATCGATTTATATCGGGTCGGTATCGGGCGGCGCGCACGCCATCGACTCACCGGCCGTTTCTTCCCTGACCAAAACGTCGGCAACGCTCGGGGCCGTCATCGAACCAACCGCCGGCACACCTGTCAAGGCAGCCGGGGTCGCCTACGGCCTGAAGAACAATCCCGACATTACGGGGAGCAAGGTTTCCACTGCGGTGACAAGTGGATCGTTTTCGGTCCATGTGGCCGGGCTCACTTCAAATACACTCTATTATTTCCGGGGTTACGTAACCAATTCGAATGGGATAACCTACACCGCCAATGCCGAGTTTACGACCATACCCGATGCCCCCACGGCGCTTGCCGCAGTAGGGACAGTTCCCACCGGTTTTAACGCGCACTGGATTTGGCCGGCCGGCACGGCGCATATCACGGTTTACCGGTTCGACGTTGCAACGGATCGTGATTTTAAGCACTTTGTGGCCGGGTACAGCGATCAGCCGGTTCTCGGCTTGCGAGGGCCGGGGCCGATTTCGGGTATAAGCACGTCGGTTACCGGGTTGAGTCCGGGTACGATCTATTACTACCGGGTCCGAGCGGTAAATGCCGGGGGAACCAGTGCCAATTCAAAGACCATAACAGTCGTTACGCCGGGCAAGCGACAGTCATAAATTCAGAGATTATTAAAGGTTATTACAAAAATAATTCTTGCCAAAGAAGTCCGGTGCTGCATGCGGCGTTGGGTTCCCCGGAGTGTGCTCATTGTTCCGGCTAATCCATATTAATGGATTGGTAATGTATCCCTCCAA
>Ga0364919_10473_pt1 | contig 11560 bp, 8 predicted proteins | sample SorcelJu500001C7_2_FD_206953 | JGI IMG/M metagenome (GOLD analysis project Ga0364919, IMG submission 206953) | Enriched cells from Trout Bog Lake Hypolimnion, Wisconsin, USA - BchlTB.June20.5000.01.C7 | ecosystem: Environmental > Aquatic > Freshwater > Lake > Hypolimnion/Profundal zone | place... | reverse complement strand
ATTTATTTTTACGGCATTAAGTTTTTTGTGATTGAGGTCACCCATTCCTTCATACGGTATTTCCATTGAAGGAGGCGAAAATGCATTCATTGAGGCTCATGTCGAAGTCAGCCATAAGAGAGGCATTCTGGATGATATGCGCTGCGACATCAAAGGGGCCGTTTAGTAAGCACCCCTGCGATAATGACCAAGGGCAGCCGGATACTTTTACAGCGTCAAACGAATCTCAATAGTCAAGGAATTGACATAAATGCTGCTCGTTCCGGGCAGTTACTTGCAGTGAAGTCACCATGCAGGCGTTTCGCGAAAAACGCTCGCGGATACTCAACACTCAGGGGCTCGGTTCCATGGGTTTTGGGATTCCGGCAAGCCATTGGCGCCTGTCTCGCCTCCGGCCGCAAAGGCGCCGTCTGTGTGGGCAGAGACGGCAGCTTCCAGATCAACATCCCGAAACTCGAAACCATCAGGCGCCTGAATCTGCCGATCAAATTCTTGTCCTCAATAACCGGGGGGGCCATTCAAGCAACCCGTAACAACTACTTCAATGGCTTTCTTGTCGGCAGCAACGAAGAAAGCGGCATGACTCAGCCGGAAACGACAAGGGTGGCCGAAGCGTTTGGCCTGAAAACTGCAAGCATCGCCGGTCATGACGATATAGGGGAGAAAATAAAGGAAATTCTGATGCTGGAAGGACCGGTGGTATGCGATGTGATGATACAACTGCGCCAGGCGCCGGCGCCTCTGGAATACCGAGAATACTATTGAGCGTGTATGGTATGAGTTTTCCTCGTGGCAAGCACACTGGGATGGAATGTCCCTTTCACAGGAGTAACGAATGAGCAGCTTAGCACCAAGCTTGGGTGACAATGAGAAACCGTTGGTAAGTGTGTTTATTCATGCTAAGCATTATGCACCGTATTTTCGCGAATGTCTGGATAGTATATACTCACAAACCTATGGTAATATAGAGATTATTTTTTTCGACTCAAGTTCCACGTCTTCGTCATGGAATATAGCCCTGGAATACGCGGCGCGATACCCAGGCACAATGACGATGGGTCGAAATAGAGTGGATATCGATGTGCGTTCCGAGAGGGAAAAGAAGAAGCGGCACGATGATGTAAGTCACTTCAGGGATGCAGCTACAGGGTCGTACATAATCGATCTGGACCCTGGTGACATTATTGGGCCTACATACGTGAATGACTATATAGCCGCAAAAATGAATGCATTCCATGATCCCAACGTACCTCTGGTTAGCGTTTTTATATATAATTACAATTATGGAAGATTTTTGAGGCAATGTTTAGATAGTGTCTTCGCTCAAACCTACAAAAATATTGAAATCCTTTTTTCCGATAATGATTCCACCGACGATTCCTGGAGCATTGCCACGGAATATGCCGCCAGGTATCCCGGAACAATGACCGTAATGCGCAATCGTAAGAACCTGGGGCCCCAAAGCAACAGCGCAAATTGCTATCGTATGGCAAAAGGGAAATATTTTGTCCTTTTATGCTCCGACGATGCGTTCATGCCGGGATTTGTGGAGCAGTGCGTCAACGCCATGGAAACCAGCAAGACGGCAAAGTTTGCCCTTGTCCATCGCCATATCATGGATGACCAGGGAAACGTAACGGAGGAGCCTCCGTTTTACAATCAATCATGTATTATCCCCGGGGGCGAACAAGCAGCGGTGTATATGATGGCAGGAATAAACCCCAGCCTTTCCCAGGTCATGTATAATTTTGATCTGGCAGTAAGCCATACCTTGACGAGAGGTTTAGTTGAACGGTGGTTGAGTTACAGGATACTGGATTTCAATTTATGCCTCAAGTCGGACCTTGTATACATCAAAGAGCCGCTCATCCTCCACCGAATGCATGACTGGTCGGAAACAAGCGCAATCGACAGCAGCCTCATCCAAGTTCTCGCACAATATGTCTTTGTGCATCAATGCGCCGACGTCGCAAGCACCAATGATTTCACGAAAGCGGCAAACCGTCTGCCCGAGGCGGTCAAAAAGCTTGGCACGTTAAGCCTGCGCTATTGCGCGAGAATGCTCGCGGCAAAAGATGAGGGAACTGCCCGCAAGTATTTTCATCTCTCACAGGCGTTCGCGCCGGAGGTTGTCCAAACTGAGAACTACAGGATGATTCATGAATATTGGCGGGCCGACGATAACGAAAAGGAGAAAATACTTCGATCTCTGAACGGCTCCGATGGCCTGGTGGCTCGAACCGTCGCGTATGATCCGCCTCCCGGAAGTGTGCCGCTGGATTTGCAATCAGCCGTCCACAAGGGGCCGCAGTGAGTACCACAGCGCACCGCAATGCCATGAATAACACCTTGGCTGGGTTTACCAAGAAGCTGATCTGTCTGTTTGGAGTAGGGGAGCAGATGAGCGATTGTTACAACCAGCTTCTGTTGGTTCTGGGCAGGGCCCCCGATTTTCTTTGTGATAATGCCGAGGGCAAATGGGGTAAAGAGTTCTTGGGTGTGAAATGCCTTTCCCCGTCCGAACTGCATGAACGTCGAAACGACACGGCGGTCATCATAACCATAAGAAACTACGAAACCGTTTACCGGCAGCTCCGGAGCATGGGAATAACCGACGTCTTTGTCTCGTGTTATGACAGGGGCTACAATTACATCCAGGCAATCAAAATACCCGATGAGCCTCCATTGACGGCACGTGGCCATGAACTGCCTCTTTGCCCGGTGAAAGGCAAATGGACGTTGGTTACCGGTTCCGCTCGCGGTGTCGGCCGCCGGATTGCACTGGAAATGGCCCGATTGGGTTCGAATATCATCGCCCACGGTCGTTCCGTCTCACATGTAACAGAACTTGCCGATGCCTGTTCTGCCTTCGGCGTGCAGGTCGTGCCCATTGCCGCTGAATTCAGCAATCCTGCCGAGGTGGAGGGAATGCTCTCCGACCTGGAGCACATGGTCCCGCCGGTCGATATTGTGTTCAATAATGCGGGGATTGCGTGCCGTACCGGTTTCTGGTCTTCTTCCAGTCAGGACTATCTCGACTGTTTTACCGTCAATGCCGTGGTCCCGATCCGGATCTGCCAGGCGCTCCTTCCGCAAATGATGCGGCGCGGATTCGGCCGGATCGTAAATATCAGCAGCGCCATTCAAAAAAGACCCTCCGAGATGGCCTACGCGTGCAGCAAGGCGGCGCTCGATAAGTTCGTGCATGATCTCGCGCCGAGCCTTCAAGGCACTGGAGTTATGCTCTCTCTGGTAAATCCCGGATGGGTGCGCACCGACATGTCTGTCGACGCCCCCCACGCCGTGGAAAGCGTCATACCCGGAGCGCTGCTGGGTGCATTACTCGATTGTGATGTTAACGGCCGCTGGTTCGGCGCCCAGGATTATGCCGGCTTAAGCCTTGAAGATGCGGTTCAACGTGCGATGTTTTACATGTTTTGAGTATGTGTTCAAAACGATCCCGGAAAGACAAGGGAGTTCCTGATGAATTACCTGCCAAATGATCTCGTCAAGTCGTGTCCCAAGCTCGAAAGTGGGCTTCGCCTGGGAATAGAGGGCATTCACGCCTGCCAATTGGGTCCCTTCAGCTCTCCACTTTTCTGGACGGCGGAAGATGCCTCCAGGATGAGTATCCGCAAGGATATGATAGTCGAAAAGCGAAGGCAGCTTTTTCAAGCCCTCAATGACGAAAATGAAGACGTCATATGCAAACGCTGCCGGATGGTGAGAACCAAGCGTTACGCGGAGGTCGATTTCACAAAGCTCGGACGCATCGACTATGCGGCCACGACCATCTGTAACCTGCGCTGCAACTTTTGCGGCAACACGGCCCAAAATGCTTTTCACAAATCCAGGTACGATGCGCTCGCCATCCTGAGGGAGTTTTCCGCAAAGGATGTCGAATGGGATTCCATCGTTGATTTCAATGGCGGAGAGCCGACCCTTCTGCCGAATTTTGACGAGCACCTTGACTTGTTTGCATCCCTGCGAATACGAGTTCTTCTTTATACCAACGGCGTGAAATACCACCAGTCCGTATACGACGGTCTTGCCAACGGCACTGTTTTCTGGGCATGCACGTCCCTGGATTGCGGGACACCTTCGTCTTTTCTCCGCATGAAGAAACGGGATTACTTCCTCCGGGTACTGGAAACCGTGACCCGTTATGCACGCGCCGGGAACCAGGGGGGAGGGATGTTTGCTGCAAAGTATATCTTTTGCTCGGATAACTGCGGAGACGACGATATTTCCGGGTTCGTATATGCCATGCTTGCCGTCCGTCCGCAAAAAATATGGCTGACCTTCGATTTCACTCCATTTGGAAATCTTTCGCCGGATTTTGTGGGGCCCGACTATTCCAGGCAGATATCCGCTTATGTGAAAATGTACAACATGCTAAAAAAACACGGGATAACGGCCACCCACTACACCGAGGGCCATCTCGCCATGATATGTCAACAGGGGAAGAACCTGCTGAATCAAGTGCTGTCCGAAATCGATAAATCCGCGTCCTCGACCGGATCGAATACGACACTGCTCGCAGTGGGACAGGAAGGGGAGAATCCATCTCCGCGGCCCGAATATTTCATGACGCAACCCCTGCGTACGAGAATGCCGGACGGGAATTCGGAGCCCTTTTCGATTGCGGGAAAGCGAATCGTTCTCGCTCCGGCCTGCCCTTCGTCCGTCAGGCTTTTGACGGAACCCGAAATCGGCGGGGAGCGTATAGTCGGTTTTCTTGACAGGGATCCTTGCTTGAGGGGCAAATCCATCGAGGGTATCCCCATTCATGGATATAATGCCATACCCGATCTGGATCCGGAGGTTATCCTGATCGCCTCTCCGAGCCAGCATCAAGCAGACATACTCCATCAAATCGCCGGATTCGCAAACAAGAACATGAGGGTCGCCTCGCTCAGTCAGGAAGGAAAATGATATGAAACCATATAAGGAACTCAACTGTTTATTGGTAGCGCCGCGAATTTCCCTGCTGCCCTACCCTCGGAACCTTCAACTTGCCTCCGACCTGGCGCTGATGCCGATTGGAATCGCCTATATATCCTCCAGCCTCAAGGCGCGCTTCAAAAACATCTACAACCTGAACCTCGAATTTGACACCCGCGAAGTCCCCGAGGCGATTGCAGAAACCATCGCCGCTCATCGCATAGACGTCGTGCTTACCGGAGGAATTTCCGGGCAATTCTCGCGGATAAAGAAAGTCCTGGACGCGGCAAAGTCTGTGGACGCTAACATCGTCACTGTTGTCGGCGGCCTGATCGTCACGTCTGCCCCTGAAGTAGCGATGAGGGCATTGGAAAACGCCGATATAGGGGTGGTGGGCGAAGGCGAGATCACCGCATGCGAACTGGTGGAAGCCCTCAATTCAGGGAGTCCCTTGGAAAAGGTTGACGGCCTCGTCTACCGGGAAGACGACCGGTTTGTGACGACCTCTCCTCGCCGGGAAATCACGGACCTGGATTCACTTCCTTTCCCCGATCTCATGTGCCTCGAATACGACAAGCATCGCACCGCCGCCTACATCCATGGCTCCCGCTCCTGCCCGTTCCACTGCACGTTCTGTTTTCGCCCGAGTAGCGGCAAGTACCGGGTGCGCTCCATTGACAGCATCATCAGTGAGGTCGAATTTCTACTGCAACATCATGCGATAGAATCGATCATCTTTTCCGACGAGCTGTTTCTGTCCAATAGAAAAAGAGTCGAAGAATTCTGTCTGAGAATCAAGAGATACAATGTGCGTTGGAGTTGCTCGGCACACGTCAATACCCTTCCCGTCGATCTGCTTCCGTTGTTACGGGAAAGCGGATGCTGCTCCATTGTCCTCGGAGTCGAAAGCGCCTCCGACAAGGTGCTGCAAAGCATGCGGAAGGGAACAACCATCAAGCGGACCGAAGAAGCCCTCCAGAAGATTTATGATAACAATATCATGCTTGATTCCAACCTCATCTTCGGCGACATCGTGGAGGACAGTGAAACGCTCGATGAATCGTTGGGATGGTGGCGGAAGAATCGCCATTTCTTCATCAGCCTGGCGCGAATTCGTACCTTTCCCGGCACGGACATCTACCATCACGCGGTGGAGCAGGGCATCATACCCGATGAAGTCGAGTACCTGCGCAATGATTGCCCCTACGTCAACGTTTCTCGGCTGACCGAGAAACAGTACAAGGAAATGTCTCTCAGGCTGACAACCGAGGAGGCTTTCTATCCGCATCCGCCGCAAAGCTTCGAGATACTGGACGTGAACACCGTAACTCAGGAGACGCTGGTCCGATACTCCTGCCTGTGTGGACACTCGGAAGAAGCCCGGACGCGCGGCATCCTGCTCTCAAACGATGTTCGGTGCCCGGTTTGTCATCGCGGCTACACGGTTCCCTATCACCAAAAGTACTCCGCCCGCGACCTCCGTTCCACGATCCTCTCCTTAATAGCGGAGCACGGGCCCCTGGCCTTCTGGGGTTTGGGTCGCGAAATGCAGCTCCTGTTGCGCCTGATCGACATCGCTTCCATACCCGGCACCTGGCTTATCGACCGCGATCAGCAAAAGCAGGGCCTGACTTTCATGGGGAAGGCCATCAACGCTCCCGACATTCTGAAACGGGGAGACATTCGTGTCGTCGTGCCGACGCCAGTCCTGGCAGCGGGCGTTCATTACAGCAAAACGCTCGAAACCGAAGTCGCGGAGTCGTGCAGCGCGCAAATCGTGCCCTTCGGTTCGCTCTTTAACGGAGCGGAAGTACCCGGTCACGTAGGAGAACAACGTAGCGCGGCTTAGCCCGCAATAAATTTCACGGAAACGGTTCTTTTTGTGTCACTTTGAGCGGGGAAACCGGTTTCGTTATCGCCATGTATAGTGTTCCCTGGCGCCAAAAGAGGGCTTAAGACAAATGGATGAAAACAAGGCAGCTATCTTCCGGCTATTCGAGCAGGGAGCATTTCCTGCCGATGCTTCCCACATCAAAAAGGTGCTCCAGGGGCGGAAGATCATTGTCTATGGGGCCGGTGAATGTTGCCATTGGTTTGTCGAAGTCGCCATGAATATTCACGGGTTCATGCCCGTTGCCGTGCTGGACCGGACTTTCCATGCGGGAGACACCTACGAGGGAATCCCCGGATTTTCCCCCCTTGAGTACAAACCAACGGAAGAGGAGCAGAGGGAAGGAATCGCCGTCGTTTGCGTGGCGAAACGGGAGTACCACGGTGAGATCCTGCGCAGCCTGGAGGATCTGGGATTTCAGAACATCATCTTTCTCAGGGATATCTATGAAATCCACAACCCCTTTAACCTGCCCGGAGAATTGGAAACACAGGGATTCGACTTCTACCGGGCGCAAAAGGACCGGATCGTCGCATGCCTGGACTTGTTCGCGGATGATGAGAGCCGTGAGATCTACACGCGCTGCCTGCGGACCCATCTGAGCAGGAAACCTGTTCCCCTGCCTTCCCGCGCGCGCGCGGAACAGTTCTTTCCCAAGGACATCGAACTCCGCCGTGGGTATTCGCGCTTCGTATGCTGTGGTTTCGATATGGAGATAATGAGGATTCTGAACGAAACTTCCGGCAAAGTGGATGAGATCGCCTGTTTTGAGCCCGACCCGACGCTTTTTGCCCCACTCTCGGAGTACCTGTGGAAGCGTAAAGATGAATTGGCATGCAATACCATCGCCATGCCTTGCGCCGCCTATAGCCGGGAGGCCGTTATGCCTTTCACGAGCGCCAACCGTGGACATATCCGGAGGGTCCCCACGGGCTTCGGATCGAGGCTCCTGGAAGGCGGCGAGATAACGGTCCAATGCGTCACGCTGGACCACACGCTTCCGGGATTTAGTCCCACTTTCATTTGCATGGACGTGGAGGGAGCCGAACCTGAAGCGCTAAAGGGAGCTGAAGGGCTTATCCGCGCGCATCGTCCGGACCTGGCGGTCTGCGTTTACCATTCTCCAGCCCACCTTTGGGAAATACCATTTTATCTCCATGGTCTCGGGGTCGGTTACCGCTTCTTTCTGAGAAACTATACCACTTTCACCAGCGAAACGGTGCTGTATGCAACCACGTAGTGTTTACAAAGGATGATTTCATCTAATGGACGATCAGTCTCGAATGTTGCCGGGCACGGTACTCTGGGTTGCGCCGTTTTATAATCGGAGTGGCTATGGTATCGGAGCGCGAGCTGCTGTTGCCGCGCTGCACGGAGCGGGGGTGCGGGTCTGCGTTCTACCGGTAAATGAGATCGAGCCCGGGATAGATGACTGCGATCTTGATCTCGTCAGGTCGCTCGAATCAACTCCAATTGTTCCGCCGGTTATAGCCGTTGTATCACACGTGCCCGGCAGATCCTGGCTGAATATAGAACTGCCCGAACCGAACCTGCGCGTTATGGCGACCACCTTCGACAGCAACGCCCAGGGCAATCTGCCCCCTCCCGAATGGATCTCGGTCTGCAAAGAAATGGATCAGGTCTGGATCATGACGGAACGAGAGCGGGAAGCTTTCGTTGCCGCCGGGCTACCGCCTGAAAAAATACAGATCGTCTGGTGGCCTCATCCTTGGCTGGAAAATCCGTCCATTCCTGAGGTTTCGCCTGAAGCATCCCCAGGGGAAAGGCCCTTTCGCTTCCTTTCTATTGCGATGTTTCAGCCCAGGCGCAGGTGGGATACCCTGATCGGGGCATACCTGGAAGAGTTCAAGGGAAACTCGAACGTGGAGCTTTACCTCAAGGTGAATTACCCTTCCTGGCATCCGATACCCGGTAGGCCCAGGCAGGACCTCCTGGATCTCGTCGGTTCCCTGCGCCGGGAAACCGGTTCGGAAGCGGCCATCATAATCGATGAAGATCTCGGAACAAGACTTGGAATCGTTCACCTGATGGACAGTTGCAACGCATACGTGTCCACCGATACGACCTCAACGGCTCCGATCAGCGAAGCACGGGTGAGGCAGCGGTTGTTGGTTATGCCCGAAGGCATAGGGCTTAGTGTACCTCCTGAATTGTATTCTCCCATAGCGGTGGACCCGGATGCAAAGTTCCCGTTGACCGAGGAAATGCTCTTGTACCAACCTCATCACAGGGGCGCGTTCATGCCGCGACTCCATGTGCGGGATGTCCGTCAGGCCCTGCGGCGAGCTTACGAATTATCGCCGGAGGAGCGGCGGGCCAGGATTGCGGCCGTGGCTGGTCTTCCAGGCCCGGCGCAATCAAATCAAATGATCGTTGATGCGGTCAACGCCGGCTGGCAATATAGAAACTCCGAAAACGGGAAAAAGGCAAAAAACGCCGCCAGGAAGATTGTCTGGGAAGGCTCACAGCTCGTTTCTCATTCCTTTGCCCTGATCAACAGGGAATTGTGCCTCCAATTGATAGACTCCGGCTATGAGGTCTCGCTCGTCCCCGGCCTGGAAACGGATAATATCCCTCCCGACGCGGACCCGCGCTTCAGAGGAATAGTCCAAAGGACTCGAAAGGCTCTTTCCGGCAAACCCGATCTAACTGTCAGGCATCACTGGCCGCCGAATTTCACGCCTCCGCCGCATGGCCGTTGGGTCATGATCCAGCCATGGGAATATGGGAGGCTCCCGGCGGAATGGATCGATCCCATGTCGAACCTGCTTGATGAACTGTGGGTTCCAAGCCGGCACGTGCTGAAGACCTATATCTCAAGCGGTGTTCCCGTGGACCGGGTGCAGGTCGTACCCAACGGCGTGGATACCGACCGTTTTTACCCGAAAGACCACAACCCGGCTAACGGGAAATCCGGAAAATTCAGGTTCCTGTTCGTGGGAGGGAGTCTCTGGCGAAAAGGTGTCGATGTTCTTCTCGTCGCTTTTAGAAATGCGTTTAGCCGGCGCGACAACGTCGTCCTGGTCGTAAAAGACTTCCCCCAAATGATGCTCTACCCGGACCAGGGGGCGGCCAGAATAATCCGCGAGATGCAAAAAGACCCCGATGCCCCCGAGATCGTTCATTACACGGAATTGTTAGGCTTGGAGAAAATGCCCGGACTCTATAATGCCTGCGACTGTCTCGTTCATCCCTATCGTGGAGAAGGATTCGGACTGCCCGTGCTCGAAGCCATGGCTTGTGGTCTCCCTGTAATAACCACCGAGGGAGGATCGACGGATGATTTTTGCCCGCCCGATTACACTTATCTCATTCCGTCCAGGCGAATTGAATTCAGGCCAAGCGATCAAAAGCTCGCGGGCGGAGTCGGCTGGTTGTTGGAACCCGATCCGGATGCATTGATCGGCTTGCTCAGAAACGTTTATCAAAACAGGCAGGCAGCCAAAGAAAGGGCACTGACCTTTTCAAGGCACATCAGGTCGACTTACGATTGGCGCAAAGTTGGCGAGAAGGTGACGGCGCGTATCGAGGTTATTCTTGGCAGGCCGGTAAGGAGAAAAATTTAGCCAAATCTTCCGGCATTGTGTTTTCTTTCGGGCACGGAACCGCAGAGGAACACCAACCTTTCCTAGAGCTTTCCGAGCCCTCCGGCAACGATCTTTGCCATTTCCAAAGTTGCATTGCCCTTGGTTTTCATCTATTGCAGTCTCGCTTTAATCTCGTCGACGGCTATCTCTCTTTCTCCGGCGCGACTGTCCCGGACGGCATCCACTAAAACCAGCATTTCATAGAGCTTATAGGTTTATCTGGAATCTTGGCGCGCGCTCGTGGTAGAAATGCGATTAGCCGGATCGGCCCTTGATGGGTTAAGATTCCTATTGTTCATGGGAAAGGAAGAAACATGCTGAACTGCGTTTCAATAAAGGCTACTACGATACCGGATGCGTGGCATCAGCTCATAATGTCAATTCTGGACAACGGCAGAGCGTTCAAAATTGACGAAGGTTCTTTTGCGGGCGACTACCGCCTCGAATTTGACTTCGTCATGGCGCAAATAACACATCCTGAAGTCAGGCCGTTTGAGCCCGAATTGCCGGTCGATATGAAAAGCGCGGGCATCCCCGACCCGGTTGCGCCCGGGTACATTGACGAATATGTGCCTTATCTCATGACCGCGCACAAAAAGCCGGGAGAAGATTACACGTACGGCCAAAGGCTCAATCTCGTGTCAATACAGCGTTCAGAAGACAGGCCGGAAGCGGGGTTATTTAATCAGGTCGATTATGTGATCGAAAAATACAAAACCAACAAGACCCGAAACAACCAACTCTGCATGAGCGTTGCGATGCCCGGAGACATGCTCCTGAACGATCCTCCGTGTCTTCAGCTTGTCGATACCCGCGTGCAGGACGGCAGGCTCCACTTCACGGTTTACTTTCGATCCTGGGACTTATGGGGCGGGTTCCCCGCAAATTTGGCAGGACTCCAAATCCTGAAAGAATACATGGCCGGAGAAATTGGAATCGAGCCCGGGGAGACCATCGGGGTATCCAAGGGCCTGCATATTTACCGTTACGTCTGGGAATTGGCGGAACTTCGGCGGCGCAAGACCGGTTACATTTCGAGTTTCATGCGCGAAATTGACGGCCCGGGTAAATAAAGCAAGCAGAACGGAAGTATGTGATTATTTCTACCGGCGCTAAG
>Ga0364919_10472_pt1 | contig 11584 bp, 9 predicted proteins | sample SorcelJu500001C7_2_FD_206953 | JGI IMG/M metagenome (GOLD analysis project Ga0364919, IMG submission 206953) | Enriched cells from Trout Bog Lake Hypolimnion, Wisconsin, USA - BchlTB.June20.5000.01.C7 | ecosystem: Environmental > Aquatic > Freshwater > Lake > Hypolimnion/Profundal zone | place... | reverse complement strand
ATGAATACACAGCTTACCCTTGACCAGCTTCGCTCCATGAACCTTTATGGCATGGCAAATGCCTATGAAGCAGCTACCTTGCTGCCAGTCCACGAACAGCCAGCGGCGGACACGCTGCTCGGCCAGCTGGTTGATGCCGAACAGCGTTTCCGAAAAGAACAGAGTACCAAACGATACCTCCTGCAAAGCAAGATCCGTTACCCAGCCATACTGGAACAGGTTCACTGCAACGCCGCCCGGAACCTGAGCAGGGATCAACTGCTGAGCCTTGCTGACTGCACCTTTATCGGGCGGGGTGAAAATATTCTTATTACCGGCGCCACGGGATGCGGCAAAAGTTACCTTGCCTGTGCTCTGGGAAGGCACGCCTGTTCACTCGGGTATCGCACGCTGTACTTTGGTATGAACCGGTTTCTTGAGCGGATCGCCCAGACAAAACTTGACGGAACCTTTGTCCGGGTGCTTAACCAAATTGAACGAACCCATCTGATTATTCTTGATGATTTCGGATTGCAGCCCCTCGATGCAACGACACGTATTGCCCTGCTGCAGATCCTTGAAGACCGCTACGGAAAGCAGGCTGTTATGATCACTTCTCAGTTGCCGGTAGCCCAGTGGCATGACGTAATTGGGGAGCCTACAATTGCTGATGGAATCATGGATAGATTAGTCGGAAATGCTCACCGGCTTGAACTGAAAGGAGAGTCAATGAGAAGAAAGAAATTGGATAAAATTGTGTAAGTTCTAACAGCAAATCTGGCCTCAAAAAGGTGGTACACTTTGCCCCGGAATCGGTGGCACATTATATCGCGGAATACCTGGCACACTTTCACCCGGAATGGGTGGTACACTTTCCCCGGAATACTCAACCGTTTCCCAGTTTCAATCCACGCGCCCGCGGGGGGCGCGACTCCCTCGGAAGGTTGCAGGGTATGGATTTCTTCGTTTCAATCCACGCGCCCGCGGGGGGCGCGACCGACTGAAGAATCGAATTAATATCACACTCATCTTTGTTTCAATCCACGCGCCCGCGGGGGGCGCGACAATATTCAGGACGTTGCTGGCGAGCATCTGGTGTTTCAATCCACGCGCCCGCGGGGGGCGCGACCCGGCACAAGAGAGGAGGGGATAAATAAAATCAGTTTCAATCCACGCGCCCGCGGGGGGCGCGACAAGGCTATCATCACGCCAGAATATTCCTTTAAGCGTTTCAATCCACGCGCCCGCGGGGGGCGCGACTCTGTGGGATACGAGCTTGATTTAGAGCAGTGGCAGTTTCAATCCACGCGCCCGCGGGGGGCGCGACAGATAGTCGTGCAAAAGCAGTCATTTTTAAGTTGTTTCAATCCACGCGCCCGCGGGGGGCGCGACTCGAGCATTTCGCGCGTAGTATCAGGACTATGTTTCAATCCACGCGCCCGCGGGGGGCGCGACCCCTGTCAATTGATTCTGGCTCATACCCCCATTTAGTTTCAATCCACGCGCCCGCGGGGGGCGCGACTCTGTGGGATACGAGCTTGATTTAGAGCAGTAGCAGTTTCAATCCACGCGCCCGCGGGGGGCGCGACTTATGAAACTGGTCAAGTATGGGAAAGACTACCCGTTTCAATCCACGCGCCCGCGGGGGGCGCGACGTAACGGCATCAATCAGGACGGCAGAGGATGCTCAACAGTTTCAATCCACGCGCCCGCGGGGGGCGCGACCCCGCTATGCTGCCGAGTTTGCCCGTGCTTGTGTTGTTTCAATCCACGCGCCCGCGGGGGGCGCGACAAGAGATGAGAGAGCAGCACACAGAGCTAAAAGCAGTTTCAATCCACGCGCCCGCGGGGGGCGCGACCTTGAGTGGGCCGGAGATTGGAAGAGCTTTCCTGTTTCAATCCACGCGCCCGCGGGGGGCGCGACATTGTTGGCATTAGGCCCTTGGCTCACTGCGTAGTTTCAATCCACGCGCCCGCGGGGGGCGCGACCTCAAGCAAAGTTCTTGCTCGGATGGTTAAATCGTTTCAATCCACGCGCCCGCGGGGGGCGCGACCTCTGTACGCACAACGGAGAGTTGGAAGGTTAAAGTTTCAATCCACGCGCCCGCGGGGGGCGCGACCCGATGAGTTCATCGACCGAGTCACGGCAGAGATACGTTTCAATCCACGCGCCCGCGGGGGGCGCGACCTTTTTTGGTGGAACTCGGTATAAACGGTAACTGGTTTCAATCCACGCGCCCGCGGGGGGCGCGACAGGAAAAACGAACGCTCAACTCAATCGTAATGCGGTTTCAATCCACGCGCCCGCGGGGGGCGCGACTGTATATCTCTATAATCAAGTATTTCATGGTTTCAAAGGCGTCGAAACGCGAACCATTCTCTATGCCAAATAACATTATAAGAAAACTTGATAATAAAATCTATAAACACTATAATAGTAATGATATAAAGGCTATCGCGAACATAGCAGGAATATTGGTACAGCTTGAGGTTCGCGGTTAGAGAATCAGCAGGCCTTCGAGATCACGGGGTTCTTTTGCTCCTTCATGTTCAATTTTATTCTGCCAGTTTGCTCCGAGAAAATAAAAGCGCAAACTGTCGTGTTTATGATCCATCTCATGAACCAGTTTTCCCCGTAATTTTGTCCATTGCGCTGGATCAACATTACATTCAAATACAGAAAACTGAACACGCTGACCATAGTTCTGGCATGTTTTTGCAATCCGACGTAATCTTCTTTTCCCCGCAGGTGTTTCGGTGTTGACATCATAGGTTACCAGAACAAGCATTATTTACCTCCAGACAAATGGCGGATAGGTTTCAATATCACCCCGGATGAATCGGGCAAGCAGCATGGCTTGTATGTGCCAAAGCAAACCAACTGCCATTTTTTCTTTGACATAAGGATGCTCAATTTCTTCCTGTTTACGTTCTTGATATGCGGTTAAAAGCGTTTTACGGGCATCATCTTTCAGAATTACTGCGCCTGTGTCAGAAACAGTAAAATCATTGGAATGAATTTGTCCTCGATTAATCAGCGATAAAGCCAGTCGATCAGCAATAAACGAACGGAACTCTTCGATCATATCAAGCGCAAGGCTTGGTCTTCCCGGTCTGTCTTTATGTAAAAATCCGGCGGCAGGGTCAAGACCACAGGACTCAAGAGCAGATCGAATATCGTGGGTGAGCAGTGTATAAAGAAAAGAGAGCAGGCAATTTATTCTGTCAAGAGGCGGACGGCGGTTGCGTCCTGTAAACCGGAATAATGGATCAGGAGAGGTAATACATTCATCGAATACATCAAAGTAAACTTTTGCGGCTTCCCCTTCAATTCCTCTGATACGCTCTTGATCGGTTTCATTCTGTAACCGTTTTATGCAACCAGCAAGGAGATGTTGAGTATTTTTCAGTTGAGTTACATTTACTTTTTCAGGATGATCTCTTAATGCCCTGGCCAAAGTAATACGAGCATTACCGATTTTTCCGATGACAAAAGTGCGAGCAAGAATAGCAGTTTGAAGGTAGTTATCAGCAAGACGGTACTGCGCTCTCCGTAATAAAATGTTACCCCGTGTTGCACCTTGCATTTGAGAAAGAAATTTCCCGTATTGGCTTAAGAATGTAACCGTTACACCGGTTTCAGCACAATGACCAAACAAATATGGGCTGCATGTTATCGAGCCAAAACATATAATACCTTCAAGCATATGGAGCGGGATGCGTACTTTTACTTCGTTCTCTATTTTAATAACGGCACACTCTCCATCTTTTGAAAGGTAGGCGCCTTGGGTCGTTACAAAAAGGGTGTTGAGGTATTTTTTCAAATCTCATCCTCCGAGAGAGTTTGAACCAATTTCTTGAGGTAAGTCGTTGCAGATTTACTTTGCACAATAACATCCGGCAGACATTCCTCCTTCAGCGAACAAAGCTTGCATTTTGGCCCCGGATCAGGTGGCGGTGTAATTCCATTCAGGAAAAGATCATGCACCCCTTCAGCGGCAAGCATAGTTTTTTTTCGCAAGGCATTATCAAAATCAACATCAAGCCTGCGTTTCGTTTGGCCATAAAACAATGCGCCCGAAGGAATATGAAGAGAAAGCATCTCTTCGAGGCATATTGCCTGAGCACAGAGCTGAATTTTATCGGCATCATGTTGTTTCGGTTTTCCTCGTTTATACTCAACAGGAAAAGGCTCTTCATGATTATTCAGCTTGTGCCATTCCACAACGTCAGCCACACCGGAAACTCCAAGCACAACACTCCGTAACGCATCACTTCTCGTGATCCTGACACCGCTGAGATAGGACGTTTTACCATCATCTACCCGCTCATGCATTTCGCGACCTTCAGCAGTGTAGCTGTTCTCTGTCCATATCTGCTCAAGATGTATGAGCGCACACTGCCGAGGGCAGTACACAAAATGCTGCAAAGCCGACAAGGCGACAAAGTCGGATTCGGGGTACATGCCTTTTATCTTATTGTTATCAGCCGAGTTTTCGAATCAGTTTTACTTCACCAAGGTCATTATTGTCAACGTTAACTACATAGTCCTCAAACGCACGAGCTGGGCCAGATGAAGCAATGTTCCGCTCAATGGTAATCCTGTCAAACAGTGCATAGGCTGGAGCGTTCCCCAAAGCTGAACTGTGCTCAAATATGTAGAGACTTCTGGTTGCCATCATTCCTCGTGCAGCGGAACGATCGTGTTCAAACATGTTTAGGAGTGAATCCCAGAAAAGATTGAGGTCATCTTCTGAAAACCCTGTCTGATTTGCCAGATGAGCAGAAACAAAACCATGAGCTCGATAAAGCCCGTAGGGTACCGTATACTTTCGACCCATCGTCCGGTTGTCACCACTTTGCTTTTCAGCCTCAGCTTCTGTTGCTACGGCCATTCGGGTTATACTGTGCTCTAAGGCTACAATCGGTTCAACGGAACGTCCAAAGGTTAGCTGAACCGGCCCGCGAACTTGGCCACAATTGGGCGCAGATTTTAGTGACATAACTGCACCGAATGTCCGGATATCATAAAAATCCTGACACATTTTCTCTCTCCCTTTATTCGTTTCGTCCCCTGTCGGTTTTCTAGGTTTTGCATCTTTTACCGCGTCATCAATTGTTTTTTTTGCTTCTTTTGAAATAGAATCTTTATTCTCTTTGATCCATTCTTTAATGACTTTCTTATCTGCATCTGAGTCAACAATAAGAATTGCATTTTCATCTCTCTCCTCAAAACGCAACCCTTCAGGAAATGATAATGATAACTCTGATAGATTTTCAATTAAATGAGAATCAGATATATATTTTTTTGAGACTTCACCAGTGCTAATGTTTAACTCTTTAAAAGCCTGAAAATGAGCCTGCCCTAATACAGCCTTTTCTTTAATGTAAATATCATATGGACGTTCACAATTTTTAACAATTTGGATAAAGTTCCTGACTTTGCGTTTCAAACACACATCTGTTACAAGACCAGTTCCCGTCTCCGCATCAATACGTGGTAAATTTGCTGCATCTGGATCGCCATTTGGATTTCCATCCTTTACATCAAATAATAGGACAAAATCATAGCGCTTATTAAGATTACTCATAGAATTTCTCCGTTTTCATTATATAAATCTCAAAACAAGTTTTTCCTTTGATGATAATACCCAATAGCAAAACGAGCCTGATCTTCCATTGCTAAATGAGAGGGTATATCAGGATTAATACCATCAAATATTTCTATAAGTAATTTCTCGAAGTTTACTTTACGGCCAGCAATTTTAAGCTTGCCAAGATGGTGATTTTTAAGTTTCAGTAACTGCGGAAAAACAGTTACCGGGGATGATGCGGCAGCACCATAGAACCGATCACGAATAGTTGTATTTATTCCGGGGTTTGCCTCTTCCTGAATTTTTTCAAGGACTGCAAAAAGACGACCGAGACGGTAACCTGGATTGTTATTGGTATTATCAAGACCCACAGTGATCTCCTTTTCTTTAGTTGGATGAATTCTGTAATAACGATTCAGATAAGCTTTCAAGATACCAGCCTGAACCCTCGTCACATTTTGTGTTGCACGAGTACGACGAATGGTTTGCTGGAGCATTGTTACTGGATAAAGTGAACCTGACAATACAGCTTGAACAATTTGACAAGAAAGACTTGGAGGAACATTTTCTATTTCATTTTTAAGCGCCATAGCAGAAAGAATCCAGAACAGCGCGTAATGGCCTGTATCCGCTGGTGAACGAATTATTTCAAAATCATCGAAATGCTGTCGTATTTTATCTCCAAACTCTCGAATAGTTCCTTCATGCCAGAACCTTACAGAAATACGGGCAGAATTTGGAGCAAGTCCCAACACATAGAATCTTGTTTGGAGATCACTGGTATTATGACCATTAAATATGCCGTCATAAAGAGCCTTGACTGCTCGAACATCAACATCAGGATCTTCTTTTGGAGGAAAATCAAAAAATGATGGAAAAAAATCTTCAAATGCTGTCGGTTTTTGCGCCCAAAAAAGTGTTGTTGCATCTCGAATCTGTACTTTATTCTTTGAGCTTTTAAGCAATACATTTAAGGTTGTTGTATAAGCAAATTCGGCTGATTTGCTAATTTGCGCGTTGTATGCTTGCTCTTTTCCATAAGAGTCATAGCCAGAATTTTTCTGAAATGATATAAACTTTTTTGAATCTTTATTGATTGGAGTATCACTATGAATCCGTGCAATAGATTTTTCTAATCCTGTTATAAGGCATATACCTTTAACGCTATTAATATCATTATCAACTTGAGAATCAACATACAATTTAATTTTATTTTGGCATGGGATTAAATCATATTCACCGTCAATACGAAAGCTCATATTACAAGCAACTATTTTCGAACATTCATCCCAATTTTCCGATTTATTAACTTTTTCATATTGATTTTTGTTATAAAACATAAGAAGAGCTGAAACACCTTGATCTCGCTTTACGTCTTCAGGTAATGATTCGATCTTCTTTTTAAATGCAGACAATTGATTAATTGCCATTTTTTTGTCTTTTGGGGAATCACTTTTTGGATATCCTAACACATACCCATAGTGGTCCCAAAGCAAAAAACTTGTCATCCATGAATTTGAACCAGAACGAACAATAGATTTCGGAACTAAAAAAGGTTTTGCCTTTTTCTTTTTTCCATCCCCTTCACGAGTATCTTCAAGCGTCACAAAATTGCCATCGTTATCAATGACAATCACAAAAGGAATTTCTTTCCACTCAAATCCTTCAGGAGCAATATTACTGTCCGGATTAGCGGCTTTGCGCTGATAGTATTCGTAAAGAGCTTGCAGGATCATTTTCTCACCTCCTCACTTCCCCATTCAGGTACAGTTATTATCCCTTGTTCCATGTGAGCCTTGAAAAATGCCGGAGTTGGATTTTCCGGGTTTTCGAAGTCAAGGTCGTAAAGCATAAAACCAAAATCGCGCGTTTCATCAATAGGCTCAGGCTCTTGCTGCAGGTCATCAATTAAGCGGAAATCGCAACTGAATTCACGACATCCGAGATAAGGTTGGTTGAAACACTGACCCTTACGAGCCCGCCGCTCAAACATGGCGTTGTATTTGCCAGGATTCTCATCTTTTTGCCACTCATGCTTTTCATTGTCATCAAGCAACGACTCAATTATTGGACGAATAATTTTTGGTCTTGCTGGAGGAGGAATAAACTCAAGCTCTGCATGAAGCCGATATGCAACATCTTGCAGAAAAAGTCCAGCTCGTTGCTGGCGGTTGTCTTCTATAAAAATACCATTACTCCTTTCACTGGCCGTAGTCCCTACTTCATTGCGCCGTACCGAAACCCATTTAATCGGTTTTAAAACTTCAATTTTTCGGATATGCCATTCTATTGCGGGTTTCCAGAAAATTGCTTCAAAGATTGCCCGTGCTGCTGATGGAGTAATCACATCATAACTGACGCGTTCAACCTTCATTTCCGGCCTTGTGAAACAGGCATAATCACCCTTGACTTCGAGAGAAAATATTTTATTGCAGTATTCCATAGTACGCTGCCTTTTTTTCAGTTACCAGTACAAATTCGGAGTAGACTTGACATCAAGACCGAAAATCGGATCATACAAATTATTAGATGCCTGTACCCAAATGCCATTAACCTCTTCAATCATCCCATTCTTTCGCATTTCCTGTAAGTCACGGTCATAGACATTCACTGAAAAGCGTTGTAATTTTCTCATCAGTCCTCTGCTTGGGCCGATAAAACGTAATTGATCAATCAATTTTTTGTTATCAATGGTACCGGATTGATACCGGACAACCAGACCATGTTGTTGGGAATCATCAATCAGCTTGAAGCGAAGCGCTGCTGTTCGGAACTGAAGATTAAACTGTCTGGCATCAGGCCCGGCGAGGAGATCCATGATGCTCTTTTTATCAAAATCATTCAGACTGTTGAAATAAAGATGGAAGTATTGTCTGAAGGCTTCCGGCATCAATGAAACGGCAAGTTCAGGATAAACGCGGAACATTTCCCGCCCAGCTTGCTCTGCTTTCAACATCATTCCTGACGGCGGAGGTTTTGGGGGATGAAAAACAAAAACCTGACCTTTTTCCAATCTCCCTTCGCGGTTGCACCGACCAGAAGCCTGCGCAATACTGTCAAGCCCGGTAAATGCCCTGTAAACAACTGGAAAATCAATATCAACACCTGCTTCAAGCAGTTGTGTACTGATCACATGAACAGATGTATTTTTTTTAAGCTTTGATTTAATTCCAGCAATAACCTCACTGCGATGCTCTGGACACATCAGGGCTGAAAGATGAATTGTACCCTCTGGCATAAGGCCATGCAATTCCCGACAGTCGTTTCGGGTATTGACGATGCATAATGCTTGTTCTTCGTCACAAAGTGTTTTGGCAATATCCTTCCACTCATGCTGTTCGTCTGAACTTCCAAGCATTTGAATAGTCACACGCTGGAATACCCCAAACAGTTTGTCAGGATCGGACATTAATTCTCGAACACTATCTTCACTGAAACCTCTTAGGACATTCTGCCCCGAGCCAATTCGACCTGATAATACTGGCTGAGTTGCTGTACAGAGAACTACTGATGTTTTAAAGTATTCAGTCAATACTTTAATGACCGAAACAATCGGTTGAAGATAATCGTTAGGCAGCATTTGTGTTTCATCAAGCACAATCACTGAATTGACGATGTTATGAAGTTTTCTGCATGCAGAACTTTTTGCAGCAAAAAGCGACTCGAACAATTGAACATTGGTTGTCACAATAATTGGAGCGTCCCAGTTGTCTGTAGCGAGATTCGCTTTTGAATTTTCTTTATCCGTATCAAAATTACTGTGATGTTCAAGTACTGCATCGTTACCGAATACTTGGCGATAAACTTCTGCCGTCTGCTCGATAATGCTGGTGTAGGGAATGGCAACAATAATTCGCTTTTTTTCATACTTGATGGCATGATTAAGCGCAAAAGCCATTGCCGAAAGAGTTTTTCCGCCACCGGTAGGTACGGTTAGGGAAAATATACCAGGTGTCAATCCTGCCTGGTTTGTGCAATCTTCGAGAATGTTTTTTCTGGCCTCATTAACCGGAGAAGAATGTGCTTGCTTCTGCTTATCAGCCATGAAAGAGTCAAAATTGACCTTTAGCTCTTGGAGCGTAGAGGTATTACTTCGTAAATCAGACTTGGCCGGATCCATAAAGGACTCGGTATCAAGATAATCTGCATCTACCAGACAAGAATAGAGCATTCTCACCCACACGTGCACGGCTTCAACGCTGGTGAATAATGGCTTTGAAGTAGGTAATGAAACATTAAGTATGTTTTGAGGTGGCTTGCCTTGTAATGCTTTCTGAAGATTCTCAATAGTATTTAATCTACTAGACAGGGCCCCTCCTATACCTGCTTGATGTTGCCAATCAGGTAAACCGGCATGATGCCCAGCAATGAGGTAAGCAAGGATTTTTCCAACCTGTGCATTTTTTTGAAGCGCGTAAAGAGCACCGGCGGAAGAATGGTCAATTTTACCCATTATCTACCTCCGAATAATCTCCATTGTTTTTCCGAATATATTCCTGCCACTCTGGATTGTATTTACCAAGATCATGCAATAGACCAGCAGCTTTTACCCAGTCCCCGTTACCAAAATCATCAGCAAATGAAGCGGCTTTTTCTGCAACTCGGATAAGATGTTCATTCAAATCATGTGTACCCCAAGTACCATCAGGGTTTTCACGAAGATGAGCTACTGGTTGTTTAGAATGCGGGGGCATATATCGATAATGGGTACCAGATGAATTGTTCCAAAAAAGATCACGGTATTAAATGCATCGCTGTATCGTCTTTGTTATCGCGTTCAAACAGATTAGAAAATATATTCCCATACATCATTAATACTATACGTTAGTTACATAATAGCGATTTCAATGAAAAAGAAAGTGCTGAAAGTTACTACAATAACAATATTGTGGTGTATGTCCCGTAGTGTGTCAAAAGTTGTCTGAGGTATAACAACTTTTTCTGTTCATTGACCAGTAACGATTTCATTTTCTCATCAAACCTTCCTTTTTGAAGACTGAAGTTACTATCCTTGCCTGTAATAGCAGACATTACAATACCAGCGAAATGTCGTAACATGCGATATCCATTTTCCCCCTTGTTCCCTGTAGCCCATCTTTATTTTCGAATCCCACCGGTTCCCTGAATAAAATCACCGCGGTTGGGTTTGTTGCCAGAAAAGAGAGCTGAAAATCATGCTCATCATTACTCAACAGCTTTTCTGATTTTCAAATGAATTCCGGCAATTCTACAATTGTACTATTCGTTCCTCGATGTAATCCATTGGATGATTTATTTCGTGAGGAATTCCAAACATTGCCAACTGATTTTCAGATTGCCTGGAGACTGGACTGTATTGATAACTGCCAATTCTCTGTTTTTTGAAAAAACCGATAAATAAGTAAATAAGATGTATTATATTGGTAGTAAGTCGCGTTTACTCCTGCAACTCCTTAATAATAGTATACAATGCTGGTAGCAGTGCACATACATGGAACCCTCTGACGACCATTACGACAGCCCGTGGAAAGAAGCCATTGAGCACTATTTTCCGGAGTGTATGGAGTTTTATTTCCCTGATGCTTATGCTGATATCGACTGGTCAAAGGAGCATATATTTCTGGATCAGGAGTTGCGGGCCGTTGTGCAGGATGCCGAGTTAGGCACGGCTTTTGTCGATAAGTTGGTTCGCGTCACAGAACTGAGTGGAGAGGAACGTTGGATATATATCCATGTGGAAGTACAAGGAACCAGGCAGGCTGAATTTGCCCGGCGGATGTTTGTCTACAATTACCGGATTTTCGACCGATACGAAAAACCCGTGGCAAGTCTGGCGGTGCTGGCCGATGAACACAAACAGTGGAAACCGACCTTTTATAGCTACAACCTTCTGGGCTGCAGGCACACCTTGGAGTTCCCCGTTGCCAAACTGACCGACTACGACGAAAACCTCAATGAACTCCTTGCTTCGGATAACGCATTTGGTTTAATTACAGCAGCACATATCCTGACCCGGCAAACCCGAAAGGAGC
>Ga0364919_10471_pt1 | contig 11601 bp, 11 predicted proteins | sample SorcelJu500001C7_2_FD_206953 | JGI IMG/M metagenome (GOLD analysis project Ga0364919, IMG submission 206953) | Enriched cells from Trout Bog Lake Hypolimnion, Wisconsin, USA - BchlTB.June20.5000.01.C7 | ecosystem: Environmental > Aquatic > Freshwater > Lake > Hypolimnion/Profundal zone | place... | reverse complement strand
CTGATTTTCCGGGTCGGTGATTTCACCGACGTCGTGGCAAACGGGTCTTTCTGCGCTCATTGTAAAAATGAGAATCATTAATCGACTCCATATTCATCGAAGGCAGATGATTGCGTCCGTTGATTCCAGTGCTATTTTCCTTGCTGACCGCTGAAATTCCGAAATTTATGAAAACCATTTTAACGCTTCTCCTTCTCAGTCTGATCTCGGTCTGTGCCTTTGCTGGGGAATTTCAGGACATCACCATCCCGGAACTCAAATCGGCCATCGCTGCCGGGACGGTAACGATCATTGACGCCAACGGTTCTGATTCATGGCAAAAGGGGCATATACCAGGGGCATTAAATTTCGATGCCAGTAAGGACAGGCTGGCCACCCTTTTGCCCAAGGATAAAGGAGCGTTGATTGTCGCCTATTGCGGCGGCCCCCTGTGTCATGCTTATGAAGCTGCGGTTATGGCGGCGGAAAAACTCGGCTACACGAACATCAAGCACCTTTCCGCAGGCATTACCGGATGGATCAAAGCTGGTGAACCGACTGAGAAAGGCCACATCACCGTTGTTGACGATCAAAACACAAAGACAGCTGGTAACCCCGCCCGACTCCAGCCGGCAAAGAACACCGCTATGAAAGATTCTATCCCGGACGCTGCCAGTCAAATTGCTTTATCCAAGCCCGCTGCGAACCTGATGTTCTACGGGGATGTTGGCGTGGGCTGCGTGGCAACCATCGGTCACAACCATTGCAATAACTCGAACGGCTATCCTTCGGGGATGTATTCCGGATTTCAACTCGGGACTGATGCCAGATTGAATGATGCGGTTTCAGTTGGCGTTCAGGTTCAGACGGTTCAGTTCAACCAGTTTCGCTGAGCAGTGGTGGAGTGGATTCGAAAAACATGAAGCCGATTCAAAATGACAAGGTCTGGCAGTCAGAGGCGCTGGTTCAAAAGTTCCTCAGCGGCGTACGCGGGGCGATCCCACTGGCGCAAATGCAGGTCGAGGTCATGCTCCGGCTGCTGTCAACACGCTCAGGGAAATTACGACGGTTCCTCGATTTAGGGTGTGGTGATGGGCTGCTTGGGTCGGCGATTCTGGAAAAGCATCCACGTGCGTTGGGCTGTTTCGTGGATTTCTCCGAGCCAATGCTCCAAGCCTGTCGTCAAAAGCTGCAGGACAGACGGGCAGCGATATTACAGATTGATTATGGAAAGCCCACATGGACGGCATCTGTCTGCAGCCATGGCCCGTTCGATGCGGTTGTCTCCGGTTATTCGATTCATCATCAGCCGGATCGCAGAAAACGGGCGCTTTACCGTGAAATATTCGAGATGCTCACGCCTGGGGGTTGGTTTATAAACATCGAGCACGTCGCTCCAAGCTGCTCCACGACAACTCGCCTCTTTGATGCCACGATGATTGAATCCATTCATCGTCTTCAACCTCACCTGAGCCGTGCCACTGTGTCCCGGAGATTTGTAAAACGAGTCGATAAAGACGCGAATCTCCTCGCTCCCGTGGGCAGGCAATGCGACTGGTTGCGTGCCATCGGCTTTACGGAGGTGGATTGTTATTTGAAGGTTTATGAGCTCGCCGTGTTTGGCGGGTGTCGTCCTCGTTGAGGACACTGGCAGATTTGCCCACAGCACTGCTTTGGGCTCGACACAATGCCTACTGGTTCTTTTCATATTGAATAACAATATGAAACGGATTTTCCCCAGCCTTCTCCTCTTTCTCGTCACCACAGTCTTGATGTTCACAAGGATCATTCATGCACAGGATTACGACTGGACGGCTGATGCTCTGCCTGGTGTAAAAATCAATACGGTTGCATTCAAGGGGTGGATTCCCACAAGCCAACAGCCTTTACGGGGCACCCTGGTGCTGATTCCTGGGCGTCATGGTGACGGACGCGGTATGGCCGATGACCAACACTGGCAGGCACTCGCAACGGACATCAGGTTTGCAATAATCGGATGCCAGTTCACGAATGGAGAACCGTTCATCTACCAGAACGATCCTCAAGGCGAAGTGGCGCGTTCAATCAACAGCGCAGTGGAACGTCTTGCCAAGGAGAGCAATCACCCGGAACTCGTAAAGGCTCCACTGGCGTTCTGGGGAACATCGGCCGGATCGAATGTTTCCGCCCGGTATTGCATTCATTTTCCAAAGCGGGTAATCGCTTTTGCCAGCTCAAAGGGAACCCAGGGACCCTCTGGCGATATGCCCCCCGGCAAAGCTGAAATCCCAATGTTTTTCGCACTGGGAGCAAAGGACAACCCGGAATGGATTAAATCTTCCCAGTTCAACATCGGTGCCGGAATTAAACTTCATGCGCCATGGGCACTCGCCCTTCAAAAAAATGAAGGGCACGACGTGGGTCACAGCCTGGATGTCGCAATTCCGTTTCTAAAAGCCGCTATTGAATTGCGATTCACCGGCCCTGCCGTAGCCCCCAGCGATTCATCAAGCATCTTCAAAACTCAATCGCCGTCCTTCGGACAAACAACAAATGGCGGGTGCCAGACACTGGCAGTCCAACTTCACAAGATTGATCCCCATACCGGCTGGCTGGGCAATCCAGAAACATATGAGGTCGCACGATACGGTGAGTTTAAAGGGGACAAAAATAAGGGCATTTGGCTGCCCGATGAAACTACCGCCTTGGCTTGGAAACAATATCTGGAGCAATGACGGCACCCCCATCGGTGAATCATTGAGGAAAAAGCGGGCTATTTCTGTTCCATGTTCACCATTTCCACATTCAGCAAACCCGAGGAAGCCCACCTTTTTTGCACCCGATTGGAAGCTGTTGACATCCCTGCATACGTCCAGGATGAATTCACGGTTCAAAATTTCTGGTGGTATTCCAATGCCATCGGTGGAGTCCGTGTGCAGATTTTTGATGAAGACGTGGACGAAGCCCTGGAGTTTCTTTCCTGTGATACGGAGCAGCAACTTCCCGATACTGTGGATGTGGTTTGCCCTAAATGTGGATCAATTCATGCCGCTCCCGATGAAGTTCCACGACGGATAGCTTATCTTTTGCTTTTATTCGGTCGCCCACTGCTGCTGGTTGTTGGCCCGTTTCTTTTACTGTGGCTTTTACGCCGTAATTGGCGATGTCAGGATTGTCAGCATACTTGGCGTCTGCAAACGAATCCGTTTCGATGATTTGCCGGCTTCATACCCGTTGGGCAGATTTGCCCACGGCCTTTTTAAGAATCACAGGTGGAGGTGTGGAGGCAGTTAACCGAAAAGTTAATACGTTTTACGTTAATCACTCTCTTATTACATTTTTTCCAGTGACTTTTTGTAATATTAGCCTCCACACCTCCACCAACATACACCCATGCCGGAGTGTGGAGGCCCCACGCTTACCGGGTAAGAATCGCAAACTCGGTAGGATAATGTGAAAATGTACCATCCCCTGTTTTGAGCACTGTTTTATTCTCAGCCGCTTTAAGAAATCCACCGACTACATCCTTCCATTCACGAGGAAAACGAATCACCGGAGGTTCATGCCGCAGCTTTGGAAACTCTTTGAACTGTTTGGGGACATGAACCGCATCAAACACGCGGCGTGCTTCATCGATGTGCGCCCTGGGATCTGATTCCCCATGCATAAATAAGATCGGACATTCAACACTGGCGGCATATTCAACCGGATTGTGCTTGAACCCGTTAAACCCGGCCTGACATCCACCCCAAAACACCAGAAGTTCAGCGCACGGAAACGAAGGTAATCTCATGGCCTCAAACCGGTGGCATACCGTGTTGAGCATATTATCAAACACGGCTTCCACAATAATTGCATCGGGGTGAACACCGCAACTGTGAACGGCTCTCAAGATAGCCGCAGCACCCATCGATTGCCCGTAGAGGATTATCCTTCGGTGGGGTAAATGTTCCTTTGCATAATTAACAGCGGCAGCCACGTCATCCGCTTCTTTAAATCCGACAGTGGTGTAGGATTCTGATGATTCCCCTGAACCACGGAAATCAACAAGCAGCACAGAGAATCCCATATCAAGAAAGGCCTTTGCCTCCGGGATTGTGGCGGATTTCTCTGCGCCGTAACCGTGGAAGAGGATGACAAGTTGGTCTGTATTTTTACCGGAACAATACCAGGCACCCAGCTTAATACCGTTGGCACAGTCAATACGGAGGCTCTTGGTTGACGGATCGAGATCAGTGGGTGGCCTGAGGGTTTTGGGACGGGGCAGATTGACTCCGTGGAGCAGAACACCAAGTTTCTGTGAGAAATTGAGCTTCTCTGGCCGTTGGGTACGAGGGTTTCCGGCAGTGAAGTGAATCATCGCGTAGGCATGCCTGTAGGCGATTAAGTTTATGGCAATCGTTCCGGTCACGACCAACACTGCCACGAGGATGAGCACCCAGCGTTTGAGCTTTTTATTCACGGTCACATCAGGTGAGCATAAAAAGCAAAGGCCGGAAATATCAAATCACTTCATCACCTGTCGTTTATGAAAGGCGATTGAAAAGTGCAGCGGGTTCGTCGTCCCGGTGAAATCACCGGAACCGTAGCTCACTGGCGCGGGCATACGTCAGATTTGCCCAGTGGCCTGAAAGAACCGCAGATTGGTGGAGGTGTGGGGGACTATTTTCGAAAAGTTAATACGTTTTAGCGCATATCTCCTTCATACTACATTTTTTCCAGTGACTTTTTGTAATATCAGCCTCCACACCTCCACCAACTCCGGTTAATTTTGCATCTGAATCGGGTGAAAGCTCTCAGGACGAGCTGCCCTCAACTCCTCCAGTGCCATGATTTTCCACTCGGTTTTCCCATTCACCCTCCGGCTCGCCACCCGTTCTGTCGTTCTCTCCAACCGTCCAAGGAACGTCCCGCAGGCCGCAGGCCAACCAAACAATCTCCGAGCCTCTTCCCGGCATCTGCTTTGCGTGTCGGTTAATCTGGCCTGAAGGCTCGCAGCCGACCCCGTCCAGCTATCCACCGTTGCAGAATCCCGGAATATCACCGTATCGATGATTTCAAGCAGGTTGTTTTCCGTAGCACTCATCCTCAATCCCTCAACCAACTCGGGGTGGTGGAAGTGGATGATCCCAAATCTGGGGCTTCTCAGCTCTGCTGGAATCTCCCAATGATCGAGGAAATGAACGAACGCAGGCAGCTCCGAAGATATTTTCGCTCGAAACACCTCCTGCTCCTCCCCGGTATTTGTCGGCATCGGCATCTCGCGTTTATTCACCTTCAGGAGGATGACCTTATCCGCAATGTCATCGTCGAGGGGTGGAAGAACTAACAGCCGTTCTGGATCGTCGTTCAGGCTGATCGTCACACGCCAGAACGGGGTCAACGTCAATGCTTCCTTATATTTCCCATGACAGTGCTGTGCCCGATTCGCAACCAGCTGTTTTATCTTCGAACCGAATGTTCGCCGCGCCCTGTAGTCGGTCAATTCGGCATCGTCCTCAATGGCCAGGTGTTCGGCCTTAAACAGCTCCCCGTTGAAGGTGGTCTGGTCGGTCATAAAACTATACGGATGAGCCACACGCCCCCCCATCAGTTCGGTAATGATATTTTGAATCAGGGACTTCCCGGAATTGGCATCCCCAGCCATTCCCAACATCTGCCCCGGCTGCGGACGCTTTTGCCTCAACGCCTGGAGGAATACTTTCGTCCACCCGTAAAAATACGGAAGTTGCTTAATTTCTCCCGAATCAAACATCCCCTCCAAAACCGTCTTGAGGACGGGCCACTCCCCTGGAACCGGAGGAATAAGGCGAGGCGAATCAGTGACCAGAATCAACCGTTCGTTAATCCGGTATGCTCCTGCCTCGTACCCCGCCAAGGGCGACGCATAGGCGACGTTCTGGCTAAACTGGATTTTATTCAAAACCTCATCAACAGGTGAAATCATCGCACCATCGGGGATAACTCTGCTATATCCCATGCTTCTCAACGTTCGCTCGGCGCTGGTTTCGCTGATCGAAATCCAACGGTGGCTTGAATCTTCTCTGTAATACTGGCGCGTGATCGCGTCATAATAGAGATCCGGAGCTGGAAGCGCCTTTTCAATAACGCTCATAACGCACCTCCGTTCAGATAAACCAGTTTCTGGTGTCCGCCGTTCCGTGGCCAGCCAGGTAACCGGCACGGTTGGGAGGCGGTGAACATTTTTGGATCACACCCGAACTCCGGGAGTATGATTTTCAATTCCTCAACCTCGTCGGGTTTCGGAAATTTAAACCAGGCGTGGAGGCTTTTCCCCCCTGTATCGACGATGCATCGGAGATCGAGACCACATTCCTTGGACATCCACCAAAACACCGCTCCAACCGTATTTCTATCGAGCACATCCGACTCCACCACGAGAAACCGGCGCTCAAGAATATTCGCATTCCCACGCGATGTTGACCCCGGCTTAAAGACAGTCGGACAAATAAACGCTCCCGGTGGGAGCGAAGAATCGCTCATCCACTCCTCCCGGAGCTTGAACCACCCGCCATGCTCAGCCCCACCGCTGCATTTCACATCGGGCGCAATCCAAATCAGATCGTTGGCTTCGAACAACGACAACACCGGAACCCAATGCCCAAGCGGGTCGCTGTCGATTTTAACGGGTGAATCGCTTTGGATGCTGGCGTAGTTCCAACAAAAATCCCGGAGGACTTTCGACTTCAAACTTGCCGCAAGAGTTTTCAGGCTTGCTGCTTCCCTGGCTTTAGCCTGCCGGAACTTCTCCTCGGCGGTGAGTTTTCGTTTCGGCTGATTCAAGAGTACGTTTTTCGCAATCGCGCTCCTGAGCCTGTGGTTCGTCTCTGCGATCACGTCGCTGCAACTGGCGTGAAAACACGTCAGGGTCGGCACCGGTTCGCAGTAGAATTTACAATCGCGCTCCCGATCCGGGGAGGAGTGCAAGTGCCCCCCTGGGCACCTGCAATATCCCTCGACGGGCGAAATCCAATTCGTCTCGCCCAACATCGATTCCACGATCTGCTTCACGTCGGGATTATCCATGGATCAACCCTCCCTTGAGTGATGTGGTGTCATTTGAATAAACACGGAACCACGCATCCAACGCCCAACGTCTCAGCCACTTCTGATTACGCTCCGCGCGGATGGACACCAGGTAATCGTGTATTTCATCGACCGCCTGCGTGAACGCCACTTTGCTTCGATAGGCTGCCGCAATAACCTTTGAAACGGCAGAGCCAATTTTCGGGACTGTCCAATCCTGTCCTTTAAGATACTCACGCCAGGCTTCAAGACGCATCTGGCTGAGGTCGGTGCCATCACAATCTATGGCTGGTTTGGAATTATTCTTCCTACCTACACTCCTCAGAAAACCGCTGGAGACCTTCTCGTATTTCTGTCCAACCTCAACGGGAGGTAGGGCGATATTGTGTCCAACAAAATCAAATGGGAGTTGGACGTATTTATTTGGCTTTTGTAGCCGCTGAACATCGGTGCTATTGGGACTTCCAGAGTCATCGGGGTTCAACGTCCGCGTCACTGCTGGCGCTTGGCCTTCTGTATCATTAATTATTTTGGGTTCAGTTATGGTTTCTATTATCATTTTTCTGTTTCACGTTATTCCTGACGGCATTACTTCCGAAACCTATTTCAGGTTCCAGGCGAGTCGTTATGACTACTGCCGCACGGGTTGGAGAAGATACATCAACCGAGTTATGCAGTCAATATATTTGTTTTACAAAAGACAGAATAGTTATAACTCGCTGGACGTCGCGTAGTTATCGAATGGAGTTATATGAGTCGGAACAGAAAAAACCCGCCCGGCTGTAACTTCCGGACGGGCTGATTCCCATTAACTTGTTAGTTAGGCCACTTTCTCTCCGCTAGAAGACGCCTCGGCAAGGTTGGCGGGTAAAACTTCGTCGCTTGACTGCACTTCCTCGGCAGCGGTCTTTCCCGCGTCCTCGGCCGCAGTCTGGGATTCCTCCTTTATTTCGGGAGTTACAATATTTGCGACCACCCGAAGCAGCTTTCGTAGAATTCCCAGCCATTCGTCGCGCCCACTCTTCGTGAGTGCCGCCATATCTAATCCACGAATTTCAGTATCAAAGGCCTTGGCTTTGCCAATAAATGTTACCTCGGCAGTTGACTGTTTTTTCGCGTCAACCTTCGCAGACTCTACTGACATGATACCTACCCCTGACGGGAATTCATGGTAGATTTTCCCGCCCAAGCGCGACATGATGCTTGAGTCTTTTTTCTGCCTCCATGTCAGCTCTGTTCCGTCCTCCCCGAAATCACCCCACTGTTTGAAAAAGAATGGAACATTGTATTTTTCACACGCCCCCCTGATCGACTCGACCCATTCTTTCTTCATCGGATTAGCGTTCCCATCTTTTTCGCCTCCGACAACAACCCAGTGAATATCCTCCATGGACTCGAATGCAATCGGCCCGAGAAGGGGCTCCACACTCAGCCACTTCAAAGCAGCCTTGGTGCTTTTCAAGTGCGGGTAACGTTCATCAAAGCACCTCTGATTTTCAACGGTCGTGCCAAACCAGATGTTTTTTGGTGGTTCCGTGGTCGCATAGCGCTTTTGAGTGTAAGCTGCCATCCGCTCCGGACGCTTCGTCAAAACTTGGAAGATATGCCAGGAGGCCGCTTCCATTACCTTGAAGATTTCGTCAATATATGCCTCGGAAACATTATTGTGGAAAATGTCCGTCATGGACCCGACAAAATAGATACTGTCGCCCTTGTCGTTGAGAGGCTCGGAGAGTTGCCCCGGCCTGAGTTCGATTTTCCCTGAAAAGCTAAAACTTATTTTCCCGTTTTCATCCGTGTGCTTTTTAACCAGGCCGGCTTCTACACCGCCCTTCCTGCTTCCCGTCACAGCCGCCGCCCAACAATTACGACAGGCTTCCGAAACCGGCGTGCATCCGATCAACGGATTCCACGTTTTGTCTGTCCAACTGATGCCGGTGTCCTTCGCTGGTCCGAACAACGGTTTAATTTGTGTCCTGACGTTCTCAAGGGCTATTTTTGCCTCATCGGAGTTAACGTGCTCCATTTCACCCACGATAATATCAGCGATAGCCAGTGAAACGGCATCCTCAGCACGCTCAGCTCCCTTGTGCGATTTGGCCAGCGTGATCGCTGAACTGATGATTTGTGGGGTAACGGTTCCCGCCCACGTTCTGAACTTCGCAAGGTTGGCAATTGCATTTTCCTGAAGCTCCGGAGGCATATCAGCGATTGTCTTCGCCAAGTTTACATGTATCGGATCGATTTTAATCATCGGCATCAACTTCAGGAATATTTCGAGATTCTGAAAGACGATCTTGATAGCCTTTTCTTTCAGTTTTGCCAGCGGGCGAAAGTGAGATTCACTGGTCAGCAGACCCAAAATGTCTCCATTGGAGACTTTCATCATGCTGATAATTTTTCCCGCATCACGGAAGCGGTATCCGTGCGCTTTGCTCACTTGGAACTTTTTCGACAAATATCCATCAAACGTCGGATTTACTCCCCGGTAGAGACGTTTTTCATTGATGATATAAAGAGCTTCGGCAAACAGGCCAAAGCCTTCTTTAGCTGCATTTTCGGCAGAAAAATAATGGAGCACCGGCTTTTCACATGCCAGGAATTCTTCCAGTTCGGCCTCTGGTAGCGGATCGAGTGGTTTGGGCGTTGCGGGCTCTGTGGCCGTTGCCGCACCTGACTGGGGTTCGCTATTTGCCGTGGCTTCATCTGGTGCCTCCCTCTGAAGCGTAGGTGTGGGTGATGTTTGAACTTTGCTTTTACGAATACTACTTTTTTTCATATTTAGTTTCTTCATTTTCATTTTTCTTGGTTGTGTTTTTAGGTTTTGGACTTTCGTCCCTTCACATGAACAACCGGAAAGATCGTATTTTTGCTTACAACTATTTTTTTTTGCTATGCTTGATTTTTGAGCCGTAGCCGCTGTAAATGATGCCCAATAAATGGAACCCCTAGACATTCAAGCCCTGTTGAAGGGGGATCAACTTGCTTGGGATCAAGCATACCCGTGGCTTTGGGCTACTGCCCTAGCCGTAGCAAAATGCAAACTGCAGGTTGCCCCCGAATTGATCGATGACGCAGAAGATGTGGCTATTGAATCAATGCTCGCACTCGTTGGCCGGATGAAAAAATGTCCGTGGGCGAAGGCGACTGATCGAATAAAAGCGCTAATTACCCTCATTGCCCAAGGAAAGGCAATCGACCATATCCGCAGACATAGGGCCGCCAAGCGTGGCTCCGGTGAGTTTGAAAGTTTCGATGCCGCAGGGGAGAACGGGATGATGACTGGGGCGAAAGATGGCACTGAAAATTCGCCGGTTGAGGAGGAAATTGCCTCGCTTGAACGGACGAAAACTCTCAATTATTTACAACAGCATCTCAAACCGCGAGACCGAGAACTCCTCGATGATTACTTTATGAGTGACATGACCCAAGTGGAAATCTCTGAAAAACACAGAATCCCACGTGGCTCTGTTGGAGTTTTCTTAAACCGAGGTCTCGCCAGGATTCGTCAGGTATTAAATAGCCATCCGGGTCTCGAAGGCGAACTCAGGGGATTGGTGCAACTGCCGCTTTTTTTTCTCTCTGCTCTGCCATGAACAAAGACCAGAACGACGAATTTTATGATCTTGCATTCAAGGTTGCGACACGCAGGGACGCCCCTGGTGAACAAGCCGACCTTAATCACCTTCTCTCCACCCGCCCGGAATTACACCCCGTTTACAAACAATTGCTCGATAATATTGATAGCGCACGTGGAGTATTGGAGTTGTTGAGAGCCATTGATGCTTCGCCTGTTCCGCTCCCGGAACGAGCCGCCGTTGTATTGCGAGGAGAGGTTGCACGCACGTTTGGCACGCCCAAAAAACCTGCTTCGTTTAACATTATTCGCGCCTTGCTTGCATTCGGATGCACCCTACTGGCTATCAGCCTACTAGGAGCCATTTTTTCGGGTGGATATGCACCGATGGGGAAAATCACAGTGATTAATGAACACTATTTCTCACCCTTCGGTTGCAAGCTGTATTACTGGCCAAGCACGAGCACTACGGGTAGCGCTGAGATAAAATCAGGCTGGTACTACCTAGCATGGACTGGCATTTGGACCCTTTTTGCAGCGGGTGCACTCAAATTTTACGACCACCTTCAGAGGCCAAAAAATTGATTCCGAAAAAGAAATCCGCGAGACCAGCCATGCCGATCTCGCGGATTATAATATTTAACAAAACCGACCAAGCCCATTTGGGTGCCGGAATAAAAAGTCGTTTTTTAAGGACGTCCTATTTCGTGTTGTTCTAATCTTCCCAGCGCCCTCTCAACCGCCGCCCGCTCGAAGCGAAAAAGTCTGTAACCATATTTTAGGCTTGGGATCTTTTTCTGCCGACGCAGCGTGTCGATTGTCCGGGGTTTCAGATTCAAAAGGGACGAAAGATCCTCCCTTGTGAGCATCTGGGAATCACTCAGTGTAATTGCCATTTTTATTTCACCCACAGTTCAGTCCACACTCGCAGACCTCACCAAACCGCAGCCTCATGCCCGGCGGGGTAGCGGCAACTATAATCAACTCGACATGCTTTGTCAAACACTCATTTTGAACGC
>Ga0364919_10307_pt3 | contig 11681 bp, 8 predicted proteins | sample SorcelJu500001C7_2_FD_206953 | JGI IMG/M metagenome (GOLD analysis project Ga0364919, IMG submission 206953) | Enriched cells from Trout Bog Lake Hypolimnion, Wisconsin, USA - BchlTB.June20.5000.01.C7 | ecosystem: Environmental > Aquatic > Freshwater > Lake > Hypolimnion/Profundal zone | place... | reverse complement strand
GTCCGCCAATGCCATCCGAGATGCTCGGATCGACGGCATTCGACAAGTTACTGCAAGAGCTACGTCTGCGTTACGACATTATCCTGATCGACAGTCCTCCGGTGCTGCTGATGACGGACGCTGTCGTAATCTCGACAAAAACTGACGCTACCCTTTGGGTGGTTAGCGCTGGCGTCATCACCAGGCCACAGCTTGCTCGCGCGGCAGAAATAATCGAGCGCAATGGAATGCCTGTGATTGGCTTTGTGGTGAATCGACTAAGCAGCAAGTCAGCCGACTACTGTTACGGCTACGAATACTATGGCCCGACCTATGGCAAAAAGCAGGAGTTACATGACGCATAAAGTTTCTCACTCATGGCTCGTCACGGCAGCGCTTCTGATTATGTTCGCGGAATCAGGAATTTCCCAGGTCGGCGTGGGACAGATGCCTGGTGGGAGATTTTCTCCCGCAGCTACGGGCCTAAACCGGTCAAATGCAGCTGTCACAACGCGAATATCCGGAATGGGCGTTGTGCCTCAGGATTTTGCAGAGATGACTCTCGCTCCAGGATTTTTGATGGATCTGAATGTTCTCGATGATCCTGACTTGGTAGGAAGTTTTCGCATCGACCAGCAAGGCGATATTGCGTTGCCCATTATTGGGACAATGCACGTTGCGGGAGAGACAGTGTCAGGAGCAAGAGCCCAAATTCGGGAAAAACTCTTAGGCGATCAGATTCTTAAGAATCCTCAGGTCAATCTAACGGTACTGGAATATACAGCGCCTGAAGTGACGATCCTAGGAGAAGTGGCCTCCCCTGGCAGGTACCCGATGTTGGCTCCGCGCAAGTTAATGGACGTTTTGGCGCTCGCGGGTGGAACTACGTTGGCTGCTGGCAATGAGGTCCAGATTACCCGCGGCAGTGCTGGGGCCGATCCTATCCTAGTCCACTATTCAAGAGCCACCAATCCGAAGGCCGTGGAAAATGCACTCGTAAATCCCGGTGATTCGGTACAGGTGAAGAGGGCGGGCATCGTGTACGTGCTCGGAGCGGTGAATCGGCCTGGCGGGTATGTGATGGAGCAGGAAGGTACGCTCAGCGCATTACAAGCCATCTCCCTAGCGAATGGGACGGCCTTAACAGCAAGAACTGGAATGATCCATCTTCTGCGTCGAAATGATGATGGCACCACAGCGGATATCGCTTTGAGCTTCGAAAAGATGTCTCGCGGGAAAGTCGAAGACGTGCAGCTACACGCAACGGATGTACTGTATGTGCAGACGAGCAAGATCAAGTCGATCCTTGCCAATAGCCAGTCGATCATGTCCTCGGCAGCGTCTGCCTCAATTTATGCAGTGGCGGTTCATTAAATGGTGCGCAGAACAGAGATAACGGCTGAGGCCTCGTGAACGCGACTACAACTTCTGATACAAAGCTGGTGCCGGATCACGCCAAGCCTACGTGCTCCCGTGCCCTGCGGGTCGGGCTGTTCAAGAACAGCGCACTGTTGATGGCGTGCCGGGTCGCCGCCATGCTGGTTTCGCTCGTAACCGTTCCATTTGTCATCAAAAGACTAGGGCTGATCGGATACGGAAGCTGGGAAGTTCTACTGTCGGTCTCAACGATCACTACGATCTTCCAGAACGCTTTAGGAGGAACACTGCTCTGGCGTGTGTCTTCAGCCTATGGCGCGGGCGACATGGAAGAGATCAGGCGGCTTCCAGGCCTCGGGATCGCGATCACCCTGATGGTGTTCGTCGTAACATTCCCGCTCGTGCTTGCTTTCAGACATCCCTTGGTCCAGTTGTTTCATATCCCAATGGAATTGCGTGCAAGCGCACTGGTGATCCTCCCCTGCATTGTCGGCGTGACCGTTCTAGGAGGAGTAAACGAGTCGCTTGCCGCGGTTTTGCGGGGAAGTCAGGAAGCCGGCTATGCCTCCGTCATCCAAACGTTAGCCGGGTTTACGAACGCTGGAGTCCTGCTGATCGGTTTGGCGAAAGGGGCCGGGCTCTGGAGCTTGCTTGCAGGTTATGGCGTTGCGGCCCTCTTGACCGGAATTGGATATTATCTGAGAGCCTCCTATCTTCACGGTTGGTTTGATATCCGGCCGAAGATGCCCAGGCGTCAGGACGTGCTGGCAGCACGGCGCTATTTGGGCCTTCTCTCCATCGGTTCCTTCTCCTCGCTTCTGCGCGGCGAGACTGACAAACTGGTGCTAGCCGGTTTTGCTTCTCCCGCCTGGGTGGGAATTTATGCCGTCGCGGCAAGAATGTCTTCAGTTGTGATGGAATCGAGTAACTTCTTCTACAACCCAACAATTGCCGCGAGCGGCGCGATGAACGGCCGCGGAGATTGGGAGGGTGTGAAAAGGCTTTACGTCACGATGGCGTCGGTCTTTCCCGTGGCAGCTGGACTCGTAAGTGTGCTTGTCCTCTCATTATACGATCGTTTAACCGTCCTTTGGCTGGGGAGAAGTGTGCCGGGGATTGCCCCAATTCTCTTTCTTCTCGTTGCGGGAAACGCAGTCGCTGTGATACTGACCGGTTCGGGAACTTCTATCTGCAAGGGACTCGGCAAGTTGGAAATCGAAACTACATACGTGGTGACCGGTCTCATCCTCAACATCATTCTCACCATCACGCTTGTCCTTTCAGTTGGAGCTATTGGCACGGTGATCGCGTCTACGGTCTCTTGGGCAATCGGGGCGGTCCTTTTCATCGTGCTGCTGCATCGTCATTTCGACTTGCCGCTATTGGGGACGTACCGGAGTGTTGGCGCATTGCTCTATGTCGCCGCCCTAGTAGCCGTTGCGAGAGTTTTGATTCCGGTCTACACAGCCCAACCCGACAGGCTTCCGGCTTTGCTCTCCGCAATCAGACTGGGATCGGTCGTCGCCTGCGTATTCCTCCTGCCTTTCATTCTGGCTAACGGCAATGCCCTTATGAACTACATGCAGATGCCGATGTTGAGAAGCGCAAGAAACGGGGGACTAGATTGATGTCGGCTGAACCACGAGGAACGGCGCGAGGCGAGATGTTGTTGCCGAATTCTGTTTGCTACTTTCCCATCGTCTTCTTCGAAGTATTTCTCCTCATGACGGTTGCTGTTTTTGCGTTTGGCCCTTGGGCTTGGCCGGTCGCAAACCCAGTCGAGTTCTATGCGTTCCTCTTTGTTAATCAACTTGCATTATTGATTGGCTATGTCAGCGCGGTCAGAGGGCGACTGCCATCGCCTTTCCGCCTGCCACTCGCCTTGCATGAACTTGTCTGGCTGAATGTCCTGATTACGCTAGTCATATTGGTCCCGGTTACGATTCACCAGACTGGGGGAGACATCAACGTTGTTCGTGCGCTGACAGACCCCGGGCGAGCCTATGGCGCCACTCGCGCCGCCGCAGCTGCTCTCGTAGACACGACGCGAGCGGTCTACGTCCCGATTGTCCTCTCCCCGCTGGTCTGGCCATTACTCCCACTCACCGTCGTGTTCTGGGGTAGGCTGAGCATTCTGCTCAGATGCCTCGCAGTTGTTGGAATACTGGGTGGTGCGTTTACCTTTCTTCTGATAGGAACGAACAAGGGCCTTGTCGATATCATGATTTTAACGCCTTGGCTCCTTGTCATCCGAAGCAAGAATCCGTCAAGGCTTCTCGAACCGAAGCGCGCCTTCATTTTTGTTCTTTCACTTGTGTTGGCTCTTGCCGTGTTCTTACCATATTTTGCCATAAATATTGCCGGCCGTGGAAACGGCAAGTCTTCTACGGAGAACATGAATCTAGGCGGAGGTACTCTCATTCGTCCGACTCCGTTCCAAGTCGTGGGACTTGACGGTCCTGTGGCAAAAGTCTACGGGCTTGGCTACACGGCGTTAGCCGCCTATGTTGGACAAGGGTACTATGGCCTATCTCTTGCAATGCAAGAGCCGTTTGTCTGGACTTACGGTGTGGGGCATTCGCGCATTTTGACTTGGATTGCGGAAAAGGCTATCGGTGGGCAATACGCAATTGAAGACACGACCTACCCATCACGGGTCGGTCGTGATTTTGGCTGGGACTCTAAAATTAAATGGTCCACTCTCTATGCTTGGCTCGCTGGCGATGTAACGTTTCTGGGAGTGCCGGTCATAGTGTTTCTGTTCGGGCGATTGCTCGGACTCACATGGCTCGACGCTCTCGGAGGAAATCCGGTTGCACTGGTACTTTTCTGCCTGATTTGCGTTACGGTAGTTTACACTTCTGCGAATCCGCAAATATTCCAATCGCCTGACACCGTGTTTGTATTTTACGGTTACCTGCTGTGGTGGATTCAATCCAAGGGCAGCCGGAGTAGGCAACATAGATGAGTACACATCAATATCCTAGGGTTCTGATTGTAAATGGTGAGTCTATATCGGCTGCCACGGCAACAGGTATTACTATGACCAATCTGTTCGCCGGATGGCCGGCCGAACAACTGGCGCAGGTTTTCACGTCCTCACTTCCTTGTGAGCGCCGAAGCAATTTCGAATATCATTTACATCCGGCTGAACGGCTTGGTCTGGGATGGCTGCGAGGCCGGATAGTGTCTTCGCAGTCGGCTAAAACGTTCGCGAAAACACCCCCGGGGAAATGCAGAGGAGCCAGCAGTAGGCGCATAAGAGACGTTCTGCTTCCCGGCCTGCGCAAGTGGTTGGACTTGCTGCCGTATGAATTGCCGGACCAGATAGAAAAGGCCATCGTGCAATTCCGCCCGGACGTGGTGTATAGCTGTCTGAGCAACATTCAGATTCCTTCTCTGGCGTTGCGCTGTGCGCGATTGTGCGAGGTCGGAATCATACCGCATTTCATGGATGACTGGATGTCAACCACGTATGCCGGAAGGCTGGACCTGGTGATTCAACGGCGCCTTCTTCTGAGCACGACTCAAAAGGTGATAAAAGCAGCTCCTTTCGGGATGGCTGTTTCGGAGCTAATGGCATCGGAATACGGCGCTACCTTCGGGGTGCTCTTTTATAGCTTCATGAACTGTACGCCCGTGCCGACGGAAATCGAGCCAATGGCCGCGCTCGACCCAACGGCTGGACCGCGATTGGTGTACGCCGGCAGCCTCCAAAATGACCGATGGCGTTCGCTCAAAGAAATAGGCGAGGCGCTTGGATATCTGAATTCCGAGGGAATTCCGGGAAAGCTGTACATTTACGCCCCGGCCAAGGACATATCTGAATTCAAAGGACGGCTGGCGGTGCCAAGCGTAGAGATTGTCGGCTCCCTCGCGCAGCATGAAGTGCAGGACGTACTCAGATCCGGTCACGTCATGGTGCATGTGGAGTCATTCGAAAAAAAACTTCGGAAATATACCCGACTATCCATGTCGACAAAGATCCCACAGTATATGGCGGCAGGGCGGCCGATATTTTGCTATGGGCCGGGTGAAGTTGCGTCCTGCCGCTTCATAGAGAGAAACGAGTGCGGACTCGTGATCGGCTTGCAGAACCGGTCGGAACTGGTTGGGGCTCTGCGCCGCATGCTCCAGGACGCGGGCCTACGCGATCGATTGGGAACCAAAGCCTGGACAATCGCGCGGCAGAAGTTTAACGCCGAAGATGTCAGGGAGCGATTTCGCAAGGTCATGTCGCTAGCTGCTTGGGGGCATGGCGAGCGGGAAACTCCGGTTTTAGCGATCAACCGGGAACCATATTTCAATTAAGGTAACGTCGCCGACCTCTCAGGGCCGGTGCATGGTTTCGAAGCAGTTCATTGACTCGCCCACCGACGATAACGACTCCCTCTCAGATGGATAACCAACACACGGCAAGGAGCCAAATGCCCTACTGCAATCCATTGGTTACTGTTGTCATTCCGACGCACAACCGCCCCAACCTTCTAGAACGTGCAGTCAGGAGTGTCCTGCTACAGACAATCGCTGATTTGGAGGTCATCGTTGTAGTGGATGGCCCGGATTCAAGCACGGTTTCAGCCCTTGAGGCCATGCAGAGCGCCGACCCGCGCCTGCGTTTTCTGGCATTGCCACAAAACGTCGGAGGGTCAGATGCGCGCAATGCTGGGATTGAAGGCGCGAAAGGGAAGTGGATTGCGCTGCTTGACGACGACGACGAGTGGTTGCCCCAGAAGCTTGAGAAGCAACTGGCACTAGGCAAGAGCTCTTCGCATAGTTCCCCGGTGATCTCTTGCGAAATTATTGCGAGAACACCTACTGAAGAGTACATAGCGCCACGAAGGAAACCATTCCTCCCGTTTGCGGATTACTCCTGGGGGAGGAGGAGCTTTTTTCGAAGTGAAGGCACGCTGTACTGTCCAACGCTGGTTGCACCTAGTGCGCTATTCCGTACATGCCGGTTCACTAGCGGGTTGCGAAGGCACCAGGATTGGGACTGGCTAATTCGCGCCTTTGCCCTGCCTGGCGTCGGGCTTGAGTTTATTAGTGAGCCATTGGTAGTTTGTCACCTTGAGGAGAATCGCGGAATCGTGAGTAGGGCGCCAGATTGGCGCTATTCGCTCGACTGGGTCAACAGCATGCAGTCGTGTGTTTCGCAAGAGGCGTATGCCGCATTCTTGTTAACCAATCTCAGTCTTACTGCGTCGAAACTGGGTGATTGGAGTGCTTTCATTCCGCTCCTGAACTCTGCTTTCAGAAAAGGAAAGCCGCGAGCAGTTCATCTTGTCATGTACCTCGGTACATGGTTGCTACCGATGAACTTGCGGGGATTCACCGGTAGGATACTCCGGGGAGGCGCCAAGAAGAACTTCCAGAACGGCTGATCGGCGACAGGTCCTATGATTGCTGATCTGCCACATCACAAGATTGTCATGCTGATACTGATGTTGCGGCCAACAGTGCCGTCAATATTCTATCCCGGATAATATTACAAACAATGCCAATAACTTCACGAACCGAATACCGTGAGTATCTCTCCGCAGATTTGTGCTCTCAAAAGATCGCCCGACGGCGACGGTGGCACAGCTTTCAATTTCCTATTTTGCATTGGCAACGCATCTTGCGAAAACTTGAGTACATTTCCAACTGCAAGAGCGGCTCCTGCTGGAAGGTTTATGAACTGTGGTTACGCTTTTGCCTTCGGCACCAAAGCATTCGGCTCGGTTTTGCCATCTGCCCGAACTGTTTTGGCCCAGGCCTGTCGATTGCTCACTGGGGAGCTATCGTTGTGAACCAGCGTGCACATATCGGAGCTAACTGCCGGATCCATCCAGGGACCTGAATTGGGGAAGGACGCGGGGAAGTTCCGGTAATAGGAGACCACGCCTACTTCAGCCCCGGGGCTAAGGTGTTCGGTAACTGCCTACTCGGTGACCATGTCTCTGTGGGGGCTAATGCCGTCGTGACTTCATCTTTCCCCGATGGAAACGTCGTTCTCGTCGGCATTCCGGCGCATTCGACGTTACCTACTGCATCCGATAAAGCGCAACTCCCCACTGATACGTAGGCGAGCCCTTCACACTCGTAAGGACCGGGTGCGCCGAAAATTGCAGTCGCGTCTGGCCAAAACCATCGGCATCCATGGATTTGAAGGCCAACGCAGTCATAGTGCTGATTTTCGCAAGATCTTCTCCTACCTGCAAATTCATTAAACTTAAAGAGATTGGAAAACGATCATGTCTAACCATGATAGAGCTGACTGGGAACTGCTTAGTGACGTGAGCGTAATAGAGTTGGTCCCATCAATAGCGCGCGAGTCGTTTGGACTGGGTTACGCAGCCTTAAACTTAACCGCCGCGCTCGAGCGTGCCGGAGCAAACGTCTATTTGGCCACGGTGGATGAAGAAACGGATGCGTATGAGGCCTGCGAGGAGGCCGGGTTCCCCAAAGAAAGGTTAATTCGCGGGGCATTGATAGGCCCTTCACGCTTACGGCTAGCGCCGTTCCTAGTTCGCCAATTGTCCAGGATTCCAAATAGCGGCAGATTGATTGTGCATTCGCATGGATTATGGACATACCTGTCTTATGTGGCGGGGGTGCTGAGGAGGCGATGGGAGTGTCCGTTAGTGCTGAGCCCTCATGGCTCGCTGCAGCCTCCTGCACTGGCGATTTCGCCACGGAAGAAGGCGCTCGCAACGTTGCTTTATGAACGTCAGAACCTGAAGGAGGCATCGTGCTTGTGTGCGCTGAGCGAGCAAGAGGAAGCCTCGATTCGGGTATACGGGTTTAGCGGGCGAGTGGAGGTTATATCGAGTGGTGTGAGCCGTGCGATCCTGTGCAGAACTGAGGAAATTGCAGAGTTTCGAAGCAGACATGATGTGGCTCCGGGTTTCAAAGTGCTGTTGTTTCTTTCGCGCGTTGCCAAGATAAAGAATCTGCCGCTGCTGCTCAGGGCATTCGCTGGTGGCGTTAAGATCCATCCTGAATGGATATTAATGATTGCAGGGAGCGACGAGCGAGGTCATACCCGAGAGGTTCAGGCTCTGATTCGCGAACTGCAGATCGAGAAGTCGGTACGTGTGATCGGACCGGTGTCAGGGAAGGAGAAAGCACTTGCGTTCACTTCATCGTCGGTGTTTGTCCTGCCGTCACTCAGCGAAGGGCTACCGATCGCAGTACTGGAGGCAATGGAGTACGCCAAGCCTGTCCTGCTCACGGAGGGGTGGACCTTACCCGTAACGACAGACTCCAAGTTTGGCTGGAGAGTCCCAGGGGAGGATCGCGCATTTGAGAGTGCACTGCTTGATGCAATGAACACCCCAGAAGATCTTTTGAAAGAGATGGGGCATTGCGCAAGGGCCGTTGTGCGCGAAAACTTCGGATGGGACGGCATCGCCAAACAAGCGTGCGCTCTCTATGCGTCCCTCCTCGCGGACGGTCACGAAGTCGAGAATTAGACCTCTAGCCGGGATGACGAAGATACCACATCTTTTCCGTTTATCGAGCGTTTTACAATGTCCAACTTCATCAAGATGTTTCTTGTGTTCGCGCTGGCCGTCGCGGCGGCAAATGCCGCACAGGCGGAGTCTTTCGTCTTCGAGACCAGTACCGCTCGGCTGAAAATTGGGGCGAATGGCGCTGCAATCAGCCTGCTAGAGAAGCAGAGTGGCAAGGAGCAATTGCGACCGAAGGGGCTACCGTTTGCGGCCGTCAGAAAAGACGGCCGCTCGTTTCCTTCCTCGGCGGTGGAACGGAAAGGTGTCCTGTTTCACATCTCGTTCGGGACTTCGGGCATATCTGCAGATTACCGCATCAGTGCGTCTGCAGAGTACCTCGTGGTCGAATTGGTGGAAGTTCAGGGAAATGGTATCGAAGAAGTCCGCCTGGTACAGCTCAGCACGCCGTTGGCAAACGCGGGCTCAGTTCTCGGCGTGCGATGGGATGACGAATTTGCAGTCGGTCTCATTGGCCTGAGCCAACGAGTTAACTCCAACCTTTCCGGCCAGGTTATATCGGCGTCTGTTTATCCTGAGGTGTCTATGCTAGGCCAGCGCGTTGTGATCATCGCCGCGCCCACATCCCAGTTTCTAGATGTCGTGCAGAAAGTGGAGCATGATTTTCAACTTCCGGCTCCAACGATAGGCGGTAAATGGGCCAAACGTTCAATGGATGCGCGCACCAGTTATCTCTTTACTGACCTGACTGAAGCCAACGCGGAGGAGACAATTCGCTACGCGCGCTTGGGAGGATTCCAATACATCCTCATTTACGCTGGCACTTGGTCCGCATCGCTGGGGTCCTATCCGATCAACCCGAAGAATTATCCACATGGAGAAACGGGCCTCAAATCGGTGGTCGACAAGTGTCATGCTGCGGGACTCAAAGTAGGCATGCACATGCTAACGAGCTTTGTGGGTAAGAACGATCCTCTGGTGCATCCGAAGCCGGACCGTGGGTTGCTCAAGGACGGCCAAGCGACGCTATCAACGGACATAAGCGAGATCGCCACAGAACTAGCCGTGACCTCGAGCTCGGCCTTTACTGGGCTTCGACTGCAGCCAACCTACTCCGACTATATGGTAGATGACGAAATCATTCATTGCGGCCAAATCAGCGGTGTGAGATTTCTTCGGTGTGAGCGTGGGTTTGCCAGAACGAAGCCTGTGCCGCACATGGCTGGCGCAATCGTCCAACGCCTTGTCGAGCGATATGGCTCATATCTGGCGGATCTGAGGTCGCCGCTGGCAGGTACCATTTCCGACCGGATCTCTGGAGTGATTAACCGCGTCGGCTTTGACATGGTCTATTTCGACGGCGGGGAAGTGAATAGTGCTGACGGGCCGTCCTGGTACTGGGTAGGTGTGCAGCAAGTCCAGATATGGGAGCGGTCGAAGCGCGACCTGCTGGTGCAGGGCTCGGGCATAACGCCGTGGACGTGGCATGTTTTTTCCCGCGGCACCTGCGACGACTACTCGGCAGTTGGGGCAAAACAATATCTCGACTATCACAAAATCGCCTACGCTTGGCGGATCTACCACAACAATTTCTTGCCCGCGGAACTGGGTTGGTTAGGATTCCTTCAGGATACGGCGGACCATTCGGCAACCACGCCCGACGAGTTGGAATACTACGTAGTGCGGATGCTGGCACTAGATTCGGCTATCTCCCTTGAAACGAACTTGAACGCGCTTAAGGCGAATGGCCGAAGTGAAGAGATGCTGAGGTTGCTTGCAAGGTATGAGAAACTCCGTCTGAGTGGTGCGGTGCCGAAGGCGGTACGCGAAAAGCTGGCGCAGGGTGAGTGGCACATGACCCAGCATGAAGAATTCAATCCGATCCGGTACGACGTGCAACGAATGGATATACCTGGAAAGATCATCTTAAAGAATGTATTCGACGAGCAACCTCTGAAGTTTCGGATGCAAGTAGCGCCTGAGCTTGCGGCCGTTGGCGATCGGATGAATATTCCCCTGCTCCAAAGCCAACCGCCGATCGAACTCCTTCCTCCGGGGCCTAAGGATCCGATGCCGGGGGCGCTCATACAGCGCATTGGTTTGAGCGAGGCGGTGCAGAGTTCAGGCAGCGTGTTGTTGGTGGGGTCGAGTGATCGGAAGTCAGGAGATGCACTCGATCTTACAAGGCATCGCGCCTTGGCAGTACAACTCGAAGTCGATGGTCCGGCGTTAGCTTCTGACGAATCGCCCATCCTCAACGTTCAGCTACAAACCAGCGACTCAACTTATCGTGACTATTATATCGATTTGGATTTTCGTGGTCCCAAGACTGTCGTCCTGACCGAACCTGGGACAAGCAGGATGCTACCTGAGTTCTCACCAGCCTATTCAAACTATCCCTACAAGGCGGCTATGTACAGTTTCAACTACGAGAATGTGGTTGCTCTCAATTTGCGTTGGATGCGTCATGCAAAGAACAGCGGAGTACGATGCCGGGTCGGTCTTGTAGAAGCACTCACGGAGCAGAGCAGTGCATTGCACGACATTGAGATATCGGCTGGCTCGGTAAGAATTGAAATCCCCGGGAAGATGGAGGCGGGTGATTACGCTGAGTACTGGGGAGAGGGGCCGATCCGTGTTTTCGACCGGAACGGTGTTCAGCTTCGAACTGTGCCCGCCAATAGTGCGCCAGCGCTAAAGACAGGGGAAAGCAGTTGGGCAGTAATGGCGTCAGGACCCGGGAGCATCAAGTTGACTGCAATCACGCTAGGGAAGTGACTGCCAAAGTTACAAAACGCCCGCCTGAGATTAATAGATTTCACCACGTATGGACGAAGCAATGCCACGGGATTACTCACGTTGGATGGGTCT
>Ga0364919_10468_pt1 | contig 11704 bp, 7 predicted proteins | sample SorcelJu500001C7_2_FD_206953 | JGI IMG/M metagenome (GOLD analysis project Ga0364919, IMG submission 206953) | Enriched cells from Trout Bog Lake Hypolimnion, Wisconsin, USA - BchlTB.June20.5000.01.C7 | ecosystem: Environmental > Aquatic > Freshwater > Lake > Hypolimnion/Profundal zone | place... | reverse complement strand
TAAAGAACAAAAATAGCAATCAAAACAGTAAAGAATGCAAGATGAAAGGAGGGTACTCGAAAGTGCAGCATTTTGAGGCTGGGAAATTTGAGCCTACACACCATAAGATAACCTAACACGATCATCACACAAGAAAGAATGATCGAAAGCGGAGGTTGGCAAACGTTCAACCAACACTGAGCCCAAGGAGATAGAAAAAAGAGATTTGCAGAGACAGCAGCAGCAGCAGCAGCAGGAATGGGCAGTCCCGTAAAATGCCTTTTTTGTTCTGCACTCAATTCTGGATTCGCTTTAGCCTCAGCCGTTTTTACATTAAAACGCGCTAAGCGCAACACACCACAAAGAGAATACACCATGGCCCCTGTGGCAGTGAAAAAAGAAAGAAAAGTCCCCTGCTCTAAAGAAAGTGCTTTGAGCATTAAAACAGACGGCGCCACACCAAAAGAGATCGCATCGGCCAAAGAATCAAAAATCACTCCAAATTCACTTTCTGCATGGATCGCTCTAGCAAGAGCTCCATCCATAAAATCAGCAAAAGCTGCCAATAAAAGGAGAAAAGCCGAGGTTTGTACCACCTCATAGTCCCCCGTCCCCGGCTCTATCATATTAATTTTAAAAATAACAAAAAGACCACAGGCCAAAGCAAAGGCTGTGATCATATTAGGTACAAGATACACACGTTTCATAAACTCCAAAATAGCAGAAAGACCTAAAGTAAGGGAAGGGTATACTGAAAAGCTTTGAAATTTCACGACTTGAGTCCAACAAGCGCCCTATCCTGCAGCCGCCCATCGATGAGTTATAAAAATTTCTAAAATGGCTATATTTTTTTGAGTCAATTTCTTCTTTGTCGCTTAGAATCTTATTTTTTAATTCACTTAATTCATACAATTATTTGTTTAGTTGATTTTTATTCTTCATTATTAATAAACTTAATGCAAACAAACAGGAGTTTTTAAATGTTCCCTATATTACATCCGGGTGATCCTCATAGTAAAGGGATTGTAGAGAAAATAGCTGATGTATTTTTATACGCTCCAAGAGCCATGTGGCTCGGAAGAAGTTTTGAAATCATCAAGGCTGGGAGTACAAATAGATTCACTGAAACATCTCAAACATCTCTACATACAAGCTTTTGCAAATTCATTCAAGGCGGAGGCGGGGGCTTGGGTCCTGCTCTTGTAAATCTTGCAGCCTTTTTGATATACGGATTCGCAACGCTTATGTTATCCGTACCACTAGCAATCGGTGTTCCGTTAAAAAAATATGCTTTTCATCTAGATAAAAAATCATCTGCGTATCATTCTTTTATTCAAAATGTTATGTATGCGCGATCTAAAGAAAAAGAATTATCTGAACTCAACATAAAAAAAGACTTAATTAAACGCAAATTAGATGAAACAGAGAGCGAAATAACTCCATTGACTCAGCAACAATTAAAAGCAAGTCAACCTTTAGATTTTGAACAAGGAAAATTATATCAAGCAAAAAATGCACTTACAAAAGAGTTTAATGGGACTATAATAAAAATCCAAGCTCTGGAACGCGAGATTGAAGCCCTTAGGCAACAAATAGAAGAGTATGTCGCTTCTTACGACACGTGCTTACCACTAACAGATGCGCAAGGTTCTTTCGTAATATAACAGCTTAGAAAGCCTCCTTCTCTGATCTACATGAGAAGGAATTTGCAAAACTGCTTTTTTTATCCTCAGGCGCGATTCCTCTCCGCCACCCCTGTTTTGCAATTTAATGTCTGTTTGGGTATTTTTTAAAACCATCCTATCTGATTGAAAAGTTGTCTATGGCTTCTTTTTTTTTCTGGACTCAGAAATGCAAACTACAATATATAGTATACTAAGTGGGTCGATCACTACTACATGTAGTGGCGCGGTCCTGCGTCACTAACAATCACCGTTTTTAGGCTTAACAAAAGAAAAGAGTTTTTTTCTTCAAAAAATATGGGGCGAATTATGAAAAAAAACAACGATACAATAACTTCTGTGCTCAATGAGAGTTCCTCAACGAAATCGCCTGGCAAAAAAAACTTAGCCTACATGAAAGAATTGCAATGCACTGTAGTCAAACGAAACGGCACATTGGTGCCTTTTAAACGGGACCGCATCTTAAATGCCATCGAATCCGCTTTTCGAGATACAAAAAATATAGCCCGCAATAATTTGTTGGAGCCCGATCTTCAACTCACTGTGCAAAAAATGACCGATTTGATTGTAAAACAAATCTCAGCACTCGCTTCGAGAGGCGCTTGTCTCACCGTAGAGGGCATTCAAGACATCGTAGAAATCTCTCTCATGAAAAATGGACATCATGATGTGGCTCGTGACTATATCATCTATAGAGACAGCCGAAAAGCTACACGTGAAGGCTCTGTATTGAATTTGAAAATCTATCGTCGAGATAAAACGACACCTGCTCGCTTCAACCCTATGAAGGTGGCCTCCTCCATTGAAAGAGCTTTTAGACGAGCACGCAATATCGTAGAACAAACTACAGACGAAATTATCGCCTCGGTCAACCTTCTCACACAAAAAATTGTAGGGGAAATGGCCGATTTGGCGTCTAAAGGAGATCTTCTTTACATAGATATGATTGAGGATCGAATCGAAAGAGAATTGATGAATGGAAAATATTTTGATGTAGCTAAAAATTACATTCTCTATCGAGCCGAAAAAGCTAAAAAGGAAACTATTATCGGAGCTCCTACTTCCGCAGATGAAAACACCTCAAGTCGTCAGTTTGAAATCACTACATCAGATGGGAGCGTGATCAAAATCACAGAGGCCATGATTCGATCTAAATTGAGCTTTGCCTCTCGAGGATTGGAAAATCTAGTATCTGTAGATGAGCTGTTGGAAACAGCCATCACACAATTTTATTCTGGAATGAAAGAACATGAAGTAGATCTAGCCAATATTTTTTCAGCAAAGTCAAAAATTGAAAAAGAACCTGCTTATTCCCTCGTTGCCGCACGTCTACTTCTAGACAACATCTATCGTGAAACGTTAGCTCTTCCAGCGTCCGATTCCACTCTTGCTAAAACACATCGGCAATATTTCAAAAAATACATTAAATTAGGCATCGGTTTAGAGAACCTAACTCCCAAACTTCTTGATTTCGACTTAGACGAACTTTCACAAGCGATTGATTTAAGAAGAGATGATCTGTTCAATTATCTAGGATTACAAACTCTCTATGACCGCTACTTCATTCATCACCAAAATCGACGTTTGGAAACACCGCAAATTTTTTGGATGCGCGTGGCAATGGGACTTGCGCTCAATGAGGGGGAACAAAAAAATAAAAGAGCCATAGAATTTTACCATGTACTTTCTCAGTTCTATTTTATTTCAAGCACGCCCACACTTTTCAATTCAGCTACGCTCCATTCTCAACTCAGCTCTTGCTACTTATCGACTGTAATGGATGACCTTCATCATATTTTCAAAGTCATTGCAGATGATGCGCAACTATCAAAATGGGCCGGAGGCATTGGTAACGACTGGACAAATGTGAGGGCCACTGGAGCGCACATTAAAGGAACCAATGGGACCTCACAAGGAGTAATCCCCTTCTTAAAAGTGGCCAATGATACAGCAGTGGCTGTAAATCAAGGGGGCAAACGCAAAGGGGCTATGTGCGCCTATTTAGAGACATGGCATCTAGATATCGAGGACTTTTTAGAACTTCGAAAAAATACAGGTGATGATAGACGCCGCACGCATGATATGAACACGGCCAATTGGATTCCCGATTTATTTATGAAAAGAGTTCGAGAAAATGGTTCATGGACGCTTTTTAGTCCCAGCGATGTGCCCGATCTGCATGATCTCTATGGAATAGCTTTCGAAAAAAAATATGTAGAATATGAACGATTAGCTGATACAGGAAAAATCAAACTATTCAAAAAAACAGAAGCTCTTCAGCTATGGAGAAAAATGTTAAGCATGCTGTTCGAAACAGGCCATCCTTGGGTTACGTTCAAAGATCCTTCGAATATTAGATCCCCCCAAGATCATCAAGGTGTAGTCCATTCATCGAACTTATGCACAGAAATTCTTCTTAATTCTTCTGCCCATGAGACCGCTGTCTGTAATCTTGGGTCGATCAATTTAGCTAAACATGTTTCTGAAAAAGGACTGGATGAAACGAAATTAGCAGCAACGATCCGAACCGCCACGAGAATGCTGGATAATGTCATCGACATCAATTTTTATCCTACAACAGAGGCCAAAAATTCCAATCTGCTCCACCGTCCTATTGGGCTCGGAATTATGGGTTTTCAAGATGCTCTCTACATACAAAATATCAGCTATGCAAGTCATGCAGCAGTTGAATTTTCTGATCAAAGCATGGAAATGATTTCTTATTACGCTATTCTTTCCTCTTCGGAACTAGCCCAAGAAAAAGGAGCTTATCCGACGTATAAGGGATCTAAATGGGAACGAGGTTTGTTGCCCATCGATACTTTGGAAATATTGGAGCGAGAAAGAGGCGTAAAGGTGGATGTAGAGCGCTCTAGTATCATGAATTGGTCCGATCTAAGAAATGTCATTAAAAAACATGGAATGCGCAATTGCAATACCATGGCCATAGCACCTACTGCCACGATTGCAAACATCACCAATCTAACCCCTTCCAATGAACCTATCTATAAACACCTTTTTGTGAAGTCCAATCTTTCAGGAGAATTTACCATCATCAATCCTCACCTGGTCGAAAAGCTCAAAAAAATCAAGCTCTGGGATGAAGAAATGATCGATGATCTAAAATACTTTGACGGATCGATTCAAGAAATCGAAAGAATTCCCGTCGAGGTGAAAAACCTATTTCTAACAGCTTTTGAAATAGAACCTGAATGGATCATTGAATGTGCCGCACGTCGTCAAAAATGGATCGACATGGGACAGTCACTCAATCTTTATCTAGCAGAGCCCAGCGGGAAAAAACTACATCAAATGTATTTACTGGCTTGGGAAAAAGGATTGAAAACAACCTATTATCTGAGAACTCTTGCTGCGACTCAAGTCGAAAAATCCACTGTAGATATCAACAAACGAGGACTGCAGCCCCGCTGGATGAAAAACAAATCCGCATCCAGTCATATCGAATTGACTCGAGAAGAGCCTAAACCGACTGCTTGCAATTTGGGAGACGGCTGCGAAAGCTGCCAATAAAGAGCTATCAAACAAGAGGAATTGTATGAAAACAATCAAAGAGACCACCTTACAACGGGTGAATGTGGATGATAAACGACTCATCAATTGCCATGCTGTTGATGTCAATCAGCTTATGCCGCTCAAATACAAATGGGCATGGGAACACTATCTCAACGGGTGCGCCAACCATTGGATGCCTAGCGAAGTTCCTATGGGAAAAGATATTGAATTATGGAAATCGGATAAGCTCTCAAGAGATGAAAGACTTGTCATAATGCGTAATTTAGGTTTTTTTTCGACAGCAGAGAGTCTCGTTGGCAATAATATTGTGTTAGCCATCTTTCGGCATGTAACGAATCCAGAAGCTCGGCAATATTTACTGCGCCAGGCCTTTGAAGAAGCGCTGCATACTCACGCTTTTTTATACATTGTTGAATCTTTAACGCTCGATCACGGCGAAGTGTTTAACATGTATCACGAAATCGATTCCATTCGCCGTAAAGATCAATTCCAAATGGAGCTGACCAAAGATGTACTGCGAAGCGATTTTTCCACACAAACTCATGAGGGCGCGCAAAAATTTCTGGAAAACTTGGTGGGATTTTACATCATCATGGAAGGAATTTTTTTCTATAGCGGCTTTGCTATGATCCTCTCCTTTTTAAGGCAAAATAAAATGATCGGTGTAGCGGAACAGTTCCAATACATTTTAAGAGACGAAACCATTCATCTTAACTTTGGAATAGATCTCATCAATGGAATCAAAGAAGAAAATCCCAAACTGTGGGATGCCAAATTCCAAGAACATGTAGAAAATCTAATCCGACAAGCCGTCGAATTGGAAATTCAATATGCCAAAGACTGCTTACCTCGTGGCATTTTAGGCTTAACAGCGCCGATGTTCAAAGACTACGTACAATACATCGCTGATAGACGCTTAGAAAGAATTGGCCTTAAGGCCATTTACAAATCGAAAAATCCATTCCCATGGATGAGTGAAACGATCGACCTTGGTAAAGAGAAAAATTTCTTCGAGACAAGAGTCACTGAATATCAATCCTCTTCCAACCTAGTATGGTCTTAGAGATTGCCCAACAACAAGTAAGACTCCCCCGAAAGGGAGTCTTACTAAACATTTATTTTTTTGTTTTGTCTCCGCAACCTTTGCAACCATGATCTTTATAAAAAGAACCAGTACCCACTTCATCAGAAACTACAACTTCTTCTGAAGTTTCTTCTTCATCTTTTCCTTGTTGAGCATACGCAGAAACGGCACATAGAACTGCTAATGATGCAATGATTAACTTATGCATAAAATTCTCCTATTTTGAGTTACGAGCAAATTTTCTCCATGATACGAATCCAACGATTTTATGAATAGATTTTTTTTTCACATAGGCAATCCTTCTTAGTCATTAAAAACCAATAGATTGCGTTATTGTAATGAAACATTAAACATTTTGATTTATAATTAAAATTACATAAACATTCAATTTATATGAGGCTTTATGAATCAACCTCTATTTAAAAAACATGAAACACCCAACTTTAGTGATCCAATAGCTCAACAGACATTCGTTCAGGGCATACAAAATAGGCAAGAACTCATTCAAAGTGAATTGAATGTCAACACGTCTCAGCAAAAACTATTAAACCAAAGAATCAATACAGCCAAGGAACTGATCAACGATCTTCCCGCTAGTGACCCTAGATATAGCGCCCTTTTGATACAGATGCAAATGGATCAAGTAGAATTAGATGAATTAAAAGTCCGAGAGACCATTTTAATGTCTAAGCCTCTCTAAACAAGTGATAAATGATTTGTTTTTTAATTTTATACAAAATAAAGAAACTTTTTTTTATATACTGAAGAATATAGAAGGCAAAAGGAGCGCCGATGAAAACGAGAGCTACTCGATCAAGAAAAAAAAGGACTGCAAAGCCTACTAGAAAATCCGTCAAAAGAAAAGCTAAAGTAGATATTCGAATAGACAATAAAGCAGCTGCTAAAAAAAACAAAACTGCTCATTGGTCGACTTACAAAAATTTACAAAAAAAAGCCGAAAAAGCTCTTGGCAAACTCCGCTCTGATGTCAAGAAAAAAGCAAATCCTAATGTTCTACTGAAAGACAAAAATGCTCTTCTTTTCTTATTGGGTGAATGCAACTACATGGCGCGTCAATGCATGCGCGCAGCCTCTACAAAGAAAAAGAGCTCTAAAAAGAGATCTTGATAAGTTTAGGAAGAAGACCTTAAACTGTTCGGGATTATGATCACACAAACCCAAGTTTTAACAGCAGTAGGTAATACCTACAAGAATTTTGTTATCACAAAATATTTGCCCATCGACGAGCTACAAAGTACACTCATTGAGCTTGTTCATGTTCAAACAGACGCTCGTATTCTCCATATAGCTAATAACGACCCTGAAAATCTTTTTTGCCTCTCTTTCCAAACTCTACCTATTAGCTCGAATGGGATAGCCCATGTTCTAGAGCATACCGTTTTGTGTGGATCAAAAAAATATCCTATCAAAGACCCTTTTTTTTCGATGACGCGACGAAGCCTTAATACTTTTATGAATGCTTTGACCGGACAAGATTTTACTTGTTACCCAGCAAGCTCACAAGTAGAAAAGGATTTTTATAATTTATTAGAAGTCTATCTCGATGCTGTTTTCCATCCAGAACTCAAAAAAACAAGCTTTCTCCAGGAAGGGCATAGACTGGAATTTACAAATCCCAAAGATCTTAAAAGTCCTCTCCAATATCAAGGAGTTGTCTATAACGAAATGAAAGGAGACATGACCTCCAGCGAAAGTCGCATGTGGCAGGCCATTTTCAAACATCTAACGCCCGACCTGACCTATGCCCATAATTCAGGAGGAAACCCGTCGGAAATTCCATCCTTGACCTATGAAGAGCTTCTTGATTTTCATAGAACATTTTACCATCCTTCTCGATGTATCTTTTTTTTCTATGGAGATATCCCCTTAACAAAACATTTGGATTTCTTAGAAACAAAAGCGCTCTCCGATGTAAAAAAAATAGCGCCTCTTCCCCTACTTCCTTTACAACGCCGTTTTCTATCGCCTGTGATCCTATCTGATCGCTATCCAATTGCCGAATCTGAATCACCTGAGCATAAAACACAAATTGCTATCTCTTGGTTAACAGCTCCTCTCGCTGATCAAGGCGAAGTGCTGGCTCTTTCGCTTCTCGATACTCTCTTAATGGATACCGATGCATCTCCTCTAAAAATAGCGCTGCTCAAATCGGGACTCTGCACTGAGGCTACCTCTTCCATGGATACTGAGATGAGTGAAGTGCCCTGGACCATTATCTGCAAAGGATGCGATCCAGAAAATGGCGCTCCATTACAGGACCTCATTTTCACGACACTCGAAACGATCGCCTCACAACCTTTCAGCTCTGAACAAATAGAGGCCTCCATCCAGCAACTAGAATTCGAGCGCACAGAAATCGGTGCTGAAGGAGTGCCTTTTGGTCTCACTCTATTTATGAGATCTGTTCCAATCAAACAACATGGAAGCGATCCAGAAAGCGGACTATTTATCCATTCTTTGTTCGATGCCCTTAGATCCCGTGTGGCCGATCCTCACTATTTATCCAATATTCTTCATAAGTGGGTCCTTAAAAATCCCCACTTTGTTCGGCTAACGCTGTTGGCTGACCCAACCTTAAATCAAAGAGAAAACCAAGAAGAACAAACACGTTTGATAGCTCTTCGCGATCAAATGAGCCCAGAAGAGGCTCTAAAAATCGTAGCTCAATCTAAAGAATTAGCTGCCTATCAAGACGCAATAGAAAATCAATCGCTAGACTGCCTTCCCAAAGTTACTTTAAAAGACGTGTCTCCTCACATAAGAGATTTTTCTCTTACTCAAACAGACCAAAATAATCTATCGATTTTTCATCATCCCTGTTTTACCAATCAAATTCTTTATGCCGATCTTATCTTTGATTTACCATCGATCGCAGCTCAAGATTTGTCCCTATTATCTTTATTTGTTCGTTTTCTTCCAGAAATTGGGTGTAACGGGCAAAGTTACACAGATACACTCTACCGCACACAAGCTTATACAGGAGGCATCAATGCCTCCCTTTCTCTTCATCCTACTCAAGCGAATCCCGACATTTGCCGCCCTACGTTGGCTCTTCGAGGCAAATCACTTGCGCGCAATAGCGAAAAACTATTTGGCCTATTTGCCGATCTAATCAATAGCGCTGATTTTTCTGACAAAAACCGTCTCAAAGAGCTATTCGCCCAACACATGACCTCTTTACAAAATAAACTGATCAACAATGCCATCAGTTATGCTATTCAAACCTCCCTCTCCTCATTTTCCATACCCTCTTTCATCAATGACCAATGGAATGGTCTGCCCTATTACAAGGCCGTAAAACAATGGAGTGAAAATCCTGATACAATGATGGAGGGTCTACAGAGACTACAAAATGAGATTCTTTGCATGAGCCATCCTCAGCTCGTGCTAAGTTGCGATAGTCATTTAATGCAAACGTTACAAAAAAATGCATTTTTTAATCTCAACTCCCGCTTGCCCATCAAAGAACTCTCATCCTGGACAGGAGACTATGCATTGCCTCAAATCCCATCGCAGGCAAGATTCATTGGATCTCCCGTAGCTTTTACCGCGCTGGGCATGAGAACTATCTCTTATCAACATCCACAATCTCCTTTTTTACTCATTGCTACAGAACTTTTACAAAACTGCGTCCTTCATAAAGAAATTCGAGAGAAGGGAGGAGCCTATGGAGCCGAGGCAGTTTACGCTCCCACAACGGGTAATTTCTATTTTTATAGTTATAGAGATCCACAACTAGCCAAAACAGTAGGAATTTTTCAAAAATCAATCGAAAAAATAAGTGCCCTTAAATTCAGCCAAAGAGAATTAGAAGAGGCAAAATTAGGCATCCTACAAACCCTTGATGCCCCTGTTCCTCCAGGTTCTAGAGCCATGGTAGCTTACTCATGGATGAAAGCTGGAAGAACACCCGAAATCCGAGACGCTTTTCGCAAGAAAATCCTTTCCGCCACCCAACCGGAAGTCGCTGAAGCCGTCCTTATCTATCTCCTTTCTACTCCCAAAACCCTCGTCACCTTTCTTAGCCAAGAACTTTTTGAAAAGGAACAGAAAAAACTCAATCAAGAACTCATAGTTTTTCCTATCGAATAAAAAAAATCCCTCGCACCCTATTGAGATTTTGTCCCTAACCAGCTATAGTAGGCCTGCTTATTATGGAGATTTTTACCATGAAAAATTGGATAGTATCCACTCTCATTGGATCTTTAACTCTGAGCGCAGCTTTCGCAGCTCCTAAATCAACTCAAGCCACAACAGGCACTACTTTACTCGAACAAACCTCTCAGGCTTTTACACAAATCGCCGATAAGGCTATGCCAGCTACTGTATTTATCAAAGCAGAAGTTCCCCAATCACCACAGCAACAATACATCAACCCATTCGATCTATTTGGCGACGATTTTTCTCGTAGATTTTTTGGCCAGCAACCCATGATGCCTCAAACTCCACAACCACAAGTCTCTGGGGGATCAGGTTTTCTCATCAGTTCAGATGGATACATTGTAACCAATAATCACGTGATCCAAGATGCGGCCACCATCACAGTAACGATCAACGACGGCAGCGAATACAAAGCTACGGTTAAGGGGGCTGATCCTAGAACAGATCTGGCTGTTTTAAAAATTGAAAAAAAAGATCTCCCCTACCTGTCCTTTGGGGACTCAGATGTTTTAAAAGTAGGAGAATGGGTCGTCGCAATTGGAAATCCATTTGGCATTGGGACCACTTTAACCAAGGGAGTCGTGAGTGCCAAAGGGCGTCAAGATCTAGGAATTGCCTCTTATGAAGATTTCATTCAAACCGATGCAGCCATCAATCCAGGCAACTCAGGAGGTCCCCTCCTCAATCTGCATGGAGAGGTCATTGGCGTCAATACAGCAATCTTTACAAAAAGCGGCGGCTACATGGGTATAGGGCTTGCTATCCCCAGCAAAATGGCTGAAAATGTAATCGATCAAATTATTGATAATGGTTCTGTAAAAAGAGCCTATCTTGGCGTCATGCTCCAACCTGTCGATAAAGAACTTTCCAACGCATTCCAGCTAGATAGTCAAGAAGGAGTTTTAATCTCTGATGTAGTCAAAGACTCTCCTGCATCAAAAGCAGGACTTCAGCCTGGCGATATCATTATTTCATACAATGACCAACCCGTCAAAACCGTAACAAAATTCCGCAATGAAATTTCTCTGATGAATCCTGGAGCTACTATTAAGCTAAAGATCTTGCGCAATAATAAAAAAATGGACTTTTCTATCATTTTAGCCTCACAAGAATCTGAAATGATCTCTGCAGAGCTCATTCAAAAATTAGGAATAGAAATTGAAAACCTCAATCCAGAGCTAAGCGCTCGATTAGGATATAGAAATGAAACACAAGGAATTGTGATCACCAAAATCAAACCCGG
>Ga0364919_10467_pt1 | contig 11716 bp, 5 predicted proteins | sample SorcelJu500001C7_2_FD_206953 | JGI IMG/M metagenome (GOLD analysis project Ga0364919, IMG submission 206953) | Enriched cells from Trout Bog Lake Hypolimnion, Wisconsin, USA - BchlTB.June20.5000.01.C7 | ecosystem: Environmental > Aquatic > Freshwater > Lake > Hypolimnion/Profundal zone | place... | reverse complement strand
AGTAGACGTACCTACAAGCCCATTCCCAGCCGTAAGCGTAATGACACCTAGGTTGCTTACTGTCACTTGACCTGTATTATTGTTCACCCCAATTCCAGGTCCTGCGTTGATGGACAAGACCCCAGAAATAGATTGCGGCAACAAGACTGTAGCCTGTGTAAAGTCCCATGTCGTAGCTGGCTTAGCTAGATAGTAGTTAATACCATAGGTGTTAAACGTGCCCGTATTCATACCACCCGAACCTGGGGATGGTTGGACAGTTACGTTCTGATTTTGGGCATAAAGCCCAACAGCCGTTAATAGAAATAGGAATAGACGTTTCATAAAATCATTGTTCTACCTGTATGGTAAAGCTACTAGCTGAATTGCTTTGTACGTTCAAGGTACTACCACTGTCTTGATAGCCCGTAGCATAAAAGTAAGATGGATTACTTACTGATGCTAAATCAATAAGACCTGTTGTGATAGTTGAGAAATCACCTGTAGTTACTAACGCAGCGTATATATTTCCGCTATTATCCCAAATAGCTATTGTACGTATGCCGTTACTATTACTTGTCCAATATACCGACAATGTAAGCCTAACACGTTTAATCCCTCTATTACTAGGTATTGTTATACGTGTGTTATTAGATGAGCTATAAAAGCCGTCATCAAAGCTAGTTCCTGACCATTGAATAGTTGTAGCCGTACCACTACTGATAGCAAATGCTGATGAGTTAACGTTTAACGAAGCACCCTTACCTCTCCACCAATCTGTGTAATTACCAGTTCCATTGTCTATTACATTTGAAGAACCTGTGAACGGAAGATTGGCTGATGTTAATACTGAAGTACAGCCACTATCAATTTGTATAGGAGTTGCAGATCCAAATATACATCCAGTTACAACTACATTAGTGCTATTACCAGTAACGTAAATAGAACGAGTGTTGCTTGTATACTGATTAGTAAAATCAACATTACTAATCATTACACCATGACTACTATTACCTATGTATATCTGGTTTGTACCACCTTTCTGTAAAATTTGTCCACCAGTAATATAACCAGATCCTACATGTTGTTCTATGTGAATAGTTTCCCAAGCTGAATTAATATTATTACCATTATCAAATAAGAAATTGGTTAAATACATAATGCTTTGTACACAGTAAATAGCATTAACTGTATTAAGCATTTGTATGTTATTAATCTGAACACCTTGAGTTTCTGGAATTTGAGATCCTCCAGTTGTCACCATAGCTATACCTTTATAAAACCAAGCTATAGTGGTGCATTCTATTTTGCAGTTAACACCGTTAGATATATACACCCCAAAACCAGAACCACGTCCTGATGTTGTTGGGATTGCATTTAAACTTCCGCCGAAGAAAGAATTAGTAATTACTGCATGCCAAGGATTAAAAAGCATTAATGCAGAAACCCATCCATAATGAGGATCAACTGCATAACCAGTAATTTGTATATTATTAATAATAATAAGATCGCCAAACTCCTCTGAAGGATAATTAGGCGCAGTGACTGTAGGTTCAGTCATGTTAATATTTATACCTACACTTGAAGGTGATGAAGTAGATCCTCCTATTAAACTAAATCCATCAAACTCAATTCCAATATTATAAAGTAAAGGTGAATCTAAGTAGACATCAAAACCATCTACCGCAGCAGTTTGTATTATTTCCGTAACCAACTTTCCGCATCCAGCTATTTTTACACGGCTTTGAAATGGACTGCCAGATGAACCAATGTTCATAGCAGCACTGATACTAAATATACCTGGTGGTATTAATAACGTGCCATTAGCTGTCATAGCAGCATTAATAGCGTTTTGTAATGCTGTGTTGTTAGCGCTTGCTGAGTTGCTTGCAAAGAACCCGTAGTCCTCTGCATAGATCATTGGGTCATTACCCCAAGCTACTGTGTTGGTATAGTCTTTAATTAAACGCTGCCCTTGAGTTCCGCCAGATGGCAGGCTACCAGATGCTATGGTAGCCGAGCTTAAAGCTGTTACACGACCTTTAGCATCAATTGTAATTACTGGAGTCACTGTACTACTGCCTATAGGTCCAGCAGCGGTAGTTATAGTAGCTAATGTACCTGTAGCAGTTACGTTTCCAGATCCATCAAAAGCTGGAGATGTATAGCCTAAGTCTCCTGTGATAGCTATAGTTCTACCTGCTGTTAAAGTCGCAGCACTACCCGTAGTACTTTGATTAAGCGTAGGAACGTCTGATGGTACTAAAGCTCTAAATGTTGGAGCTGCTGAACTACCACTACTAGGACCAGCTAGTACGTAATTTGGTGTTTGTGTAGCTGTTGCAGATATAAATGAACTAGGACTATAACCTGTGTCATTAATAGCCGTAGCACTTGTATTGTTAAATGCCGCAAAGTGTCCTGAGGTACTTGAGCCTGATCCTGTAACATTACCGCCAGTAGAAGGAGTTGCCCATTGTACACCTGTTCCAGTAGACTGTAATACTTGCCCACTAGAGCCAGCGCTGCTGCTTGCTGTAAGAGTTCCAGAAAGGGTAAGATTGTTAGCCGTGCCACTTGATGCAGCAACGTAACTACTACTAGCTGTATATGCCGCAGATCCCAGTGTACCACCACTTCCTACATTTAACGTACTTCCATCAGTGCCAGCTAATGTTAAAGTATTACTTGCTGTTAAAGTTTTGCCAGAAGTTACAGACAATCCTGTAACGCTTCCTGCACTTCCAGTAGTATTCTGATTAAGCGTAGGAACGTCTGATGCAGCTATTGCTCTAAAGCTAGGAGTGCCTGAGCTTCCGTTAGGTGCTGCGTAAAAGGTCTTAGCAGTTTGACTACCAAATGTACTATTTAAATCTGATGCCGCAGCTATGCTTAAAGCTCCCGTGCTTGTCGTACTCTTAACTATTCCTGTAGCTAAAGATGACGTACCAGCAGAATAGTCCGTACCTGCCGTAGCTAAGGTCAAGGTATTAGCACTGGTGGTATGCTTAACTATACCTGCCGTTGTAGCACTTAAACCTGTTATTTGATCTTGGGTAACAGTGCCGCCCAACGCCGTGGAGTTACCAGCAATAGTAATAGTGCTATTAGAAAGCTGAGTGTTTGCTATAGAGCCAAGAGTGCCACCTAGGGTAAGATAGCCACTAGTAGTAACATCACCCGTAAGCGTAATGCCGTTTACTGATCCTTGGCCTTTAACCTCGGTAACTGTTCCAGACCCTCCGCTTGTAACGCTTATAGTAACATCACCAACACCAGACGTAGGGCTAAGGGTTACGTTAGATCCGCCTGAAATAATCTTTGTTACACCAGATCCCGTACTTGTACCAGTCGTTGCCGCAGGGTTAGACAGAGCCCCGCCAGCAACAACGTTTTGTTGGTTATACGTTAGATCAAAGTTGGAAGTGGAAGGCATTTATTATCCCACTCTAACCCAAATTAAGTTCTGACCAGATGCCTGATAAAGGGGGACAACATAGATGCCAGGATTGTCTACGTTATGATTGCTATTAACCCTTAGCTTCCAGAATTGTAGTCCATCACCAGCTCCGTTGTAGGTAATAGAGGTAGCTATGATTAGCGGGATGTAATTGTTAGTAATGCTTACAACACTAACGCTATCCAAGGATGTTGTCGTACCACCCGTCTCAGTTGTAATCCAAGGAATACATGGTATCTGAGGACCGCCAGAGATGTTAGGGAAAGGATTATATTGGTTGTTAGCAATCTCCTGAGCTATGGTGGTAAGCCTATCATCATCTTGCTCAATCATCAAAGGGGTTAGGAGACCTGTGGAGCTGAATGTAGTAGTCTGTGTAAGCGGAATGTTACGCTGAATGGTAATCAAATCACCAGCCGTAGGGATGTGGCTTCCTGTGCCCGTAAACCCCGTCCATGTAAGCGTACCAGTTTGTAGCTGATTCATGGCATTATACCCACCACCACTAATGGTGTAGTCTACGTTGTAGCCTAGGGTAACAGCCCCATTGTTTACGATGAGGTCAGGAATGCCATTGGTATAGTTAAACGGAAAGCCTATAGGGATAGGGGTGGCTGTATTGACGTAAGCCGTTGTTTGGGTAGCTGTTTGACTTGTTACGCTCATCGTTAGTCTGGTTTAGATTGTTTTTCTTCTTTGTCCATCTTGAAGGGCGAAATACCAATTTCAACCAACTCCTCGATAGCCTTGTTCACGGTCTCGATTGGACCCATGTTAAATTTGATACCATAGCCCTTGATGGATTCTCCCGCCTCCCTAGCATGTTCTACGGCTTCTTCTAGGGTGTTTCCCCAGCCTACCACAGCTCCTATCTCTATCATGTCCTCATGCTGGGTTACTACAAAGCGTTTACCATCAATGACTACGCAATTATAGAGCTTTATCTGGTTGGCATACTTCTCTGGGTAATCAACGGCTTGCCAGTTGTCCTTAGCCCATTGGGACTTAATCAAGACCTCTACGCCCCATTTGCCCGCAGGCTTAGGCTCTACCAAGATCCCCTCTGACCCATACCATACTATCTCGGATAGGTTGGTGAATAGCTCTTGCCATAGTTCTGATGGCGGGGAAGGGGCACGTATTGTCGCATCCACCATGTAAGGCTTTAAGTCCTTTCCTATACGTACTTCATTAGAGACCGACGCACGGCATCCATATTGGGCAAACAAAGGAGCAAAGGTTTCATTCCATCTTCTTAAGGGCTCAGGTATATCATCCCATTTAACCATCTGTCCTACATAGCCCATGTCCTTGGCCTCTATGCCGAATAAAGTGTTATCGGGGTACATGCCGTCTATGCAATAGGTGTCTATACCCACCTCTACGCGGTCTGGAAGGTCGTCCTCAACAATGAACTCAAGCTCTTCTTTGAAGCCGCCTATGTCATTAGCTATGGCATGCACCTTGGGTTCTACAACGTCCCATTCAGGGCTAAAGAAGGTTTCTGTTACCCCGCGCCACTTATCAATCTTTACATGCTGCCGTGGATGGGCCTTTAGATGCGTTTCTAAGGCCGTTACGCCCTTTACCACCTTCCAAGGCTGTACAGGTAGCCCTCGCTCCTCCATGAGCTTTTTACATAGCTCTCTGTACTGTTCTAGCTCCTCAGCATTCCGTGGCCCCCAAACACGCTTTCCTAGCTTTTCTAGGTGTATCTGTAAGGCTGCTGTACCAAGGTCGGGGAATATGAATATGTCCACCTTATCAAAGTGGGGTCCAAAGACATCATCCACCAACTCCACGTTCTTAAGCCCTGTGCCTATTAGCCCAGAGTTCATGGTGGGGAAAGATCCCGCATAAGGGATGTGTAGGTAAACCTTCTTGAAGTCCCGCCCAAATCTTTCGGCTAAGGAACAAAACAAGGGGTTACAGCATACTAGGGCAATCTTATCGCTTACTTCATTCATTGTCGTCCTCCCAATCTTTGTCGCCTGAGCAGTCATCTTCTATCTCAGGTATGAGGCATCCACTACGGCCTGTCTCAGCCATATTCATATCGTACTCTATTTCATCTGGGAATGGACTACTCATTTTAAGGATGTTTCTATATTACGGGATTTAGCTCTCTTTACCAAAAAAATAGCTTTCTCATAATCTTTTAGTTTCATTTGCATAGCCTTTTCGTAATCAACTTTTTCTTTAGGAGTTAATGTTTTAACAAAGTTGGCTTCATCAGCACGACTACCAGTAAAGTTTTTTAAGTAAGAACGTCTAATAGCTTCTTCTATTTTCTGGAATTTAACCTCTCTGTTCTTTCCGCGTTCGTTCTCAACCAATGATTTAATTTCAGCTATAGCTCTAGAGTCATCCTTTTGAGATATATACTTCTTAAGATTGCTAAACTCTGATGGCGCAAATTGTTCACCAGTCTTAGCTATGCCTTGTTGTTCTTTAAACTGTTGTGCCTTTTCAAACGTGCGGGTAATAGGGGTATCAGCCTCGCCTTTCTTTACGCCAGTAACTGCACTGCCAATATCTTCTGCGGCTTTTAATACGCCAGATCCAATCTTACTTGCCATGCTAGCAGCTGTTGGTTCTTCCATAAATCCTTTGCCTGCCGAAGCTGCCAATGGGTTAACACCTGTAAAGCCGTATAATAGGTTACCAAAGCTAGTACCAGGTCTACCTGTTTCAGGAGCCCTTCCGTTAATTAGCGAATAGGTAGTATGTCCTGTTAAAGCTAATGATGCTACGTCTGCGGGAACTCCAGCAAATGGACGTATTATCTCACCAGCCATATCACGAGCTATGTGCGTACTTACCGTACTAAACGACTGACCTTTTCTCATGCCATCTATCATTGCTTCCATGCCTGTTGCTCGCATTCCTGTACGCATACCAGTCCATTGCAGTGGGTCTATGTAAGTAGGTCTACCTTGCTTATCTACGCCAATTTTCACCGCACCAGCAGGAACGCCATTAGGGAACGCATCCTTCCATAATAACATGTTTAAAGCTATTGGTGCTGATACGTACCAAAAAGCTGCATTAGCAACTTTGCTTGCTATCATTCTTCTTCTGCCAGCATCGCTTAATCCTTTCATGCGCGGAGAAAGAAGCAGCATCTGATCTATACCATTTTGTAATTTGTTAACACCAGCAGTTACGAATGGAGAGAGACCCGTTTGCTTTACCATTCTTTGCAGATTGCTTTGTAAACGATCGTTATAATTACCAGCTTTACTTAACCACTCCCTGCGATTGGCTGGCGTATCTTCTGCCACTATTCCTTGTTTAACTGCATCCTCATACATGTCGTTAATTACAAGCCTGCCTGCAAGATCTAGCGTGTTGATTAACTTACTAGTTTTAGTAGTCTCCCATTTATTAGGATTTATTCTACTCATTTGTTCATCAATAAGCGGATGTCCTCTCATACCAAAAGACTTACTTACTTGATAAATAGAATCATAAAGCTCTGGATCCTTATCCATTAATTGTCTGGTCTTATTAAATATTTTAGCAATAGCCGTAGGTATTCTAATCGTTGGATTCTTGGCAGCTAAATCACCTAACAAACTTCTGCCTTGTACTGTCTGTGCAACGTTCTTAATTAAGTTGGCTGTATGATAAATACCTTCAACACCGCTAACTAAAGTAGCTTTATTTATCTTTGCAGCTAATGCACTCAATCCAGAAATCTGTAATTTAGGATCTAAGTTAAGTACTTTACGTAACTCTGGGTATATTTCGTTCTTAACCCATAACGTCTCTGCCCGTGGGTATCCCTGCACTGGTAATGCTGTATAACCTTCGCCAGGGCTTGTCTTGCTTACAACTCCAGCACCTTTATCAACTATAGCATCATACAACTTGTTTCTAGTGTATGACTCATAATTGCTGGATAACATTCTTTGGCTGATTGTTTTGTAATCAGTTAAATACTCTTTAGCAGTACCAGTTCTTTCTTTACTAAATACGCTACCACGCTTCATAGAGCCAGTAACAGATCCAGCTTTAGCACCACCAGACATTAACACCTTGTCTGTCTCATCTCCAAAAATGGCTTTCATGTTAAAGAACACACCAGTCTTTAATCCTGATATGCCCATCTTGCCACCAAGAGCCCTGTGCATTTCTTCTGCGGGTTCTTGTACTGATTCTTTATGTTTAGAAATGGCTAATAGAATCTCAGGGTCTTTAGACTCACTTTCATATTCTTCATCAGACATGAATGTGGTTACATTATTAGCATCTTCTAATAAACCTTGTTGCTCACGTTTTAAAGCGCGTCTTTCTTCGGCGTCTTTAGCGTTAGCAATTCTTTCATCTAGCTTGGCAGCCTCATCAACGTAATGTTGTTTAAGTCCTCTTTGCATATCTTCTACACCAAAAGAACCAAGTCTTTCGTTAAATTCTGGATTATCAAACTGATCTCCTAATACGGTATATTGTGCCGCAAGTGGTAGTATCTGTCTTGAGGTAGGAGAGTTAGCATGATCTACAGCAGCATCTGTAATTTCCGATGATACCGCACTCATTTTAGGAAGTGCTTTATTTGAAACTTCGTGTCTAAATTCTGCTACATCACTTACGTTTTGTTTTAACGTATTCCATAAACCTTTGAATCTTCCAACCTCAGGTGATTGCTGAGCTTGTTGTGTAGCAGTCTTTAACAGTTGTTGAGATTCTGATGCAGCATAAGCCTTAGCCAATGTTTCAATTTGATCTGCATAAGGAGCAGCAGCCTCACCAAACATATCAAGTAATTTAGCTGATACGTCGCCAGCTTTGATTGCGCCAGAGTGTAATAGATCAGCAGTAACTATTGCCGCATCTTCAATACTTTCTTTATCAAAACCTCCTGCAAATGATCTAGCTATACCACCTTTCTTAGCCAAACGCTTTTGAGCTTCAGCAGCACGTTCAGACAACGACATAGGACGAGCAGCTTCTTTAGGCATGCTTTCACGTTCTACTGCATTACCAACTTGTTTAGTAATGTTTTCTTGATCTTTAGCTTTTATCTTTTCTTCAATGTGCTTAGCCATTTCTGGCGTACTCGTATTAGCTATTGGTACACCAGCTTGTGTTTGTACCGCGTAACTATCATCGCCAGTTTTAACCACCTTTAAATCATCAGGCTGCCCTAATGACTGTGTAAGCATGTGACTGTGAAGCTCTGTATCGTCTGCCCAAGGTCCGTTTAATAGACCGTATTTACGGGCATGCTTCATCGCATCCTCCCTGCTGTAAAAGTTTCCTTCCTCATCCTCAAAGCCTTCTCTTACACGATAACCTTTGCCTTGGAGTATTAGTTTGTTTTTACCTGAGAACTCAGTGGGTATTACACCAACCTCGTTTGCTGGAGTTGAATAAGTTTTACCAGAGCCTTCTACCTGTACTGGAGATTGATTAGGATCAGATGGCCTTACAGTAAAGTTACCTTCTTCATCACGATAAAGTATACCCTCATATCCTGCGTAACGTACATTCTCGCCAACCAAATCACCAATGTGGAAATTCATGGACGAGTAGGCATCATCGTGCATTGCGCCACGGAAAGACCTACCATCACCTATACGTACAACTGCATTCTTAAAAGGAGCTGTACCTCCGTTTCTTTGGTTTAGCTCGTGTACTGCGGTATTCTGACCTTCGTCAAACTGCTTAGGACCTTGAAATGCTTCTTTGAATATTTCTTGTTTAGCATCTGTATTAGGAGTTTCTCTTATCTGCTCAATCTTATCATTGGGTATACCAAGAGCTTTCATGCTAACTTCGTCTGTCATCAGCACTTTAGCATAAGACGAATGTATCTTGCCTATACCTAAGCCTACAATCATGTATGCGCCTAATCCTATAGCTGTATTAGGTCCTGATTCTATTAATGGCTTAGTGAACTCTTGTTGCCAATCTGGGCTCTTTAAATTGGTTCTGTAATCCTCAGGTAAAGCATGGTCTATCATCGCCATGACTTGCTGAGAAAATGGCTTAGCTACCAACTGTCCTGCTGTTATGCCGCCAAACTCAGCACCACGTATAGCTGTTTGTTTTGCCAGAGCTACTGATAGATCACGGGCTCCTAGCTTGCTTAGGGATGCAAATGTGCTTTCTGCTGAAGGTGCTAAATTACCAAATAGTTTACCTATGTAGTATTGAGAACCAGTTTGTATTAACGACGTAGTAGCAGCAATGCCAATAGATTCTGATCCTGTTATACCTTGGTCTCTTAATTCGCTTCTAGCATTGCCGTAATTACTTGTTGCTAAAACACCAAGTCCAGGGCCACTAAATGATGCTACTATTACTGGTAACTGATTGGCTGTAGATAGCATGAACTTACTTACTACATTACCACCTTCTACTGGGTCTATAGTGCCGTTAACTAAATTGTCTAAATGGCGTTGTATATCAAAGTTGTTCTGAGTCTGATTTGGTAATACGCCAGCTGTTGATCCAATAAGTCCTGATGCTATGTCGCCAACACCACGGCTAAATTCTTCACCAAGTCCTAATCCAAAAGGTCTTTCTTTGAGAGTTACCTTGCCAGCTTTCTGTGAAGCTAATGCAGTAGCTATCTCCCTATCTTCTGGTGATAGGTCTGTTAATGCTTGTATAGCCTGATCTCTGTAAGTCTGTATTCCAGATCTGTCTTGTATTGGTAGGCCGCCAAGTGTTTCACCAACGACGCTAGCACCTTGATCGTTCTTAGCTCTAGCTGCTTCTAAGTATTTGCTTAATATGTCTACAGAACCCGTGAGTAAATGCCCACGATTGTCTATGTAGCTTATGGCTGAATCTGCCGTTGCTTGTAAAAAGTCATCATGCTTAGGATCGTACCCAGGCATGGTTTTGTATCTATCTCTGTTCTTTTGATAAGCCTGCCTTGAGCCTTCTTTGCTACCAGTCAGGTATCCTGTGTATATGTCGTTATAGATACCAGCAACCAGATTGGAGTGATCTTCGTACTTTTTGGCAAAACCACCCATTGCATCAAAGAACTTATCACCTTCTACGTCGTCGCCAAATCCCATAGACTTAGCATAAGCGCTTTGATAATACGAAAGGTGTTGTGCTACCTCATCGTGGTTTTTCTTTAAAGCAGCACTAAGGTAAGAAATTGATAAAGTATCTTTAACTGTATCAGGGTCTAAATCTGGCTTCTTTTTATATAACTTATCTAAACCTTCTTTGCCTTTAAAATACGGAAGGAATGCAGTGCTATTAACTTCTTTCTGTTTTTGCGAAAGAGTAGTATCACTAAAACTAGGAGTATGCCAAAGGTAGGACTCAGCAGTCTCTGGTTGTTGAGTTGGTTCTTGGGCAGGACTTTGTTGTTCGTTGTCCATTAGTCTTGAACTTGTCCAGTGATTGCGCTTGTTAAATCTGTTGCTTGTCTACCTGTTTTAGATTTTTTTACTAAACCATCTAATTCTTTAGTAATGTCATCGTAAGTCCATTCTGGATGTTTTGCGTAATCAGACTGAAATAGATCAAATATATTCTGAAACCTTTTTATAGTATCTGGAGTTGGCTGTTTAGTATCTGGATCTAGATCACCAAGTTGTCTTGTTTTTAAATAACTGTCTAAATACTGATGAGCTTTTGCTTCTGTTTTTACTTTAGCAGATTTAATATCAGTAAATATTTTATTGAAATCTGATACAAAAGGAGCATGTAAAGAACGATATTCTGAAGTGGCTTTAAGATCAGTTATAGCATCTTCTTTTTGTCTATCGTTTAATCCTGAATTATTAACAATAGAATATGCTTTATCCTTTAAAGTCTTTACTGTAGCAGCTTCCATATCAGGATCAACCTGACTATTTTGCCATTTAAGATAATCAGAACCAGCTCTTGGCGCTAATAGTCTTTTTTCTTCAAGACCCTTAACGTAATCCTTATCGTAAGATATTCCTTTATTAATACTGTTTTCTTGAAGTGTTCTGTATTGTGTAACTTGATTAGATTTAATCTTACCTCTGAAATCGGTTAATATTCTTGTACGTTCGTATTGTGGAACGTCTGTACCAATTTTGTTTTCGTTAAAATCGTCGTACGCTTTCACAACTGTTAAAGGATCATCGCTATTTAATCCATTTTGCACCTGACTGCGACTTACGTTTTGCTTCATTTCCATCATAGCTAAATCCATTTTTGCTTGTGGAATAGCTTTTAAATTTACTAATTGTTTAAAAGCAGCTTCTCCTATTGGAAAGTTTTTGGGGTCACCAGATTTTTCTACCATTTGTTTAGTAGCCTCTGCTGTAGCAA
>Ga0364919_10305_pt2 | contig 11718 bp, 10 predicted proteins | sample SorcelJu500001C7_2_FD_206953 | JGI IMG/M metagenome (GOLD analysis project Ga0364919, IMG submission 206953) | Enriched cells from Trout Bog Lake Hypolimnion, Wisconsin, USA - BchlTB.June20.5000.01.C7 | ecosystem: Environmental > Aquatic > Freshwater > Lake > Hypolimnion/Profundal zone | place... | reverse complement strand
ATTTTGCAAAACGCAGCCTGCGAAAAAATTGGAGCGCCCGCAACAACCAGGGCGCGCTGGTGGGCGGCAAGGGCCGTGGTAAAATTTTTGTCGCTGTATCGGAAGATGCGCATTTGGGGAAGATAAAAGGCAAAAGCGGAAAGTTGAAAGCTGAAAGCTGAAATAAAGTTAGCGCGCAAAGCGCGGAAAAATCATTTTCGCTTTCAACTTTCCGCTTTCCGCTTTTCCCCCTACGGCTGTCCGCAGAATTTGAACAGCAGCATCTCGCTTGCTTGTTCCTCGGCGTAATAGAATTTCAAGGCGCCGTCGCGACCGATGATATCCTGGGCGATGGCGCAGCTTGCACGGCGGGAGTGGATTTGGTGGATGCCGACATGATTGTGGGCATAAATATCGCCCCAGACCTCAATCAGGATCGCGGTCTCGGCTTTACGGGTTAGCAACTCTTCCATTTCGGGTTTGGTGCGGAATTCGTAGAAGACGTTGGCCCGGCTTTCGATCCCGGTGTAGTCAAGGCTTTCGCAATAGAAAATTCCCGTTTCTGGAAGCGTTTGCCACGGTTCCCGCACCATCCCCACGCGGACGCGTTCGTCGAATCCGGCATCGCGATTCAGTTTGGAGAGGGTGTTGACCGCCGCGCGCATATGGCCGTATTCGGAAACCTGGAGCGTAATCCAAACATGATCCACCCGGCTTTCATGCGAGTTGTATTCGATTTGAACATGCGTCGGCTTTCCGACGACGCGGCTGAATTGGTAACGACGGCTGCAAATTTCGTTGATAAAGGCAGTGGAACTGGTGGGGGCGATGAGATTCAATTTTGCGTGGTAAAGGGCTGTTTAAATCTAATCGATCAGGGTGGGTTCCCGCAAATATTTTTGAAAAATCGAGATCTGGAATTTACTCCTTAGTGCCAGGAACGGGGCTTGAACTGATTTGCAATAACTTCCCTAGATGTGTTTCGAATACTTTCTGCGCGTTCTGTTCCGAGGGATAACCCGACAGGGCTAACTCCAGGCTTTGCAGTCCGACATGCCGCTGGCCTTTGAGCGCGCGTTGAATCATGTCCATTCCCTCGAACTGCGGTGGTGAAGTCGTCGCCGGAGCGCCTGTCGTTTCCTCAAAAAGACAGAAAAAGACATAGAGGGTTTTTTCCCCCATGCGAAAGGTGTAAGAATGAAACGGGATCTGAAGCCCGCCAACGGAACTGAGCCGGATGCCCAAGTCTTTCTCCAGAATGGCGCCTGCCGAAGTAAGGCATACATCCGGACGATGGACTTTCGCGGTTTCCGCCGCCGCATTTCCGGGATTCCAGCGGATCCAGTAAAGAGTCCAGTCGCTTCCGTCCGATTCGGTCCAGGTTGCAGCTTGCGATTCGTCGCACCTGAGAATTCGGAGTGAATCCTTCGGGATTTCGACGGAATGGAACCCTTTGCTTTGCTTCGGCCAGTGAACCGACCAGCTCCAACCCTGCCATTTTGGTTCATGCAACCGGTACCAGGTTTCCACTGAAATCTCCTCTACAAAGAACCCGATCAGAAGCGCGATGCAAAGCTTGAGCGGAAACGTCAACCCAATCCCGTCCGGAGCCGAAATCGGGGTTGGAGTTTTTGTCGGGCGAAGCATGTATGCCACAATCAGCGCACCCGAAAGTGAGAAAGCGAGGACAGCGAATCCAGCGGCATCGTGGTAGCGGTCAACCGCGCTCATTCCCTGGGAAAAGCCGATACTGGAGAGGGTGGCGGTGCGAATGACGTTCGCCAGGAGTGTGACCGTGAGTCCTGCGGCAATGAGCAACAGTCGCCTCGCCGGCGTCAATCGAAACAATTCACCCAAAAAAAGCGAGATCATCACCATCGCTTGAAGCGAGCGGATTCCGCTGCACGCTTCAGCAATGTCTATGACCCCGGTTTCAATATGAACCAGGTTGCCGGATTGAGAGCTTGGAACGCCGATCAGGCAAAGAATCTCCACGGTGGCTCCGGCCGTGCCGCGCATCAAGGAATTTGAAACAAGCGTTTCCAGGGTGTGCGGCCACGGAACTACGGTGAGAATGAAAGCAAACGGAAAACTAAACCATCGAAGCCATGCGCTGCCACCCATAAGTGCGATGAGCGACAGGGAAATTCCAAGGCAGGCAACCGCGTACGCGCACGCGCAAAGGCTTCGCTCAGGAGCCGCTTCCTGAAGCCAGCGGGCGGGAAGCGTTACCAAGGCAAATAGAATGGCTAAAAATGCCGCGCCTTCGAGCGGAGCGGACGGTGGCGGCCGATCATCCCAACGGGATTTATAGAGAAAAATGGCAAGCATTGGCACTGCCCACCCATACGCATACTCTCCGTTCGGATCCCATTGTCTGTGCAGATGCCAGAACAGTAGGATTGGACCTAAAACGACTGCCGCCGCAAAAAGCACCTCTCGTGTATAGACGCGCTTTTCGGATATGCCAGGGGTGAAATTATGACTGATCAAAGGCATTGTGGATTAAACAATGCTTTGGACTGAAGTCAAGTATAAGATTATATTATAAATAGGCGTTTGTCAATAAAAAATTTGTCTTGCCTAACGAAAGAAATTGGCTATTCTTTGCAAAATGCAAATCGTCGTTCGCTTCCGTGCGTTCAACGCGCCGGATTGGTTCCGGAGTTGTGAAAAGCAGCAGGTTAAAAGGTTGAAAGCGCCAGCTTTCGTCCTTGTGGTCGGCTTTGTTTTTGCTTTGGCGCTGATGCAGAATGCTTCTGCGAATTTGGTTACGGATGGTAATTTTACCGGGGTCACTTATTCCGGGACGTCGCCCATGACAACGTTGTTTGGACAGTTTGGGAGCGGCTACACGGGCACAACGCCCACACCGACCCTGACGGTTTCCGGTTGGACCACGGCGGGATATAATTATGTTTACGCACCGAATACAGCTGATTTTGGGACAACTACTGGCTCCAACGCCGGGGCTCCGAATCAAGCGGCCGGCCAGTTTAATATAACAAAGACCGTTGGTCGTCGTGTTTATACCTACGGGAACACTTACCTGTGGGGCACTAATAACGTGGGCGGGGGCACCATGGCGGGCGGTGGCTCCGGCACGATCGACGCGGCTCCCGGCGGCGGAAATTTTATCGCAATGGATGGCGTTTATGAAGTCGATGCAGTCTCGCAGACGATCACGGGTCTGACGGTGGGAAAGGTTTATGCTCTTACTTTTTCCTATGCGGCGGCGCAGCAGCAAAGTTTCACGGGAGCCACGACGGAGTGGGTGGTGGTCAACTTTGGAGGAACCTTCGTTCCGGCAGTCGGTGGCACTGCGGGATCATTCACGGGAGGACAGACTTTCTCGACGGGAACCATCAGTCTCCCCAGCCAGGCTTTCTCCGGTTGGTACCAGGATACGGTTTACCTTACCGCTACCAGCACCTCAGAAACGCTGTCGTTTCTGGCAGGCGGAACTCCTGCGGGTGAGCCTCCCTTTTCATTGGTAGCCAATGTGGATATGGAGATGGTCCCTGATTTCTCGAACTGGCTGGTTTTTGCCGGATTTGGCGCGGCATGCATTCTTTTCGAGATTATGAGGCGGCGGCGACTGTCGAAGGAGAGACCTCCAGCGCATGCGAAGTTGACCGGATCATTTTCCGGTCTTTCCGGAACATCTCTGTCCGCCGGGACGGCCAAGCCTGCTGTTTCAACATAATTTGCAGAACCAATGACTCACCATCTTGTCAGGCATGCCCTAACTTTCATTGTTGATGTTGGGCGGTTGACAATCTGGCTTGTGCTGCTGGTCGCCATCTTCGGTCCTCTGGAGCGGTTGTTTGCTCTGCACCCCTCAAAAATGTGGCGGAAGCAGAGTGGCGTGGATCTTGCCTGGTATTTTATAAACAGCCTGTTGCCCGCAGTGGTGATTTCCATGCCGTTGGCATTGCTGGCACGGGTGTTAAGCGGGATTAATCCGGGAGGATTTTATTCGGCTGTGGGAACCTGGCCGCTCTGGTTAAGGATTCTCCTGATGCTGTTTGTGAGTGACGTCGGTGCTTATTGGGGGCACCGGGCTCTGCATGGCCCGTTGCTGTGGCGATTCCATGCCATCCATCACAGTGCCGAACATCTCGACTGGCTGGTCAATACCCGCTTGCACCCCATAGACATGGTGGTAACCCGTTTGTCAGGTTTGATGCCAGTCTATCTCCTTGGACTGGCGCGATCAACCGGGCCGCATATTGACCCGACCGTGGCAATTGTGATGATCATCGGGACCCTCTGGACCTTTTTTATTCATTCCAATATTCGAGTTCGTCTGGGCCCTCTGGAATGGCTCGTTTCATCTCCTGTCTTTCACCACTGGCATCATTCCAACGATCTGCATCGTGATCAAAATTTCGCTTTCATATTTCCTGTCATCGACAAAATATTCGGAACCGCCTGGCTTCCGAAATACTGGCCGCCTGACTATGGTATCAAAAAACAGGTGCCTTCGACGCTCGCCGGACAGTTTTTTGACCCGTTTTCTAATCGAATGATGCCTGAACGCGAGCCGGCAAAAGAAAGCGACAAGTGAACAGCGCGACGGGTAAAGGCAGGTGAAAGCAAAAGACATGAGGTGCCCGTCATTCCATGCACGATGAGTTTTCGTTGTGCGCAGCGTCACTTATAAATGTTAGGCTCGCTTGACTGGCGTTTATTTTCCCATCAGGCATGGAATGCGCAATCCACCTCACTCTCTCAATGGCTTGTGGGGTTCAACTGCTGCGCCAGGTCCGCCGCCAGCTTCTGCTCTTCGGGAAGCATTCCATTCTGATTCAGTTTTGCCAGGGTTTCCCCGGCCTGCGCGTTATTCCCATTGGCTGCAAGAATGATGGCGTAATAAAGCGCCACGCCGGGACGGTTAAGCGCTTCAGGAGGGAGTTTTTCCATCACTTGTTTTGCCTTGTCATCCTTTCCATTGAGGTGAAGGGCGTACGCATAGGTGGCCGCCCACTCGGAAATCCTGGGATTCGTGGCTGAAGCCTCCCGAGCAAGGCGTTCGGAACGCTCCGAGGCGCCGTACAGAAGTAGCGAGAGAAATGCCTCGTTGTTTTTCTTTGTCGGATTCGAAGGATCGAGCTTGAGCTGTGCCGTTGCGACGCGGAGCAGTTCGCGTGTTTCGTTGGTCCGGGAATAAAGCCCCCAAAGATATTCCAGTGCTTTCGATTCCGTTTCCGGCTTGGTTGAGGCTCCCCAGAGCAGATCGAGAGTTTTGTTGCGCCAGTTCCAGCCGACCACCAATTGCGCCAGCAGAAGACTGTCTGGAGGATTCGCTTCCACCTCGGTCGCAAGTTGATTCCATTCCCTCTCCCAAGGCTGGGAGAGTTCCCGTTTGCAGCGGATCAGCATGGCGCGTCTGAGGTATTCGCCGTTTTCCCAGTGGCACTTTGCCAGAAAAGTCTGGAGTCGGCTCCAGTCGTGCAGGGCGAGATAAGCCTCGGCCAAGGTCATTTGCACGCGAATATTTGATTCGGTTGGCTTCGGGAGCTGATCGAACCATCGCACGGTTTCGGCGGCCATTCCGCGTGAGTTCAGCCAGTCTCCCGCCGCGACGGTCCATCGCGCGTCGGATTCTGCGCGATGCTCGATCTTTTCGAGCGCGGGGTGGAAAGCCGGATCGGGCATTACGGCTTCAAGGCAGCTCAACTCGTCGCTGAAATTACGCTCAGGAAGCGAGCGCAGCTTCTCTGCAAACCGTTGGGTGCGCGCTCGATCTCCGCTTTGAATTGCGTCGCTCAGCAACGTGCGGGCGGCGAACAGGGTCACGCGAGAATCTGCCAGCTCGTTTTCGAGATCCCGTGCGGCAGCCGCCCGAACTTCCGGGCTTGGGGAATACATCAACCGGAAGGCCGCCACATTCACCCGGTACACCGGGTTTGCGGAATCGAGTTCCGCCGCCCTGAGGAAATGCGCCTCCGCAAGGCCGATCTCATGACTGGTCAAAGCAAAACCCGCTATCAATTCGTGGTACTCGGCGCTTTTGCTTTTGAAGTCCTTCGGGAGCGCTTTCAGGGCGTTGATCGCCATTTCGCTTTGATCAAACCGCAGGGCGCATTTGGCCCATGCCATGATGTTCCCGGTATTTCCAGGCTCGCGCTGCGCAAGTTTGATCCGCCAGCCAAGCGCAGCGGGGTTATCCTGTTCTTCATTGATTTCCGCCATCAGTCGAGTCGCTTCGATATTTTTTGCATCCACGCTAAAGGCACGGTTTGTCCAAAATTCCGCCCGCATGAACTGCCGGTTTGAAAATTCACGGCGCGCGTGCGCCAGCGCGAGGTGCAACTTTGCAAATCTAAATCCGATCCAGCCGCCAACGATAACCAACACAGCCAGAAGGAGATAAGTAAACGTCTTTACGAAACGTGGTAACCTAGGTTTTTCTTCGGGGATGGATGGTGCTTCGCTCACTCTTTTTTCAAACGATCTGGTCGGGCTGGCGGGATTCGAACCCGCGGCCTCCTGCACCCGAGGCAGGCGCTCTACCAAGCTGAGCCACAGCCCGAAAACTGCGAAGGGATATTTATGCCTGCAATCATCCCGAACGCAAGGAAAAGAATGGGATTTGTCGGCGCGACAGCAAAAGAGTGCGCGGATTAAGGGTCCGGCAACTCCAGTATTACGGAATCCTCTTTGATCAGCGGTTTGATCATTCCGTTCTCATCAAATTGCAGTGGCCGGCTCCAATACTGCAATCTTCCCATCAGTATCTTTGCGTGAAAATGTGTTTGATATGACGGCAGTCCGTCTTCCCCCCAATGTTTGTCGTTTCATGGTATGCGGCTGAGGCGCCATGTCGTTTGGAGTGAAGGTCCTCGGCCGAATCTCTCTTTTTTAACAGGGCACGCAGCCGTCAAATGTTTCCTGGAATACCCGGACATACGTCCGAAACTGTTCCAGCGAGCAATCCGGAGGAATGCGATGGTCGGGGATCGGAATGTAGCCGCCTTCAGCAGTAAGTTCGCGCAGCGGTTCCAAGTGACGGCGAATGGCCGCTTCTCCTTGTGGAATAACATGCTTGTCGATGCCGCCGAACATGCGCAGTTTTTTGCCATATTGTTTTCTCAGGCGGACCGGATCTGCCTTCCAGGTTCCCACCTCGATGGGGAAGACGATGTCAAACCCCGATTCCAGCCAGCACGGAAGCAGGTCATCCACCTTGCCGTCGCTGTCAATCAGCACGAAAGGCACTCCCATTTTGTGATAGAAATCAATCATTCGACGATAGTGAAAGGTGTAAAATTTGCGATAGCTTGCCGGGGAGAACAAGGGGCCGGTGTTGAAGCAGCAATCCTCGAAGAAATAGGCGAAGTCAAACTGCACTTTTTCAAGGATGGGACGAAGAAGAGTCATAAAGAAGTTGGCGACATGCTCGATGATTTCTTCGTGTAAGACGGGATCGTCGTAGGCGAGATAGGAGATTTGTTCCGCCCCCAGCCACTCGCGCGGCCAGCCGAAAAGGGTTCCGGCCAAAAAGGTTGTCACGCGTTGGCGGTTGTTGAGTTCCTTCGCCTTAATTTCCCAGTCCGGCGCGTAGCGGGAGGGGTCATCAGGGTTCAAAAAGGTTTTGAAGCGTTCCCAGGAGGCGCGCGTTGGTTGAAGTGCCTCTTGGAGGTGCTGGGGGATGGAGCTGCCTTTTTTGCCTTCCTTGATGACTGCGCCAATGCTGGTCTTGACCACCCGGTATTCATCGGTTTCTTCCAGGATGACGGCCGGCTCGCTGGAGATCGGATGGACCTTCACAAGTCCGTGGATGTTCCACATGCCGTCCTCCCAATCGGCATCCATGCCGGTGGCATCGGCGACCGGGATGGTATTTGACAGGTTTTCCCTGCCCCAGCGATCGCGCGTTTCTTCCCAAAGGCCGAAGTAATAAACCGGGAGCCTGTCGAAGGGCTGATAATCCATTATGGCGCGAAAGCGCTCTCTCTCATTCATCTTATAAGGTAACCGCTGCGGTGAACCCGTCGTCGCGATCTGGTGTGGGCTGGGATCATGGATTGATTCATGGGTCTGCATATGGACAGAATACTGAAATCCTGATAAGGCCGCAATGGACAGGCTTATGAACTTCTAGCACAAAATTATGAAATCCACCGTCCAAGCGCTCCAACCCGGCTTCCAATTGCGTTGGGGTGGCCGTTTTGCCTCAACCAAAGATGTCCCCTGGCACACCCATACAGCAACCGAATTGGTCGCTGTCACGAAAGGACGATGTCGGATTCGCGTCGGCGAGCAGGCACTGGACGGCACCCGGGGTGCTGTTTTCGTACTGCCTGCGCGAGTCGCGCAATACCAGGAAACTTATGGTGTCACGCAGACGACCTACATTGGCTTCGATGCACCGTCCGGTTCGTTTACCGACAAGGCGCGCGTGCTGGTGCTTGAGCCGGCAGACCCGGCGCTGCAGTGGATCGGGCATCTTTGTGATAGCCAGCGTTCACGGCCCCCGCTTTCGGATGAAGTGAACCGCCTGATCCTTCTTGCATTGCTTCGGCGGCTTGCGGAAATGGATGCATCTGCAGGACGTCAGGTGAAATGGCATCCGGCCGTTCGGGCAGCCCGGGCGTATTTGGAGGCGCACCTGCAACAAACAATAACACTGGCAGATGTGGCGCGCGCAGTCGGGGTGAGCGCGAGTCACCTTAGTGCGGTTTTTGCGGCGGAATGTGGCGTCGGGCCGATGAGTTACCTGCAGCGCATCCGCATTGAGCATGCGTGCTGGCTGCTTTCGAACCCATACCTACGCATCCAGGAAGTCGCGAATGCATGCGGTTATGAAGATGTGAATTACTTCACGCGCATTTTTCATCGTCATTTTGGCGTGCCACCCGGCCGGTGGCGGTTAACCCGAAAACAGAAGTTGAGCCCGCTAAACACGCCAAAGGACGCGAAAGTAAATAGGTTACAAACTAGATGACTGGAAAATATCCCGAGAGGGCTTCACTTCAAATAGTTCCTCATTTTTCGTTTATTTTGCGTCTTTAGCGGGCTAAATTTTCAGTTTCAAGTTAAAGCCGTTCCCTGCCAAGTCCGCCTAAAATCAGGGTCTTGGATCCCGGATTAGCCGTGATACATCGAACCCGAGTTCCTTTGCTTTTTGAACCAGTTCCTGCAATTGCCATTCCGGTAATTTTGGCGTCCGCGCCAAAATCCAGAGGTAATTCCGGTCGGGAGTGCCCACAATCACATGCTGATAATCCCCGTCCAAATAGAGCACCCAGTAATTCCCCTCCTTTGGCACGGGAATGAACGGCCCAAACCAGGTGTTGAAGCGCACGGCCAACTTTGTATTCTGCGGAGGATTGAGAACGGTTGCGTAACCGCGGATGTCATGTTGGCTGCCATCGGGCCGAACGGCAATATTGTGAACAGCAATCGTTCCATTCGCATTTTGTGCGTATTCCGCCATAGCCGCTTCCTCAGCCTTTTGAAACGGCATCGGCAGCCGCGCGATCTCATACCAGCGCCCGATGTAACGTGCCGGATCAACTTTTGCGGTGGTGGCAGGCGGATTCTTCACCGGCGAGGTGCAGGCAGAAAGCAGCGCTGCCGCGATCAGCAGACCAAACAGTTGCAGAAATTTCATGGAATAAGAGGAGTGCACCGCCTCGGAATCGAACCGAGAACCTAGCGATTAAGAGTCGCTTGCTCTAACCAGTTGAGCTAGCGGTGCAGATGGGCTCGATGCCTTTTCAAACAACCTTGCGGCCGCTCTTTTGGCATCAGCAGCCCGCAACTATGCACAACAAAAAAAACGTGGCAAGCAGTTTTGATGGAATCCGAAAAAGATCCCGGCGATTCCATCGGGAAACGGGATCAGTGATAAATCGACCAGTAGGCGTCATCGACCGCGCTGGAAAAGTAGCGGTGGGTCTTTTCCGGCACCCTGGGGGGGGTGTCCACAACAAACGGCCCATAAAGATTTCCGCACAGATCCTTCCCGCCCGACCGGTAAACATAGGATTTTTTATCCAGGTATTTTTTGAGATCCTGGAAAACCGGGTTGAATCCCGAACCTCTCCCGGTATCCGCCGCATATTGGTGGATGGCCGAGTCCAGCGCGCTGAGATCATTCAAAACTTTCTCCGCCCTGGAGCGTTTGCGACCCACCCATGCCATCGGGAAGACAATGATGATCATCATGCCGATAATGGCGATCACCACGACGATTTCAATCAAGGTGAATGCGGGCCGTTTTTTCGAAGCTGTATGGGACATATTCTTTGGGTTGCGGGCGGGTAAATCCTTGGTTGGGCGGGATTTTCTGTCAACCTTTAATCCACAGTTTGAATGATGTCAAAATCGGCAAGCCATGCTATTGAAGATTGAATACAAGCCATGTCCGATCCATCCCATCCATCGAAGAGCGACACTCCATCCCATCCCGGTCAGAACCCGGAGGAGGGATTTTGCCTGGATAAGGCCGGTGAAATTCTCGGACAGAGCGCTGGAATTTTAGGCGCGGAGGCAGACAATCGCGGGAAAACTCTGACACTCAATTACAACCCTGCCGCCATTTCAGACGAAGACGTGGAAAAAATCGCTCTTTCCGTGGTCCCGAAATTGCAGGGCGATTTTCAAAAATGTTCGATGCGACTTGAGGGAAGGGCCTGCGAAGCCTGCGCGTTGAAGATTGAATCGCGGGCCGAAAAAATCCCCGGAATCCGCAAGGCCCGGGCGACGTTCATCGGCGGCACCATGAGTGTGATTTACGACCAGTCAACGCTGCCTGCGGATCAGGTTCTGCATGAGGTCAAAAAAATCGGAGCTCAGGTGCAGGCGTACAAGCTGTCGGATTATATTGCGGCGGAACCGGAGGGCTCGCTGTTGGGGTTGGTCAAATTCTGGCTGACGGAAAAGCTGGAGATTGTTTTTACCGGGCTGACACTGTCTTTCATTCTGGCTGCGCTGATCGGGGGGCGGCTTGGCTTGACGACGCAGGCCGTGGATTCGCTTTACCTGATGGCCTACTTTACCGGCGCCTTTTTTGGCATTCAGGCGATCTGGCAATCGCTGCGGCAACTGACGATCAACGTCGATTTGCTGATGCTGCTGGCAGCCATCGGCGCGGCCTGCGTGCATCACGCCTTCGAGGGAGCCACGCTGCTTTTTCTATTTTCGCTTTCCAACGTGCTGCAGGGATACGCCATTGAACGCACGCGCAAAGCGATTAATGCACTCATGCAACTGCGCCCGGAAAACGCGCTTGTGCGGCGCAATGGCGCCACCGTAACACTGCCGATTGATGACTTGCAGATCGGCGACGTGCTGGTGGTGCGTCCCGGTGAACGGGTGCCGCTGGACGGCACAGTAATCGAAGGCCAGAGTTCCCTGGACGAGGCTTCGCTGACCGGCGAGTCCATGCCTGTGGCCAAGAAAGCGGGCGACATTGTTTTTGCCGGCACGATTAATCAGACCGGCGCCATCGAGGTGCGTGTAAAAAAACTGGCGAAGGATTCAACCATCGCGCGCCTCATTCAACTGGTTGAAGAAGCGCAAAGCGAAAAGGCAAAAACCCAGCGCTGGCTGGATCGCGCCGAACAATATTACGCGATCGGGGTCATCGGTTTCACCCTTTCGCTGATCGTTCTGCCGATGCTCTTTTCGCATGACGCAAAATTCGGGGATGTCTTTTACCGCGCCATGACCGTCATGGTCGTGGCCTCTCCCTGCGCATTGATCATCAGCACACCGGCTACTATT
>Ga0364919_10466_pt1 | contig 11731 bp, 10 predicted proteins | sample SorcelJu500001C7_2_FD_206953 | JGI IMG/M metagenome (GOLD analysis project Ga0364919, IMG submission 206953) | Enriched cells from Trout Bog Lake Hypolimnion, Wisconsin, USA - BchlTB.June20.5000.01.C7 | ecosystem: Environmental > Aquatic > Freshwater > Lake > Hypolimnion/Profundal zone | place... | reverse complement strand
CTGCCGGCCCCCATTCCAAGATGAAGCATGTCTATGAGTTCATCCACCTTGCACTCGAGGTCATGGTCGGCAGCCTGATAAATACGTGCTCCGGCATCGAGAAATGAAATGCAGTAAGCCTGGAGAAAACGGTCCATCAGGGCATCGAGCATAAACACCGCCATGTCTAAGTCAAGGTCGGGCCTGAGATCCCCTCTTGCCACCCCGGCTTCTACGATAGGCCTGAGATATTCGGCTGAAAAGAGGTGCACCTGCTGCAAAAATTCAGCGCGCAGAGGGAAATCTTCCTGAAAGATCATTTTGAGGTAAATACGATAAATCCGGGGATGGCGTTTTATGAATCGTGTCCCGGCTAGAGTGCTTTCTCTTATCCGCTGGAAAAAGTCCGCATTTGCGGTCTGGCGCTTCACCTGCCGCAGCGACTGTCTGACCAGATCGACCGCAAAACTGAAAATGACCCCGAAAAGGCCTTCCTTGTTACCGAAGTATTGAAACAGAGAACCTTTTGCTATGCCGATGCGCTCCACCATCCGGTTGACGCTTGCCTGACGGAACCCGTGCTGAGAGAATTCGTCTACGGCGGCATCCAGGATCCGGTTCTTCTTCGATTCGTCAAGGTTATTGAAAGTGTCGCTAGGCAGCATGCGCTTTGCTCCGTAAGAAAATGACCAGGTGGTCATTATAAGCGAACGGGAAATGTTGTCAAACGGGAAAAAATGACAGAGGACGGAGAAACAGTAGACAAGACAAGATAGGATTAGCAGGATTGAGATGATGGTGGAGAGCGGAAGAATCGCCACCATGGGAGGCGCAAGGCAATTCCGGCAATTTATTCGAGATTCTCGAAGAAGGTATACTCTCTATGGCACTCGGGGCATCGCAGAACTACGGTGCCTTCGCCCTGGCATTTGATGCAGATTCTGGCGCCGCACGAGTCGCAACGCCGGCGCATCAGCACTCCCCTGAACCGGGGGGTGTTTTTCAAAAAAGAACCCGCGCACGAAGGTGATTCTCCACTACCACTTTCTCCCTCTTTATGAGGGTGCGCCTGGACAGTAAAGGGTGATTCTCGCCAAATCATGGAAACATTCCTGTCATGATTCCGTGGGCTCATCCGGAAGGCCCCTGCCCCAGGATGGGGGGGGGGCGGATCCGAATATATATATCAGTTTGAATCTTATGGTCGATAATGCATCAAAAGTAAAGGATAAGCATCAAAACGGGAAAAAGAGAAGGGGAAAAGCTCAACTGCTCAATGCAGCCGAAGCTTCAAACTGAAGGCAGGAGAGAAAGAGCGGGTGCGCAAGGATGGCCTCGATCGATCCCCCGATTCAAATCATCCTCCGGTAAAAAGGACGGAATACCGGCAGAAATATTCTCTAATTTCTTGAACGCTAATTCTTATAAGCGCGAATAGCACGTTTTGTCTTCGACATACTTTGGAGTTCGTCGGCAACGCGCGCGCGCTTCTTTTCGAGGATCTCCTTGCATCGCTGAATTTGCAGGTGCAGTTCTCTTATCATTTCAATGAGTTTGGTGTTGGTGTTCGGAACCTGGCCGGTCTTCATCGTCGTTTCAGAAGGGGCTCTCGCGCTTTTCGACAGAATCTTTTTCAATTCCGCCAGCCTTCTGTCACAAGCTTTTGAAAGTGCCCGGACGTCAACATTCGGGTCGTTTTCACAACCTGCGAGTTGTTCCGTATACTTCATAAGTTGGGCCAAAATGCCGCTCGCTTCTTCAAACCAATCGGCACTGGTATCACGCCCCATTGTGATTATCCTCTGATCCTGAGCCAACTAAGCGGATGCCTGCCAATTCCGGACCATCGGTTGGGCTTCGGCAGAAGGAAATTGTGGAGAAGTCAGCCTGATTCCCTCCCAGGCCTCTTTGAGATTGGAAAGTATTTTAATAAGATCTTGATAGATGTTTGTGCCCTCTCTGCTGTTTATGCCGATTAATTGACGGAGAACAAAGTTATAGAGTCTGTTGAGGTTACGGGCTATATCGCCGCCTCTCTCGTGGTCGAGTCCGACCATGAGTTCCGTGATGATGTCCTGTGCATGCCGGATTTTCCGGTAGGCTTCATCCATTTGATGATTCTCGTGCAATTCCCGTGCTTCTCTCAAATCACGAATTGCCGCATCGTAGCAGAGGATAATGAGTTGAAGCGGGTCAGCGGTCTCTATCGCTGTCTTCTGGTAGGAATTGGCTGCATACTTAGGGGCCATTGCTTTTTCTCCTGGGCGTTGAAACTGTGGAAATTCGTATCAAATAAGCTTTTCAAAGGGAAATTCTCAATTATCGTTTACGATCCAAGCTGATGCCTAAAGATTAGCTAATTGGCTGCTCAGGTAGCTCTGCGTTTGCTGCATCTGAGCAACTGCTGTATTCATGTCTTCGAATTCCGTCTTCATGGTGTCCATCTTCTGGTTAATGTTGTTCTGCATATCCGTTATTTTCGTGGTAAGCGCGTCGATGCTGCTTTGCGTGGCGGTTTCCTGGAGGGTCACCGTACCGGTCACGGAATCGGAGAGTTGGTTTGTGTAGTTTGCAAGCAGGCTCGCGATGCCTCGGGTGAAGGTAAAAGTGCTGCTGGAGGGCACAGTCGATCCCGTGAAGAGGACCGAAAGCCCATTGGCCGGATCGCCGGTGTCGTTGAGAGTGAGATAGTTGCCGTTTCCGCTGGCAGTCTGATTGTTGATAGTTCCGGCAAGAGTTTGATTGGTTCCCGAGAGTTGGCTGACACTCATCGCATAGGTGCCGGATTGAGTCGTGGTGGTGGCGCCTGCATACTGGAATGCTGCATTGGTACTCGATCCCGAGTCGGAAAAGAGAGACACCACACCAGTGTAATTGGTTGCGAGTGCATTTTCGAACGTGGATGTGTTCAGGTGAAGCATATTGTCGTCCCCGACCGTGATGCCTGCGTCGCTGAGGTACTTGATACTCCCGGTACCCACCTGGTTGAGGATCGAATCCTGCAACTGGAGTTTAATGCCTTTGAGGGTGTTGTCCCCGAAAAGAGGCCCCCCGGTCGTCTGGGTATCCGAGTTGTAAGTCATTTGCGTGTCGACATAGCTGATAGAGGCGTTATAGGCGGAAATGAACGTATTGATTTTGCTTTCGATTCCCTGAGTATCCCTGTTCACGTTGAGTGTGACGGTCGTACCCGAGTCCTGTCCCAGCAGATTGAGCGTGACACCCGGAATGGCTCCGGTTACGGTGTTGGTTGGGCTGGTCATGCTCATGCCGTCAACGCTGAAGGCGGCGTTCTCACCCTGCTGGAGCACGTATTTCTTTACCGCCCCGACCTGCCCGAAGGAGCCGAAACCCAGGACTCCTGCGTTGCCGCCGGGATCGGTAAGCGTGCTCTTGAGATTTAACGACAGTTGACTTGTTCCGGTGTCATGGTCGACCACCTGGATTTTCCCTTCGGAAGTCAGGGAGGCGGTGACATTGCCGAAGGTGCTTTGAATCTGATTGAGGAGGTCGCCGACCGTTGTCGAAGATGTTATGGCGAAGTCGGTTGAGGTTGCCGCCGTTCCGTCATGAAGGGTTCCGGAGATGGTGATCTTGTCCCCAGCCGCATTGGTATTGTAGCCGTAGATATCGGTAATCTTGGTGGCGGCGGTGATGGGGGTGGAACCATCCGTGGTGTTGGCGATACTTCCCGTTACTCCGATCTGATCCGTACGGTTGCCTTGGACCACGCCCAAGGCCTGAAGGACGTTGTTGGAGTCCGTCCAGCTCGACATTCCCTCGATCTGGAGCCTGTTGGTGGTTGTCGAGCCGCTGGTTTGCGAAACGACTTTGGCTGAAATACCGGCAGAAGACAGCGTGCTTGCTATCGTATTGAGGTTGTCGGAAAGGTCTATGGAAGCTTGTTTCCCGTTTATGGTTACGGTTCCCGAAAGATCGTTGCCGTCGGTTCCAAGGAGAGCCTCCACCGAGGTTGATGCACTCGTGAAGCTGTCGCTCTGGGCGCCTCCGGCCACCGAGTTCTTTAACACGGTGCCGGTCCCGTTGAACCCCAGGGTGCCAAGAGTGTCGGAGGCCGAACCATTCAGTAGGCTTATGCCGGCACTGCCTGCCGTGTCGCTGGTGAGGACGAGCCGGTAGGTGCTCGAAGAATCCTGCATGATAGAGGCGGTAACGCCGGTAGCGGAACTCCCGTTATCCAGTAGATTTATTTTCGAACTCAGATTCTGAAGGGTGTCCGTTGACTGGAGCTGGACCGCTTGGCCGTTTACAATGATCGTTCCGGTGATACCGAGGGCGTTTGATTCAGAGGAAAAGGAATTAGATGCCAGCTTTTCCACCTGAGCTTGGTTTGTGACAACTATCTGGTAGCTGCCCTTGGTGGCTGTGGAATCGGTGGTAGCTGAGAGCAGCGAAGCGGCTGCCGTGCTTGATGAGGATGACAGGCTGGCGCTGGTCAGATCGAACCCGGAAGCCGACTGCAGAGCGGCGGATGCCGAATTGAGGGCGGAAATAGTTGACCCGAACGTTTGCCATGCGGCCAGTTTGGAGTTGTAGGTCGTTTTTTCCGTATTCAGAGGATCAAGGCTCTGATTCTCGACCGCGGTCAACTGTGTCAGCATGCTTTGCCAGTCGATACCACTCCCGACGCCGCTCAAGCTCAGGTCTGTCGATGTTGTGGTTGACATCCCGTTGTACCTCCTTCAGGGCCGGTTTTATTCCCGTAATGAAAATATCGTCCTCTGGGGTGGAAACCTTTAGTCTTTTTTGGCTTGGAGTCGTCACGCGCCAATTCTTTTGCGTTGACCTCATCTCCCAATATTGGCTAGATTATGTCCGTTATGAGAAAAATTCTTTATTCTTACCTTCTTAAGGAACAGGGGCTTGCGGTCCTGATTTGCCTGCTCGGGGTCACCTTCGTCCTGATTACCGGTCAGCTTCTTCAGTTAATGAGGATTTTGTTCGCTTCGTCGTGTAGTATAAGGGATGTCGTCGAAGTCGTCCTGTTTACGATGCCCAAGCTTCTGCTCTACGGGGCACCCATGGCGGCGCTCCTCGGAACCATGCTTGCTTTCGTGCGCCTCAATGGAGACAATGAACTCATTGCGTTTCGAGCCGCCGGGACGGGTTTTCTGGAATTCCTCCCTCCGGTACTCGGCCTCCTGGTATTTTTCACTGTTCTGGCTTTCATCAACGCGGTTTACGTCATCCCGGTTTCCAACGGCGCCTTCGAGTTAAAACTCAGGTCCCTGGGCCGCTCATCGATTCCTTCCCTGCTCAAGGAGGGGACCTTCATCTCGACCATTCCTAAGCTCGTGCTCTTTTTCAGGTCTGTCGACCATACGGAATTGTCCATAAAGGGGGTATTCTTGCAGGACCAGCGGCAGCCGAAGGAAAAGGTCACTATTGCGGCCGAGAGTGCCCAGATAGAAATACCCCCGGATTCCAGCAACATTACGTTCAGGATGGAAAACGGCGTAATTACGCGGATTGCGGATAACCTCAAAGATGCTCAATCCATTTCTTTCAAGAATTACGATTTCACGCTTTCCATGGATGAAGTAATGGGGGCGGCGGAAAAAGGGCCTAAGAAGAAAAGAGAAATGAGTCTTCGAGAACTCCTGAACGAGATAAAGTCGGCAAAAGACCTGAAAGGTCTGGCCTATTTTTCGTTGGAGATGAACCAAAGACTCGCTTTTCCCTCGGCCTGCCTGCTGCTCGGACTGCTGGGACCTCCGCTCGGTTCCCTTTTCCGGCAAAGGAGCCGAATGACGGGTGTCACAGTTGGAGTTGGAATTTTCCTCCTCTATTATATCCTCTTGTCTGCGGGCAAAGGTTTGGGCGAAAACGGTCTCATTTCGCCTTTTTTTGCCGTCTGGACCCCGAACCTCCTTAGCCTTGTGCTGGTTGTCTATCTCTGGACGAAGATGCACAGGGAAACTTCTTTTTCGTTCAGGGGAGCGGAGAGATTGGTCGGATGGCTGCGAAGGCTCGCCCTACCCGGTAAGGGGGGGGGCGCCCGGGAAATGAGAATAATCCCACGCTACGTTCTCCGGCATTTCCTGCCCGTTTTTGCTTTATCGATACTGGCATTTCTGGGGCTTTACCTTGTCGTGGATTTCTTCGAGAGGGTAGACCGCATGATGGAATTTCATCTGCCGGCCCAGGATATCTATGCCTATTTTCTATTCAAGATTCCCCTGATCCTTACCCAGGGGATTCCCATGGCTGCAATTCTTTCGACAATAATCTCTCTCGGACTTCTTAAGAAAAACCGTGAACTCATTGCGATGGAAACAGCGGGTGTAAATCCAGTCTACTATGTCGCTCCGATTGCCATGGCGGCAGTTGTGCTCTCCTTTCTGCACTTCGGTATCGAGGAATTTGCGGTCCGCCCTCTGAATCAAAAGCTCGATGATATCTGGGAGGTCAGGCTCAACCATCAGAAGAAGTCGTCCGCCTCCCTGACCCAGGAGAATATGTGGTACCGCAGGGAAAATACTATCTACCAGATCAGGTTGTACGACCAGCCTAGAAAGGTAATGGAGAAAGCTTCGATATTCTATGTGGATTCGCAGTTTCACCTTGTGGAAAGAGTAGATGCGCGCCGGATAAGCTGGACCGAGGCCGGCTGGCTCGCGGAGGATGGGCTCATTATGCGGTTTAATGGTCCAAACACCGAGCAGCAGTGGTTTGACAGCAAACAACTCGATCTGAATGTCTCACCGAGGGACTTTACGGCAGGTGAAACCGTCCCCGACAATCTTGGCTGGCTCGATCTCTATCGCTACATAGAAAGGCTGGAGCAGGAAGGATTCACCGCCACACCCTACGAAGTGGATCTGCAAATGAGACTGGCCTCCCCACTTGCGACGTTCATATTGGCATTGCTCGGCATAGTCGTGGCGACACGCCAGGGGCTTCATGGAGGAATCGCATCGGGAGTGGGAATATCACTTGCTCTGGCGTTTGCTTTTCTTGCCGTTTCCAGCGCGGGCAGTTCACTTGCTTCTGCCGGAAGATTGAGCCCTTTTTTCGGGGTCTGGGTTGGCCATATAATATTTTCTGCATTCGTATTCTATAGCTGGGTGACCAGGAATGGCTAAGATGCTTAGGCTGAGAGCTGCGCTTCAGCTCTGGTGTGTTGTCTATAGAAATTGAAAAAACTAGCGGAAATGGCTGTCGCGCTCAAAGCAAATGCAAGAAAACCTACTGATTGCCGCACCACTTGGAAAATGAGAGTGCCCATGTAAAAGTAGTAGATCAATGAAAATATGGAGAGGAACATTATAAACGGAAGACAGTATCTGAATAGGTTCTTGGCTGATTCGGTCCCGACCAGTGGGAGCGCCGCTACAAGGAAGATCCAGGGAGTATAGAATTGCGGGTGGTTTGTTTTGTAGGTAGTCAGTATCATCAGAAGTCCGACTATCGAGGCTTCGAGCCAGTGCACACGGAGCCTGAAAAAAATCAAAGTACTCAGAAAACCAACTCCAATAACAAATAGAGTGTTTGTGCGAATTAATAACTCGGTTGCATCCTGGCCAATCAAAGAGGGATGGTATTTTAGCGCAAGCAATAGTGACAGGAGCCCCGGTGGACGGCTTGAGCCGAAAACCATTGGCGCAAGGAAGGCGTCTCCCCATACGAGAAAAGTACCCAGAAGACCTAATGCTACAACGAGTGCCGCTGATAGAATAGTATCTAACTTGAATTTGCCATTATCTAATGCAAACAAAGGCACCAGGAATATAGGATAGTATTTCAATAAAACTGCCAAGCCAAGAAAAATTCCTGATATGAGTGTTCGACCATGATATCTTGAAATTACTGCTACTGTCACAAACGCTGCAACTAAAGCATCATTCAAACCATATACAAAAGCTATAGTAACAACTTGAAAGTTGGTTATTACAACTATGGTATAAACCAAAATGCTGTAAAGGTCTCTTGTCTTAATTAGTTGATGAAACAACATTAGATTTGCAATTAGCAAAGATCCGGCCATTATGAATTTTGGCGCGAGCTCGCTAAGAGGCATGGCAAAGGCAAGGAGGTTATGAATTGGACCATACGCATTGGTCGTCGACCATGGATCTACACCTTGAAGCACCAGCTTCCATTGCCCGAGGTAATGCAAGTAGTCATGCCGGGAAAAACCATGCTTGCGTGTCAAATATAGCATGAATATAGACCAGATTGCCATGGCAAGATAGGCCATGTATATCAATATTTTCTGAGTGTCTTTATGGTTGGATATAGGACTCGCCATAACTATTTTTGCTCCGGAATGAAGCCCGTAGCTTCATACGAGACCTTAAGCAAACGTGCAAACTCCCGATAATGCGTTGCGCGGAGAGTGACTTGCAGGCTCGGATTTGCAGCACTTTGGCGGAAACGGCTGATACTTCAGAGATTCCTCCGTTTGTTCCCTGGAATCTCAATGGTATAAAGGTTTGCAATAAGCGAGATTCGGTGCTCCAGGGCTACGCGGGTTTGGGAGCGGCCCCGGCCAGGATGGTCGTTCCCGGAGGTGGAGTAAATACTCTGGCGCCGAGTTCCTGATCGAGTAAAAATAGTCCGCCGCCTTCTCCCCCTACCAATTTCAGCTTCTGTACTATACTGTCCGCGCTTTCCTCTTCTTCCACCTGCTCGGTGACAAACCACTGGAGAAAATTGGTGGTTGCGTGATCTCTTTCGTCCATCGCGATGTCGACGAGACGATGAATCAGCCCGGTTACCTTGACCTCGTGACGGTAGACATCCTCGAAGACCGCGAGAGGCGAATCCCATGAAGTCGGCGGACCGTCAATCGCCGTGAGCTTGACCTGCTCTCCCCGCCCGCTTATGAAATTGAAGAGCCTGATGGCATGGCTGAGTTCTTCGAGCGCCTGAACTTCCAGCCATGTGGCGAAACCTGCAAGGTTGAGCTTCTTGAAATAAGAACACATGGACAAATAAAGATAGGATGAGTAAAGCTCAGCATTTACCTGTTCAGTCAAAGCATTTTTGACATTTTCACTGATCATGTTGCCCCTCCCTTTTTTCCTTCAAAGCAGAATATCTTGCCACCGTCGTCTAATCCAAATCCGTGGGCGCTTCCGTGGGGACGATCAGGTGCCGCTTCATCTCCTCCGCCTCCATGGTCCACTGATACCCCACTCGTGCCGCAACATTGAAGATCAGTGGGCTTCGCGCGTGAAAACGCATGCCTCCCTTTTCCCGGTTAAAGGAGACAATGTTGAGGACGAGAAGGTCCTCTGGCCGCTCGAGCTTGATTACATTTACTTTCGACTCGGGAATCTTATAGTCGAGGCCGATAACCCCGGGCGGACAGACCACAAAAGCCACGGAGGGTTCCTCGACAGACTGGAGCCATTGAAACGGGCCGTTCTTATATTCGAGAAGAACGAATGCCTTTAGTTCCTCAAATCCCGGAATCCCCCACGGGAAATTGATCAACTCTTTTTCCTCTATTTCCATCATCCCGAAACGGGTCGTGTCGAACTGCATGAATTCTCCTTAGATCACACTGGTCAGGAATCATCCCGGTTCCCTGGGGTTTTGCTCTCCGGAACTCCTGCAAACAGTTCCAGTATGTTATCGAATTCTTCCTTGCCTATCAATGCCGCAGCCCTGTTTTCCTGTTGAATCTTTCTGTAGAGCTCTTCCCTGTAAATCGGAATATGGGCGGGACTTTTGATCCCCACCCGCACCTTATTCTGATCGATTGAGGTAATGAGGACCTCAATATCGTCTCCGATCAGAATGGACTCACCCGTCTTTCTTGTCAGTATCAACATAGGTCCAGGCCCTTCCAACAATTATCGGTATTCCGATGTTGTTTCTTAAGGAATTTCAAGGGCATCGCGAATAAACTATCCTTGAAACATGGAAAAATAAACTGTGCGGGCTAAAGATGGAACAGTATTTTTCCGATTATGTTATAACGGATGCGCTTTATTTATGGCTTGAATCGCGCACCGCTATTAACTATCTTGATTAGCGGGTAAAAGTCACGTAATTTATGCACGGCTGCAACCTAAAAATGCGGGTACCTGGAGCATGCCTCCTGAAAACATTTCCGAAGCGGATTTTCGCACACTCGGGATAGCCCCCGGTTCGGAGCAGTCGGAAGTCAAGCGGGCATATCGTTCCCTTGCCAAGAAGTGGCATCCCGACCGCCATCATTCGAAGCCGTTTGAAGTCCGAGCTCTTGCGGAAGAACGTTTCAAGCAGATAAACGAGGCATACAAGCGGATTACGGGAAACCGGAATGGGCAGGGCGGCGCTTCGGAGAGAATCCGCACTGCGCCGAGTGCGAAAAGGAGCCCCACGGAAGCTTCCGAGCCCAAGCCGGCTCGCGTCCTGAAGAAAAGATACCGGGACGTTCGCTTCGGGCAGGTTATCCCGGTCTTTGCTTTGATGATCCTTGTCTTTTGGTTGGGCTATCAGCTTCTTTCGGTCTTTCTGCAACCTTCCGTGGAAACACGGACAGTCCCTCTTCCGATCTTTTCCGATAACAGGAAGAATCCAGATGCGGAAAGTTCCCAACCCATCGATTCAAAAGAAATCACCGAAATGCTGTCCGAACTTTCCAAACCCGCACCAACTCCACCCGTTCCTCTCCTGCAACCTTCCGAGCCGGTCAGCACCCATTTTACCATTGGCTCGACTTCCGATGAAGTTCTCCTGGTCCAGGGACCCCCGGCCCGGATCCACGGCCAGACGTGGGTTTATGATCTGTCCGAAATTCAATTCAAGAACGGACGGGTCTGGAGGTACAACAATTTCGACGGTTCCCTGAAAGTAGTGATGCTGCCCAATACCGCGGCGGAGCCGGCCCCTGCCTACATCACTCTCGGTTCGACGCGTGACGAGGTCCTGCTGGTTCAGGGAACCCCATCACGGGTAGAGCAGGACAAGTGGTTCTACGGATTTGCCGAAATACGGTTCAAGGACGGACTCCTCCGCGAATATGACAACTATTTCGGTACATTGAAGGTGCGGCTAATCCCTTCCGTACCGGCTGGCCAGGATGAGAAGAGAACTTTCTTTACTGTCGGTTCCTCCCCTGATGAAGTTCTTGCCCTGCAGGGGACGCCTACCAGTGTCCATGGCACGCATTGGTCGTATGATTTTTCCAGTGTGTTTTTCCTCGACGGGAAGGTGCATTATGTTACCAACTCCGATGGGGCGCTCCGTTTTCTCTCCCGCGAAGAATCAGCCAAGAGTTCCGGATGGTGAGGACGCATGTTCATCGAGAAGATCTATCGCGGCTATATTGATCCGGATATCTTCCATGCTTCAAAGCCGGTTTTGGACCGGCAAAAAGTCGACCGGATAGTCGCTTCGTACCGAACGCTCCTTGAGGATTATACGCCGGACCTCCTGGAGGAGGAGGGCGCAATCCCGCCGGACCTGCTCCGAAAAATGGGAACCGCCGGCTTTTTCGGACTGTGTATCGACCCGGAATATGGGGGCGCCGGGCTCAGTTCATGGGAATACCTCAAGGTGGTCGAGGAGATGGTCAAAATTGACGTTTCCGTTGCCATAACATTTCTTGCCCATGTCTCGATCGGTATAAAAGGGATTCAGCTCTTCGGAAACGAAGCGCAAAGGCAAAAATACCTGCCCCGGGCCGCCTCCGGCGAGATGATCTTTTCGTATGCCCTTACCGAACCCCGCATCGGCTCTGATGCCCGGAATATCGAAACTGCGGCCGCTCTTGCCCGGGATGGATCGCATTATG
>Ga0364919_10465_pt1 | contig 11735 bp, 8 predicted proteins | sample SorcelJu500001C7_2_FD_206953 | JGI IMG/M metagenome (GOLD analysis project Ga0364919, IMG submission 206953) | Enriched cells from Trout Bog Lake Hypolimnion, Wisconsin, USA - BchlTB.June20.5000.01.C7 | ecosystem: Environmental > Aquatic > Freshwater > Lake > Hypolimnion/Profundal zone | place... | reverse complement strand
ATGCTCTCCCTCGTGTCATATCTGTCAATGTTGATTGTCATGACACGGAGGGCATCATAAAAGCTACAACAGGTCGCAAAATAATTGGCCTATCTCCATCCAGAGGCGGGCCTGTTTCCTTAGTGGTACAATTTTTCCGTTATCGTGAGCTGCCCCCTTTATAGGAGTCGCGAAATGTGGTATTGAATGGGGTAAATTTCCCAACGCGTTCCGAATTGCGCACACGAGGGGCGGAAAAGGAGTCCGAAAAAGAGAACCAAAAAAAACTTAGAATTCGTTAAAAAGGTCTAGATGAAGGCAGGAAGGAGGGGCTCTTATGAGCGTGTCCGAACTCGCCGAGCGACTCCGCTGCATTCTGGACGACTACGAGGCCCGGGGGCGGGAACCGCAAAGGGTGCTTGAAATGGTGGCGTGCCTGGTGCGAGAACACGCAGACAGCCAGGGCGCCCAGTCTGAGCCGATCGAGCAGATCCAGCTCACTGTGAAGGTTTGGGAGCGCGGAGAGCGCCCTGACCTGGACGCGCTGGAGACCATCGCTGCCCTGACCCGGCAGCTGCAGGGCTGAGATAGCGACCATAGTGCAGGACAGGGAGCTTCCGGGCTGCATCCGGGTCGCCGCCGTCTTCGACGTGGAGGACCTTAAGCCGGTCTGGTTCGAACTGGTCGACCGCCCGGTGTTAGGCCGGATCTTCGTCACGAAGATCGACATGGTCTGGACCCATCAAGAAGGCACCACCAAAATCATCAGCTTCGTCGTTTTCGCCGGAGACGACAACAACTACACGCTTGCCTTCAACGCCGAGGAGCTCACCTGGAGCTTGTCGCTGGTCGAGAGCGTGCTTTTCCCCTAGCTTGCCCCGCCCTGGTTTAGCGACATAACCGACAAAATGCCTTGTCGGGCCTGTTTTGACCGGAGATGTACCAGAGCGACATGGCGCGGATAGACCTACGCGGAGGATGTGCAACATTGGCCGACCATACCCTCTTTTCCAGAGGCACACACAATCGCTAATTCCGCAGATCATACTTGATTAACCACCACGGACCCATTATCGGGCGACCAAGACCAAAAGGGAGGAGATCCTCAACAGATCTGCGTAGCGACACCACCAAAAACCTGCGTGTTGATCGGGACTCTAATAGCGCTCATCGAACCCTGTTCCCGCTTTCTAAGCCCCGGTGGCAGCACGCAGGGCGAATATCATAAAATATAATAAACATGATATCCTGTATGGTTAGGTCTCTTTTGCTGGCCGACCGCGAAAGATGATTTCCGCCACTCTTTTTTCAAAAGATGGGCGGCAACCTCGACATACTGCCAATTGAGCTTTCCATTCTCCCAAGCATTGATGAGTGATCTTATTCCATCCTCGAAGTCATATGTGTCCATGCGTCCCTCAAACATAAAAGTATCGAGCTTAGTTAAAGATGATTGGTCCGGCTGTGGCCGGTCTGGTCATCGCAAAGATCGGGACAGGCTGGGCATTTCTCGTAAATGGCCTGTCCTTTGGCGCTGTCCTGCTCTCCATGTATCTGCTGCGTATTCAAGAGCTCAGCCCAAACGTGAGACGAAGGACTCCGTTATGTATGGGCGAGACCGGACCTCCGGTCAATCCTGGTCATGCTCTTTCTGATCGGGACATTCGGTCTGAACTTCCCGATCTTCATCTCCACCATGGTGGTGAATAACAGTCAAGGCTTCGCCGTAACGACGCGGTTGCGCCCTTCGAACTTAGCGCGGTAAAGGGCCTCATCCGCTCGTTGAATAAGGGTGTTAACGTCCTCCCCACAGCGTAACTGTGCAACACCCAGACTTGCGGTGATTTGAGTGCCGCTAAGGTTGGCCTCTTCCAGGTTCCTCCTTATGCGCTCAGCAAGGAGGGCACCGGCTTCACTTGTCGTCTGGGGCAACAGGATAAGGAACTCTTCGCCTCCCCAGCGGGAGGCCAAATCCTGGCACCGAACAGTTTCTCGCACTACACGGGCAACGCCTTGTAGCACTTGGTCACCCATGCTGTGGCCCAAGGTGTCATTGACCGCCTTGAAATGGTCGAGGTCGATGCTGATCAGGGAGATCGAATGGCCGTGTCGGCAAGCTACGCCTTTAGCCTGTGTGAGGCTTTCACGAAACGAGCGTCGGTTGGGAAGACCGGTCAGCTCGTCGGTTCTGGCCAACCGAGCAATTCTCTTAGTGACTTTTTGAAGGCAATTCATTTTGTCAGCCAAAGCCTGATGCAACAGCAGCATCCTGTGTCCCACCCCGACCCTGGCCCTCAGCTCGTTTCGGTCGAATGGCTTGGAGATGAAGTCGTCAGCGCCCGCATCCAGAGCCAGAGTGGCTGCATCCTTCATGTTGGCTGCTGTCATGATTATTATGTAGTGCAAGTGGCCGCCCGCTCTTCCCCGCAGCCGGCGGACTATCTCCGGCCCCTCGATGCCGGGCATCATCCAGTCCAGTATCACGAGCATCGGCTGCCGAGATTCGATAAGGATCTGCCAGGCCTCATCTCCATTGCAGGCCTCTGTCACGCCATAGCCCCATTCAGTCAGCAGGAACAGCAGCATCTGGCGTGACAGCAGGTCGTCCTCGGCGATCAGTACTCCCGACTGGGTGGGGACGGCCTGAGCGAATTTGGGGATCTCATTCGAGATTGGCGTAGTGACCGCTATGGCACTTTGGGCAGATGCAGTGGCTGAACTGGGCATCGATATGCTCCATATGATACTTTTTAATCTTTCCCGAGAGGTGTCAGCGTCTCGGATGTCCTTGCAGTGCATGCTGATGGAGATGATTCCCTCGAGTCGCCTGACGCGGGCAAAAGCCGCCTCAATCTCCTCATTCTGGCGGGTGACAAAATCTCATTGCTCACGGATCACGTTGTTTCTGCGCTTAAGTTCTAGATGGTTTCGCACCCGCAGTAACAGGAACCTCAGGTTGAATGGCTTGGTGAGGTAATCGATACCGCCCGACTCTAGTCCCTCGCTCTCTCCTGCGGAACTGTCTAATATCGTGAGGAAGATGATTGAAACTGTACAGCAGTTTTCGTCTGACCTGATAGCACGGGCTACCTGAAAACCGCTCATTCCCGGCATGATGACGTCTAGCAGTATGAGGTCCGGCGTGCAGTCCGAGACTTGGCGTAGCGCCTCAGGGCCGTCCCTCGCGGTCCGTACCCGATAGTCCTTTTCCAGGGCAACCTCAAGGAACCGGATGTTCAGCGGGTCATCATCGACAATCAATATTTCCTGTCTATCGTCATTCACGGCTCATTGGTTCTCTTTTGATAACTGACTGCCAATTCGCGGGTTTTTGTAGAAAAAATCCCAACCCAATATGCGTTTAAACTCTCTTCGGGAAGGGTGAAATATTACTTTAGCCGTATTGTAAGATTTCATTTCCGGGAGAATAAAAGCAGAGTAGGAGTGATAAGTGGACAGGGCAAAAAAAGCAGTATCCAGAGCGTATGCTGACAATACAATGCGGGGCAGGAATATCGGTGCAAAACTTCCATCGAAGAAAACAGAATGTAGGAGGATGCAAAAAATTGGGTTGAAATGGCATGAAAGAAAGCTAAACTTTTATCACTGCGGGCGAAAATATTCGCCTGTTCCGTATAGGCAGGAAATCCCCGTGACCAAAGTGCTGCTAGCCGAAAATCATAAACGGCTGAGGAAAAGCCTGCGCTCTTTTCTGGGACACCATCCCGATATCGAGGTCATTGGCGAAGCGAAGAACGGCCGCGAGGCCATTGAGCGTTGCAAGGAACTGGATATCGATCTGATCCTGATGGATTTGAATATGCCAGACATTGACGGATTGGAAGCAACCAGGAGGATCACCGCCGAATTTCCGCATATCCACGTTATTGTTCTTACCTCGCATTTTGACAACAGTTACCTGGCCGCGGCCCTGGACGCCGGGGCAAAAGCGTTTGTCGAAAAGATTAACGCAGTAGACGAACTCCTGGACACGATCCGTTCAGTTGTTGGTGGAGCCTAACGGACTTTGGCAATCCGTTTTTCGAGGCGAGGTCCTTAAGGGTAAATCTGGCAGCCGCATTTCCGGCGGCATGTCCGCAGGCTTAAGAAAAATCCCCGACACAACGATTTTCGTCACCCGGTCCTGATGAATTTGGGCCCGCTTTTTACGAGGTTTTACCCCCCCATTACAATAAATAATCACCCCTGCCCATAATCCTGGAGTCATGCCTCACTGATCATTTTCCTCTCAACAAAATTCTCATTAGGCAGCGACTGGGCGGCGCTGTCATAGTAATTGAGCAACCTCGAGGCAAGGCTAGCTTGCGCAGGTGCGGAGTTCATCAAGGCTACCAGAAATATTGCCAACATTAAAGCTTTGTGGTAAGCAATTAGCAACACGCAATAAACTTGGTGGGGGGAATGTTTGATTCCGAAATTATTCGACCTTGGATTAGACGGACTCAGTGTTGCAGTTGATGACGGCATCAATCAGGGCAACAGCAGAACAACTTGATATTTGCAATTGTCTTTAACTACGGGGTATTACATTCCCGGATTGAAACTAGCTACACAGGCATCGGCCTCATAAGTCAATCGTCTAGCAAACGAGCAAAAGCCTCGGGTATCAAGGCATTGCCATGCACCAAGGCCGTGCCGCTATTGGCATTATAAAATAAACATCTTAACTTACTAAGTGCATTTCTCTATGTTAGTTTAATCTGAAACGGCTAACAATATTCTGCAATATCTGAGCCTGTGTTGATAGTTGACCTGCTGCGTTAGCGGTCTCCTCAGCACCTCTAGCAGTTTGCATGACAACAGAGTTGATCTGTTGAATGTTCATAGTGACTTCGTTTGTTGTGGAAGTTTGCTCCTCTGCAGCCGTAGCGATCTGATTTATCTGATCAGTCACCTCACTTATACAATTCATTATATTCTGCAATGCATCACCAGACCTTTGAGATGTAATGGCTCCCTTCGCAACTTCTTGCACTCCTTCCTCCATTGCAATAACAGCAGCATTAGTTTCACTCTGTATGGCCTTTATCATCTCGCTTATCTCACGAGTAGCTCTTGTGGTTCGCTCAGCCAAAGCTCGGACCTCGTCGGCGACTACCGCAAAGCCGCGCCCCTGCTCCCCCGCCCTTGCGGCCTCTATTGCGGCGTTGAGGGCCAGAAGATTGGTCTGGTCAGCAATATCTTCAATGGCACCAATGATGTCACCTATCTGCTCCGAGCGCTCACCCAAAGCTTCGACGGTTTTTGCTGTTCCACGAACCCTCTCCGGAATCAGTGCCATGCCGGTGATCGTCTCTGTCACAACCTTAAATCCTTCATTGGCAGCCATAGAGGTGGTATTTGATGCATCAGCGGCCATGGTACAGCTACGAGCTATCTCCGAACTCGTATGGGACATCTCCTCGCTAGCCGTTGCTACAGTACTAGCCTGCGACACTACTTCTTGAGCACCCGTAGAAATTTGACTGGCTGTAGAGTGTAACTGGTTCGAAGCTGAGGCAATATTGCTCGGAATATCAGCAGTTTGAGAAACTAGCTGCTGAAGGCTCTCTACCATTACGCCCATGTGGGCCATTATGCTCGTCCTATCTCCCAGGATTGCCGGTACGTTAGCCTGGATCAGGTCGTCCGTGCGCACCTCAAGTGCAGAAGTCTACTTTTTCGTAAAGGTAACGAAGATGCTGTGATCAGTCCTAAGGTTGACTGATGTGGCGTGACCCAAGAAGCAGCGTCATATACGTTGCCAGGCATCTTCGGGTTGGTTGGCAGCCAAGATCCCACACCGATCTTGGGGACATCATTTGTATACCATTAACGCTTTCGATACTACTTGTTCCAATTCAGCAGAGATGTACGGCTTGGTCAAGGCAGCGCGGAAACCGTAACCTGCATATTCGGCCACTATCGGATCATTTGAATAGCCGCTTGAAACTATCAGGCAGGCTGACGGATCAAATTCCAGAATCTGGTGGGCGGCTTCTTTGCCACCCATCCCCCCTGGTACAGTAAGGTCCATGATAGCAGCAGTAAAGGGGCTGCCTGTATCCTTGGCGGCCTTATAAAGTGCAATGGCCTCTTCTCCCGTGCTGCAAGTGGTCACTTGATAACCGAGATGGTTCAGCATTCCCGCAGCGATGTTTCGCACCATCAATTCATCATCCATGACCAGTATGGTTCCACCTCGGTGAACGGCAGCTGGCTCAGCATTATTTGCGCGATCCTCTTCGGTGACTGCATAACCGATCGAAGGTATATAGAGGGTGAAGGTAGTCCCTTCACCAACCGTCGATTGAACATCGATATGGCCACCGTGCTTTTTTACGATGGAGTGCGCCGAGGAAAGCCCGATTCCCGTACCATTCGGCTTTGTAGTAAAATAGGGGTCGAAAATCCTCTTCATGTCCCGCTCATTAATGCCTGAGCCATCGTCCGTAAAATCCAAAGTGATGTATTCCCCACCAGGCAGCGCGAACCTGTTCTTGTCAACCAGGGCGACCGTTCCGGCACGTACGGTAATTCTGCCGCCGCCCGGCATCGCCTGTACAGCATTCACGATGATGTTGTTGAATACCTGGATTAACTGACCGGCGTCTGCCTCAATTTCAGGGAGGGAGTCGGGGATCTTTACGACTGATTCGACATTCGTTCCGTGTAACGCCAATGATACAGATTCATTCACGAGGTGCCGAACCGAAAGAGGTTTTTTGACCGGGGCACCTCCCTTGGCGAAGGTGAGTAACTGGCTGATAAGGTCTGCGGCACGGCGAGATGCCTGTTCCGCACGATCGAGTAGTTGGTCCAATTTTTCGGGCGATTCGAGAAACATGCGCGCCAGGGAGAGGTTTCCCATGATGCCGGTCAGGATATTGTTGAAATCATGGGCGATTCCTCCAGCGAGAATTCCGAGGGATTCCAGCCGCTGCGCGTTCAGCAGCCTGCGCTGATTTTCATCTCGCTCGGTGACATCGGTAAAGATGACCAGCCTGCGGCTGCGGGCGAACTGGGTGTTTACGATGATGTGCCGTACCGAGCCGTCCTTGCATGTGACGTTTGATTCCGCAGGATCGATTGGCGTGCCATCTGACTTGTCTTTTGCGGCCTTCCAGCGGGCGATGATTTCCTCGCGATAGGCCGGATCGGGATACGCCTTGGAGAACCAATCATCAAGGGTCGGTATTTCATCAAGCGTGTAGCCGAATAGATCGATAAAACTGCTGTTCACATACTCTATTACTCCATTCATGTCATACCATCTGACCCCAACCGGCATCATATCCATCAGCGACTTCAGGGTTTCCTCGCTCTCCTTAACCTTTTGTTCGGCAAGCTTTCGCTCGGTGATATCCATTATGACGCTGAGCAGGCAATTCTCACCGTCTATTTCGACGATGACTCCCGCATACAGTCCAGGGAAGACTTTGCCGGCATAATCGCGAAAATAGATTTCGCGATCGCGCACTTCCGCATTATCGTGCAGTGCTTGCACCACCAGGGCATGGTCCTGTGGATTGGCCCAAAAATTAAAGCTCCGGGGCGAAAGACCAAGGATTTCCTCTCTTTTGCATTTGAAGGTGGTCTCAAATGCATCATTAACCTCAATCAGCCTTCCTTCTTCCAGAGTGCTGCTGACGACGATGAGACCTGGTGCACATTTGAAAATCTTGCAATATTTATCTATTGCGTCTCCAGCTACTTTTTCCATTTCACTGCTCCTTTGCCTGCCTGACTGTGAGCCCAAGTTAAAAGCTGCAAAAGCAACTGCATCATGCATATCTACTTGAGTATGGTGGGGAAAGGCAGGCCCTTTTAAACAACAAGACAGGGCGAATACCTTCAATGCTTGCGGCCACCAATCAAACAGATAGCATGTCTTGTACCAATTTAGCCATGGCGAGAATCGGCTCGAACCTTATTAGCGTTAAATTTTGTTTACTGCCAAACTATATGAATGAAATCGGCATATTGTAAAAAACACGGCAACATATGCATCACAAACGGGCAAAAATAGGCTCAGACATGTCAGCCAAAAGCTTAGTACATTACCGTTTTCCGTTCTTTCCAAGGATCCAACGTTTAAGAGATCCTCATTGAAAAACTGGTCCGGAAACGGGCAGACCATATTTGGAACAACACTGTCCAAAGGCTGCACATGTAATGTTTTTAAAAATTGGTTTTCGTATTCGAGCTGTGAGAGGTCTCTGAGACGGGATGCGAGGAGCTACTGACACGGATGGGGTTTATGCTCAACAGTACAAGGGAAGGGATTCAAGGGGGCGAGACCACCATGGTACGGGAGAAACGGTTGACGGCGCCGGTTTTCTTTGAACCTCAAGCTTTAGGCGGACAGTATCAACCGTATCCTTTCCAGGAACTGTTCCAGGGTAAAGGGCTTGGAGAGAAAATTCGTTTCAACCTCAAGCATATCCTTGTCCAGCACCACCTTACTGGTGTATCCGGAGATGTAGAGCACAGGCAGCCGGGGATTGCTATCGAGCAGCCGCCCGTGAAGTTCGGGACCATCCATCTGGGGCATCACCACGTCAGTCACCAGCAGGTCGATCGGTTCGCCATGGTGGACCGCCAGCTCAAGCGCTTCCAACGGCGTCGCCGCCACCATGGTCCGGTAACCGTAGCCCGCGAGCAGCTCCGCTGCCATCTCGCGGATCATAGAGTTATCCTCCACCAGCAGGATCGTCCGGCCCGCGCCATCCGCGTGCGTTGCCGCAGGCACAAGTTCCGTTTCGGGCATGAGCCAAGCGGCGGTTTGGGTCATGGGCAGAAAGATCTTGAAGGTGGTACCTTCACCCGGGCGGCTCAAGACCTCAATGCATCCCTCGTGCTGTTTGACGAGGCCAAAGACGGTGGCAAGCCCCAGCCCCGTGCCTCGCCCGAGGCCCTTGGTGGTGAAGAACGGCTCATAGATGTGGCTCAGTATCTCCGCATCCATGCCACAGCCGTTGTCGGTAAAGGCGAGCAGCACATAGGGGCCGGGCTTTACGCCAGGATGCAGTCTCGCATACTCCTCATCGAGCACGAGATGGCCCGTTTCCACTAAGATGGCGCCGCATCCCGCAATGGCGTCCTGCGCATTCACCGCCAAGTTGAGGAGGATCTGTTCCATCTGCCCGCGGTCGGCAAGTACCCGTGCCCCGCCGGGGGCGAGCCGCAGGTCGAAGGATACGCTTTCCCTTACCGTTGTCCGCATGATGTCCCCGAAAGAAACGATAACCTCGTTCAGGTCCAGCACCTCAATGCGGAGCTGCTGCTTGCTCCCGAGAGAGAGGAGCTTGCGGGTCAGATCGCTTGCCTTGCGAGCGGCAAGGATCACCGCGTCAATCTGCCGTATCTGTGGATGGTTCTCAGTGAAACCGCTTCGTATCATGTCCGAATAAACAATGATCGGCGTCAAAAGGTTGTTGAAATCATGGGCAATACCCGCAGCTAGCTGGCCCACGGCTTCAATTTTTTGGATCTTGCGCAGATGTTCCTCCAGGGTCCTGCGGTTCTCGTCGCCGCGTGCACGCCCGATGGCAATGCTTATTAGCTGCGCAGCCGACACTGCAAGTTGAAGTTCTTCGTCCTTCGGGGAGCGAGGTTCCCGGAAGTAGAGGGTGAAGGTCCCCAAAAGTTCCCCCTCGGATGAGAACATCGGCTCGGACCAGCAGGCCCTAAGGCCGGCAGCGCGAGCCGGCTGGAATCCTTTCCAGTAGGGGTGAACTTCGAAGTCCTCGACCACTGCACTTTGCCGCAGTAAGGCCGCGATCCCGCTTGGCTCCATTCCCTTGGCAATCGTGAGACCGTCCACCGCCTGGTTGTATGCCTCAGGAAGGCTAGGTGCCGCACCGTGTATGAGGCGGGTACCGGACTCGTCGGCCAGGAGCACCGAACAGAGTGCGCCGGGAATCTCCCGTTCCACAAAATGGACGATATCCGCCAGCAGGTCGACGAGAGGCGTACCAGTTGCAATCTGCGCCTGGATGCCGCGACGAATGAGCTCAAGCGTATCGGACCGCTTCCTTAGGGTAATATCCCTCGTAATACTAAGGACCAGCGAGCGCCCCTCGCTCTCCATTACCCTTGCATGGACCTCTACCGGGACCACGGTTCCGTCCTTGGCAAGGTAGGCCGACTCAAAGGTAGCCTGTTTGCGCTTCCTGATGATTTCCAGGTTGGCAGTGACCCGGGCTGCGAACTCGGGGGGTTGTATGTCATGCAGCCGCATGCCGGCGAGTTCCGCCGCGCCGTACCCGGTCATTTTGCACAAGGCCTGATTGAAATGCACTAGTCGCCCTTCCCAGTCAATCTGCAGGATGGCGTCGTTGGCCGCGTCAATTTGGGCCGCCTTGATGCTCAGCTCGACTTGCTGGTCACTGACTGTGACTTGGGCAAGCTTCAGTCGGTCCAGGTGGCTGCAGATGAGCCTCGTCAGGATGACGATCACCAGGCAAAGCGCGAGCATCAGACTCGACTGCACCAAAACCTTGCGTACCCAGGGGGCAAGCACGTCATCCCGGTTGAGCGAGACCAGCGCCACGATCGAAAAACGCGCAAGCCGTTGGTAGGATACGATGAAAGGTTGCCCCGAAGTCAGTTTGTTCCGGGCGTGGTAGGTTCCGTAGGGGGAGTTGGGAAGTTTTTCCCTGAATAACACGGATTCCTTGAAATCCATCTGGTAGACGTTAGGGGCGTAGGGGGAGAAAACCAGCGGCACCCCGTCGGTCCTGACCAGCACCACACGGCCGCCTGGCCCCAGGGTGCCGGGACTGAAGAAACCATCGAAAAATTCGGTTTTAAAACCCGCCACTATGAGACCGCCAAAAGGTTCCCCAGGACGATTCAGTGGCTCAATCAGGTTGAATCGCCAGTGGTTGGTCAGCCGGCTCAAATGCGGATTGCCGATGGTGAGCTGCAACCCTGGCGTGGTGAGGTAGTTGCGGAAATATTCCCGGTCGGCAATGCTGATCTGCTTATTGGGAGTTTCAGTAGAGTTGAGGCGCATGATGCCCTCGCCATCGACGATGAAAAGGGCACCCAGTTGGGGAGCGTTACCGATTAGCTGCCGCATTTTACGGAGCAGTTCGGTACGATCCACTCGTTCCAAACCTTCGCTGTTCCGAATGTCTTGCAGCAACTCGCGCAACATGCCGTCGGCCTCAGAGAAGGCACTATCGCTATGCTCGGCCAGCGCACGGGAGTACCCCGCCGACATTTTCTCGGCGGCATCTATGACGCTCCTGCGCTCGGAGACGATACTCCACGCCGAGATGCCAACAACGGCAAAAAGTATCAGCCCCACGATGAGCCGGACGCGGGATTGGATCTGGTCGATCGACAGGTCAGTCACGTAGAGGCATATCCTTCTGCATGGGATCCCATCAGGCTAGCTGGGTGAGGGACTTACGCATTGTGGTTATGGCCAAAAGTATACTTCAATACCTGAGGGAAGACAGATATTTTCCCTCTGCGGGTACGGCTTTGCTCATGCCGGTTTGCAGCAGTCAGGCAACTGCCTTGAACTGCCCCACGATCTGCTGCAGATCCAAAGCGAGGTGCGAAAGCTGGGAAGCTGCGGCGGTCGTCTCGGAGCACCCAGAGGGATTCCCAGATCCTCGAAGTAGGCTGCCTTGCGCTCTTCAAAGTCCTGGGGTAGGCTGCGGCGCATCATGAGCCACCCCGCCAAGCAGATCCACAAACTCCTTCCCGATAAGTTGCTTGCAGCCGGCAGCATACCGTAT
>Ga0364919_10463_pt1 | contig 11782 bp, 9 predicted proteins | sample SorcelJu500001C7_2_FD_206953 | JGI IMG/M metagenome (GOLD analysis project Ga0364919, IMG submission 206953) | Enriched cells from Trout Bog Lake Hypolimnion, Wisconsin, USA - BchlTB.June20.5000.01.C7 | ecosystem: Environmental > Aquatic > Freshwater > Lake > Hypolimnion/Profundal zone | place... | reverse complement strand
TGTAATATACGACTTAGAATATTCCAGCATGTCAACATACCACTGTAAGCCGTGAAAGCGATGTATGTCCCTTAAATCCGCAAGGTTAGGCCAGATGTTGGCAAAGTATTCTTCCGAAACCGGAAAGAAGTGATGATGTGCAAGTCCCGCTTTTCCAGTACCACTACCCCCTAAACTCAGGAGGTGAAAAGTTCCAGTCCCACACTGCTATAACTTGAACGGTCGCGGTGTGTTGCTCATGAGTCAGGCTGGTTAGGACGTGTCATTGCCTCAGAGGTGTGGTTAGCTTCATAGCGAGCCGAAAGGGTAATATGTTGGTGGCTTGCCAGCGTGTCGCAGGTATGATAAGAAACCATTTCGACCTCTCAAGATCATTTTGAAAAGACCAAAATGATCATTCGAGTCCGAGCCTAAAATCCTTGTAGATGCACACCAGGTCTATGTTTCCAGAAGGTGATTTATGGTGGAAATGACAAGGGTTTTGCTTCAATAGTGACGTCATTCTTTTGGTGTGCAGTGTAATGTGTTGAATTGTAAAGGATAAATCATTCAGGCAAGGGATACCTTATCCCTTGGCGTCCCCAGAGAGGTAATTATTTTGAAATCCAATTATGACGTAAGGCTAGATCAGTTCGATTATGAACGGTTTGATATAGAGGAAAGGTGGCGTTATAGCGAGACAGTTGCCATGCTGACCAGTTATGAAATGGAGGCAAGGGATCTTTACGATAGGGCTGATTATCTCCAAGTATGTGAAAAGATACACAAAAAATATGATAGTTATTTATTCAACTGTTTGTATTTAAAGAAGTTCGAATATCAGGCTGCCTTGGATTTTGAGCCCGAGCCTGGTAGGTTTCAATTTAACAAGGATTTTGCCAGTTTCGATAAGACGATCTTTTTAGACCACCTAGAAAGCAGCAAAGAGCTGAGAATTGATATTGGGCGGTTGAAAAGAGTCTTATCTGGTGAAGAGATGCTAGGTGCTTCCAAGGCAACCTACCCTTCCTATATTGAAAGGCAAGCTGCCAACGAGTCAGCTACACAAAAAACTCTGTCAATAGAGATAGTTGAACTACAGGCGCCTGATAATGACGATGATATGCATGCCATAAGTGATCATGTACCTGTGATCAGGAAAACCAATGGACATGCAGTAAGTATGTTGAACGATGATAAGCACTCTAAAATCAGTCTATATCGCTTCGAAAAGCATGGCCGGAGTTGGGATATTCAGTATGGTGATGTAATCTTGAGAGGTGTAAAGCACCTGGCAGGAATGGATTATATAAAAATTCTCTTGCAGAAACCGTATTTAGAAGTGGGAGTCTTGCAGTTGCAAACTATCCTAAATCCAGATCTAATTGCAGGGGGGGGTAAGGATAAAACAAAAGGAGATTCTTATTTTGGCATAGATGGTGAGTCTGAAAGCGAATACAGTGAGTTGTCATCATCACTTCATAACAAAATAAATGGTTTTACTATAGACCAAAAGAAAATGTTGAAAGATTATAAACAACAACTTGAAGATTTAAGGGCGCTACATGCTGAAGCTGAAGATAATAATAATTTCATTGAAACATCTCGCTTAAGTGAGTTGATTAATATTATAAGAGATGATGTGTCCGGGATGGTACGTGGGAGGTCAGATGATCCAGAATTGGAGAAAAACAGGAAAAGTGTTCTTGCTAACATAGAACGAGCTCGTGATAGCATACGGAATGAAGAGCTTGACCAAGGATATCCTGAAACACCAATATACAATTATCTCAAGAGATTTATTGAAACAGGTAAGTCTTGCAAATACAATCCACTTGTCAATGAACAACATCCTTGGACCTTTTGACCTCCTGTGAGGTTGCTACTTCTTGTGTAGCAGTCTTCAAGCTCCCGCTACTTTTTTTATGTCAAATGGAAAAATAAAAGTCGCCCTTAGAAGGTAGAGGCAGAGTGAAGCCTAAAGCGGAAACTGACCTACTAAAACTCTAAGGAGAACAAAAGACAATGAGCAAGAACTGGACCGTAACCGAAGTAGAGGACCTCTTCACCGAAACTGTTTCCGCAACTTTCGCAGCAACGCCTAAAGGCCAGGCCCACTTAAACCGGATTGCCAAGGCCATTACCAACGAGAGTCTTGACCAGCGGAAAAAGACCTCCTACCTGACCTATGCCCAGAAGGCCTTCGATAAGAAGGTGTCTGAGTACGCCGCTGCCAAGTCTCCCAAGCTCGATGGTTTCCTGGTTGGAAAAGAGGAGTGGATCAAGGCATACATCGCCAAGAACTACGAAGGTGACGAAGACTAAGCACTACTACCCCACAACTGAATTCAAGTAAAACTCCAGACGGAGGCTTAAAGGCTTCCGTCTTTTTTTATCCTATGTTCATGTTGCGGCTAAGGTTGCCTCTTGGAGTTGCTAATTTGTATGGGTGTCGAGCGCCATGGTAATTTTCCAGTTTGAGGGGTGGTGTCGCCAAGCTTATTTTCCACCCCCGTCGCCAAACTTATTTGCCAGTTTGGCTAACCCCTCGCCATGCTAATTTTCCAGTAACGCGATCGACCGGTTTCCTTCTACCCTGTGCGAACCAAATCCGGACAGGAGCCCTCATGGCAAGAAGGAGCATACCGATGATCGAGATCAGTGAAGTGCTGTATCAATGGCAACAAGGTCGCAGTAAAAGCAAGATTGCCGTGAGTCTCGGGATTTCCCGTCCCACCTTGCGCAACTACCTGAAGTTGGCGATAGCCGCCGGCCTGTCTGCCTGTAGCAGTAATGCTGAAGTCACACGCATTGCTCTTTTGGTGCAGGCAACGGTAGCAGGGGGCAAGGAAACCGCCGCCCCAATTCGCGATTCGATTGCCGTGCATGACGAACGGATCAAGGCTTTGCTTAAGGAACCTGACATGACCATTAGGCAGATCTGGCGCCTCTTGGACGAGTCGGGCCACAGCTTCAGCGAGCGTAGCGTCAATCGCTATGTTCGTGAGATCGCGCCGAATGAGCCAGCGGTGACCGTCCGACTCGAAGTCCCGCCAGGGTCGCAGGCCCAGGTGGACTTCGGCCAGGTACAGCTAACTCTTGGAACTGTGCGCAGACGAGTCTGGGCTTTCGTCATGACGCTCTCGTACAGCCGGCACCGGTTTGTCCGCTTCGTCGAGAACCAAGCCGTTGATACCTGGCTTGACTGCCACATTCGCGCCTTCCAGTTCTTTGGCGGGGTACCGGCTACCGTGCTCCTTGATAACCTGAAAAGTGGCGTTGTGAAGCCGGATCTCTATGACCCGACCATCAATCGGGCCTATGCCGAGTTGGAGCGGCACCAAGGTTTTGTTGCCGATCCCGCCCGGGTCTGCTCCCCCGAACACAAGGGAAAGGTAGAACGCTCGATGCCGATTGTCAGGCAGCAGCTTGTTGCCGGGCGAACATACACCGATCTGAACGATGCTAACGAAAAGGCCATTCTCTGGTCCCGGGAGGATATAGGGCTGCGGCCCCACGGCACCACCCACGAGGCGCCACTTATCCGCTTCGAGCGGGATGAGAAGCCAACCCTCAGGGCACTTCCCGAATCACGATTCGACATGCCACTCTGGAAGAAATGCACCGTTCATCCGGACCATCATGTGGTCTTTGGAAAGAGCTATTTCTCCCTGCCGACCCGCTTTGTAGGCAAGGAGGTCTGGGTGCGCGGCGGCTTCTTGTTAGTCGAGATCTACTACAAGGACGCCCTGATCAAGACCCATCGTGCAGCTCATCGTCCCGGGACCTGGCGTACCGATCTCGAAGACTATCCTGAGAACAAGAAGCTCTTCCTCCAGTTCCAGCCTGCATGGTGCAAAAAAGAGGCAAGCAGGATGGGGGAGTTCGCCGGCAAGTTTGTGGACGAGATCCTGGCCCCCCACGCCCTGGTCAATCTGCGCAAGGCCCAAGCCGTCATCCGGCTCGGTGAAAAGCACGGGGCCAACAAGCTCGACGACGTCTGCCGCTATCTCCTTGCCAACGGATCGACCCGCCACAGCAGCGTCAAACGGCTGCTGGAACAGGGTATTCCGCGGATGGTCACAGCTCCGACGCCACCACCGATATCGGAGGCAGGGCGCGAGCTGCTGCATCCTGCAAACAGCTTCGGGGAGGTGTCGCTATGAAGCCGTCCCCCAGCATGCAGCTAACCCTCAAAAGCCTGCGGCTCTCCGGGATCGCCGACTCTCTGGAAGCCCGTCTCAACGAAGCGAAGGAGTCAAGCCTCGGCTACCTTGAGTTCCTTCAGATCATCCTTCAGGACGAAGTGGAAAGACGCTATGCCGGCGCCGTCAACAGGCGGTTGAAGCAGGCCGCCTTCCAGGAGCACAAGGCGCTTGAAGAGTTTGACTTCACGGCGGTTGCCGGCAGCAACCCCAAAGAGATCAAGGACCTGGGAAATTGCCTCTTCATCGAGCGCCACGAGCACGTACTCTTGTATGGTCCGCCAGGCACCGGCAAGACACACCTGGCGCAGGCGCTGGGAAACCGGGCCTGCCGGAACAACTACAGCGTCATGTTCACCACCGCGGCCAAGCTCTTCAGGAAACTCGCCGCCGCAAGGATTGAGTGCTCATACGAAGAAACCATGCGGACCGTCCTCAAGCCGCAGTTACTCATCATCGATGACCTTGGCCTGACCGCCTTCACTCAGGAGCAGACCGAGGCGTTCTACGAAATCGTGGCTGAACGGCACCAGGCGGGAAGCATCATCATAACGTCCAACCGCCCACCGGGGGACTGGCCCGGACTCTTCCCTGACCAGGTACTGGCAAACTCGCTCATGGATCGACTGGCACACAAGGCACATCACCTCCCGCTCAAGGGAGAATCATACCGGAAGAGAGGACGGCCTCAGCAAACTACAACCTAAAGGAATACCCGTTGGTCGCTAAACTGGAAAATAACGTTGGCGACGGGGGTGGAAAATAACCGTGGCGGTTGACAGTATGGGTAGGGATATTGAAAACCAGTGAACGCATGCTGTGGGTAAAATACAAGCGTCTTGGAGGGGTTTTTGTAAAAAGGATGGTCACTGCAAGTAGTAGTGATGGTCCTAACTAAGATGCTATGTAGTTGTGAAATTTATCCACGTTGAACACACTTCTAGTTATTAACAATTGCAGAGAATGACTTTGCAATAAATAATAGAGGTGATCGTGATGGAACTATTTTTAGGTGAAAGGTGTGTTGATGTTAGCGGGTATGAAGGTGTTTATGCTGTTACATCCTTAGGTAGGCTGTGGGCATATGGAGCGAACGGGCGAAAAGGGAGATGGTTAAAGTTTAATAGGACCGAGACCAATTATATTCAAGTTGGGTTGAAACTGAAAGATCAAAAAAGAAAACATAAATATTTACATCGGTTGGTTGCCAGTGCATTTATTGCCAATCCAGAGAAAAAGAAACAAGTCAACCATAAGGATGGTGATAGGTATAACTGCAAAGTGAGTAACTTGGAGTGGGCAACTGCCAGGGAAAATATTCAACATGCAGCAGATATGGGGTTAAATAAGCATTTAAAGCTATCCTATAGTCAAAAGTTAGATATATGTAGGCAACGTTCTAGCGGCACCTCGGTGAAGGAATTGGCGGTTATGTATGGCGTCGGCGTGAATTGTATTTATAAAACATGTAGGAACTACATGTGTGAATATGTACCGCAACTGGATCTTGCTGCATAGTTGTCAATTTAAAATACTAAAAAATTAAATATTGAAAGTTAGAAAGCCTGGCACTCGTAATGCTGGGCTTTTTGTTTGTGTAGCTGAAGTGCTTGAGCTGTGAAGTTGTCAAACACAAGAACTCCAGGCCACGCGTGGTGAGGTTGTAAGTCTGTTATTGGATGTTGTTGCATTAACTTTCCTGTTACATGTATAAACACTTGCTGTAAGGGAGGGTCGCTAGTCAATAGTTTCAGCGTACAACGAGGAGGATGACAACAAAGTCAGCCGACTGCTGCCAGTGTAACAAGGAGCCTTAACTGCTGGGCCGTTATATTTCACGGATTGATTACACTGGTCCGCTAATGGAAAACAATAATACATTGAATACATATATCACAAAACCAAATGTCTAATTACTGTGTTGCATGTTACTTTATTGTCCCGATATAGGAGTAAACTATAAAATCAATATTGTTATTGCTAAACCGAGTCACATTGTAATTGGAATACAGCGTTACACGTAATTGTATTATTCAACTATAAGGTAACCCTTTAATGTTGGATTATTGTATTCCTGTAAGTGATTACAATGTGCAATTCATGTATTATCGTATGCTTTGCCAATGGAATATTTTGTTACTTGCAACAGTGTATTCTACTGGCAGTACTGTTCTGCTGGGTTGATTGTAATTTTAAAGTGTATCTTTTATGTTGTAACATCGTGTCACGTTGATTGTCGTGTAAGGGTGTTGTTTTATATTGGAATGTAATGTATCAGTTACATGGGTTACGTTTTGTTCTAGTCGAACAGCGTCATCTTGAACAATGTCATTCTGTAGATACACCACTCCCTGTACATTCTCAACTTTTTAAAAAAAACAAAGCTGAAAATTATTCAGGAGAGTGATGCTTTAACACCACGCCATAGAAAAAGAAGGATGCGCCCAGGTCTAGATTTACCGCATACACCGGAACTCGTGGCTAAACTGTCCGGTGATTCCTTTTTCCCCTGTTGATTGCTCACTAGTACACCAGTGATCTGGGGAACAGCTTTCCTCTTTCGAGGTGTTTGTATTCGCTAGCGACGCTGTAAGACCGCTACACCTGTAAATGTCATCACGACATGTGCCTCAAGGTGCTTGATTTTGAGGACTTAGTATTAAATAGCCACTATGTCAAAAAGTGCCAGACCGTTGTCGGACAATTTCTATACATGTTATTAAAGTGATCTTGAAAACGGTTGAGGTAATTTTCTGTGATGGTTTGAAAATGGTAGATACAGGAGGGAGGTTCTGGTGCATCCGAGGAACTGACCGCTTGGCGAAGAGAGCCCCGGCCTCTAAAGGTCACCGAGAAATAATGTCACCACTAGTTAGTTTAGGTAAAGTAAGGCTAGGTGTTGGGCCTGCGCAAAAAGACGACCTGGATGCCTAATTTGAGCGTCAGGCATGTAGGTACCGCTTCACAGTTACATCCCGCTTATGCCATAACGCTATAATGTGACAATATCCAGCGCAAGTCATTAACTGGCGCATTGACAGTAGGAGCAACCATGTCATTTGACCAGAACAAACTTACCGGCATCCACCTACTTGAATCCACAATCGGCATAGAGCTTGACATCCAGGAGAACGAGTGCCAGGAGCTACCCCTGACGATGGAACCGTCAATTCCTCTCACAAGATCGTCTTCCAGATCACTGAGGAAGAGCCAGACCTGTCATCCATCGGAGTCCTCTTTGCCCTGGCCCTTATGTCCTTTACCTATGCAGCTCCAAGAGGATATTCCTACAACGACTTCATGCCCGACGAAGAATATAACTTAGGGTACTTCCTTGAAGGCTTGCACTTTGAGCGTGGAGTGTTGAGCCATGAAGCTGACTATGTATCTGGTAGATGTGTTAAGACCGATATCTCTTATGAGCCAGGAGGTAAGGTTACTATCTCTACTCGCAATAGAGGTAGGGGAGCGGATAGATGGCTGATGCATCTACAAGGAAAGAAACATTTGCAACCAGTATAGCATCCACCATCATTCCTAGCCTTAATGCTCTTTCGGCAAAGAAGCCCTACTGCTATCAAGCAATAGGGCCTTCTTGTGCCTAACGATCATACCAACTACGGAGCACCGTACCTATCTAACCTAGTGTTGTACCAAGCTTATCTTGGATTGCAGCTAACAGTTGCCTTAGCTTAGTCTCTACCTCTTCCTTGTTGTCGCCAAGGATGTCTAAGTTGAGTCCTTGTATACCCTTAATGGCCTTATCCGCGATAGTAGTGACCTTCTCATGCGCCTGATGCTTAACGTACGGTCTCTTAGTACCTTCCTTAGATAATGCCCCTATTAGTATGTCGTAAGCCTTCTTTTGGGCCTTCTTGGACTTACGAGCGACCTTTAGCAGTGCATTCCTTGAGAGGTTCTTCCTGGTACGGGCATCATCCCTGATCTCTTGGGATAGTTCTGTCAGCTTGATAATCTCACTAACAGTCTGCTCAGCCTTCCCGACTACATGGCCTATCTGCTCCAAGGTGTACTCATACTTGTCTTTAAGGCTCTTAAGGGCTTCCGCTAGATCGACGGGGTGAAGGTCCTCTCTCTGCACGTTGTCTACTAAGGCCACTTCATCATGTTTGATGCTGTCGATGAATACGCCATCAACCTGGGTCCAACCTAGAGCCAGGCAGGCTCTGTATCGTCTCTCCCCGGCGACCAGAATGAGGTTCTTGTCCTGATCCTCTCTGAAGATAATAGGAGACAGAAGCCCATGTGTCTGAATGGATAGCTTAAGCTCCTCTAGGTCTATGCCGTCAAGGTGCTTGCGGGGCTGTAATGGGTCTGGTGTGAGGTTAGAAAGGCTGAGTTGATAGAGTTTGCCTTTCTTGTATTTGATCTGGGTGCTGGCCTCGGACATTGCAAACCTCCTGGGAGAAAAAGCATAGTAAGTTTTAACGGAGTATACACATTATTTGTTGAAAATACAACTCCCTGAAAAGTAGAACGAGCTAGGTGTGAGCCGCTGACGAAGCCTTATGCTAACTCTAATGGATTTAGCAAAGTGTCTTAGACAAGCGCGTTAAGGAGGTTCAATGTCCCTGTAGCTTGAGACTTGTAATATGTCTGATCTCGAAATAATTTGATAGAAAAGATCAACCGTTTCTGCTATTGATATGGGGGTAATTCCCTGAGTGCAGGTACCGGTTTTGCGGCATAGAATTATTCTCTAGATGCTTTTAGGGATGCAGTAAACACCCTTATCATAGCAAAGATTCACCCGCAAGCTCTCCTATATTGATACTTTTTATGTCTGCTTGGGTTGGCCGAGCGGATTTCCGCCCCGAACAGTCCTTGAACCACTACAGAAGGGGAGCTGCCTATGTGAGAAATGGCTCCCGACCACGATCATAGGGCCGCGACGGGATGCCTATTGTGTCATTTTAGATAAATAGCCATTAAAAGATCTGATTTAGATGGGAAGTTATTGCTTGCGAACTATGGCTATCGCAAATCAAATCTGTTTGAGGCGTATAGCACATTTACAGATACTAGAATAAATGCTTGTGAGACGCAGTTTAAAATAAGATACACCAGATACTATTGTAAAACATAATGGGATTAAATTATGCTGAAGGATAAAAGCCTTACTTATATTTCACTGTTCAGTTGTGGTGGCGTTGGCTGCCATGGATTTCATGTGGAAGGTTACCATTGTGTTGCCACAAATGAAATAATACCTAAACGAATGAATGTGCAGAAAGCAAACAATATATGCGATTACGACTCGGGGTATATTGTCGGAGACATATCAACGCAGGATGTCAAGGAGAGAATTTATGCCGAAATGCGCAGATGGGAGGTGAAAGGCAACGATAGGATAGACGTTGTTATTGCAACGCCACCGTGTCAGGGGATCAGTGTAATCAATCATAAAAAGAACGAAAACGAAATTAGTAGGAATAGTTTAGTTGTTGAATCAGTTGAGCTGCTGAAACAAATAAAACCGCGCTTTTTCATATTTGAAAATGTTATGGCTTTTCAGAAAACGGTATGCATTACACCAAAAGGCAAAACTGTTGCAATCAGTGAGTATATTAATGAGTCCCTTGGGCAAGATTACATTATAACTGGCAGAATAATAAATGTAATGAACTATGGGTCTAACTCGTCCAGAACGCGAACTTTAATGATCGGCGTTGATAAATCATACAGAAACGGAATTATCCCCAAGAAGAAGGTAGTGGTTACGTGATGGCATAGATGCTGCTGTTCGGAGTCCACCGAATCTGAACATGAAATGCCACCTTGAGAAGGTTCCTGATCTTTTCCATTACGGGGAAAGGCTTCATCACTACCTTTTCTTTGCCAGCTTTGGTTCGTTTGACTTGTGGGTATCGCTGGTTCCATCGGAAAGCAGCCTCATCCACATAGCGCTGCATATGCTCTTTGCTCATTTGATGGAAAACGCCGATCTTGGCTCTCTCCAGGATGGCATTATACGACTCGGCAGTATTGTTGTGGACCTCTCCCCTGGCGTACTCGCGGTCACTGTGGTCCACGAAAGAGTGACCTGCAAACTCTTCGGCGATTCTGACATACGCTGGGTTGTGATCGCTCATAAGGTACGCGGCCGGATCAACGGCCGCCGTTACAAAAGGGCGGAGCGCACTGTCTCCGGCATGGGGTACAAGGGCAGCCTTAACCGAGCCCTCGCGTTCGACAGCGACAGCGATGCACTGCTTGGCAGTGCCTGTACCGCCCTTATGTTTGACGCCTTCCTCGAACCGAGGACGGCCGCCAAGATATTTCTCGTCAAGCTCGACGATTCCCATCAGGAGCGGCAGTTCGGTCGGAACTAAGGTCATCATGGCTCGTATGGCATGACCAAGTTTCCATGCGGTGGGTTGCTTGGTGCCGATGAGTCTCCCCAAGACGACGGAGGATATCCCTTTGCTGGAACTGGCGATCAAGTACATTGCCAGGAGCCAGGTCCACAAGGGAAGTTTAGTCGAGTGCATCGGGGTCTTGGTGGTAACTGTGAATTGATGCCCGCATCCTCCGCACTCGTAGAGGCCTGCACGGGCAGACTCACCCTTGATGTTCCAGGATTTTATACTTCCACAATGGGGGCAGACACGGCCATCGGCCCAAATTACGGTTTCAAAGAACAGACGGCAGGATGCCTCATTCGGATACTGCTTGCGCAACTCGTTGATAGTCATGGTTATCCCTCCTCAACGAGGAAGATAACCCAGCCCTGCGACAGAATATGTCACACCTTCTTCTCAGGGATAATTCCGTACAGAAATAGTATCACCCCATATGACGTATATCCTGAGTACAGGGAAGAAAAAACATTACGTGATGTAATCTACGACTTTCCTCGCTTGGAGTGGGGGGAAGTCAGTAGTAATGATTTTTATCACGCCTTTAGGACATATGATCCAAAGATGCAGAGTTGGATCCATGGCTTGAAAGAGGGTGAATCGGCATTTGACAATCCAGATCCATCCAAAAGGCCTCACAGAGTTAAAGACGGTAAGATTGTTGAAAATATTCGCAAAAATAGAGACAAGTATACAAGGCAACCTTGGGATAGGTTTATTCAGTGTATTCATACCAGAAATGATCAGCTTGCTGCACAAAACACGATTCATCCCGAACAAGATAGAGTCTACAGTGTTCGCGAGTTGATGGAAATGATGTCAATCCCGGTGAGTTTCCGTTGGATTGATATGGATCTTGATGGACTAAACAGCTTGACTGTTAAAGAGAAGCTGTCACTGTACAAGACCCATGAAATGAATATTAGGCAATGTATAGGCGAAGCTGTCCCAACGGAAGTCATGCGTCTAATAGCATGTAATATAAAAAAGTGCCTTTTGTCAAAACGATATGAATCCGTCGAAATCAATAAATTGATTTCAGAATTAAACCTAGAAGATCGGACGAATCTGAAATTGTTGTTAAAGACAAATCCTCGCAGCCTTGACATCTCATCCCTTATTAGGGTTGCGGAGCTGTGCAATGCAAAGCGCGAAAGTAACGCTGCGTTCTATACAAATAAATTTATTGTCAATGAAATTGTCAGCAAGTTGCCAAAT
>Ga0364919_10400_pt1 | contig 11787 bp, 11 predicted proteins | sample SorcelJu500001C7_2_FD_206953 | JGI IMG/M metagenome (GOLD analysis project Ga0364919, IMG submission 206953) | Enriched cells from Trout Bog Lake Hypolimnion, Wisconsin, USA - BchlTB.June20.5000.01.C7 | ecosystem: Environmental > Aquatic > Freshwater > Lake > Hypolimnion/Profundal zone | place... | reverse complement strand
ATATTATTCCCGCGGAAAACGTTGAAAAAAATGTGTTATGCCCAAGAAATATGGATCTCTCACATTCTGAGAAAAGATCATAACTCATTAAATTTTATTTTTTTGTAACTTTGTCCATTTCAGCTAATATGCCTCTGTACTTTTTCATTGGTTCCGTTTCGCCAAATGGATCTTCCAATCTTTTAACCATTTCTATTTGAAGTGAGGCTAGATCTTTTAAATTTTGATTAATTTCTGGAAAATTTGTATCGATAGATTCTTCATGCTCCGTTGTATTCTTATTCGTTTTAAGCGCGTGCACATAATTTTTAAATATTTCATTCATCTTTTTTATTTTTTCATTATCATAGTTATGTTCTTTAACCTTTTCTTTTAATTCACGCTGTAGTTTATAGGTATCATTTACATTGTCAAGGCCCTTCAATACATAAGAAAATCTGTTACTTTTCAACTCTTCGATCTGTTCAATAGCCTTATATCGCCGAGCACTATTTGGATTCGCGGATTCTCCAATTTTTTTCAGGATAATGCCCAATGCCGCTGGAATGGAGGCAAGCAATCCCAAGTAAAACCATTTACGAGAAGGATAAATTATGTGGGTGGCGCGTTTCCCTGCGTGGGACAAAGGAGCAATTAGTGCATTTCCAATTTTTTCGGCAAAATTGAACTTATAATGCGAATTTCCCACCATACCACCGCCTGCAATATCAAATTTATCACGGCATGAAAATTCGGTATATTGAACGTACTTATTTTCAAATAAAACATCACTTATTTTTTCATTAATACTCGACATATAAAATAACCTCTTAAATAATTGTATTGTTTTAAATTAATATTATATATAAAAAATAGTTAAAATACAAATAAAATTTTAAAACTGCCGCGCCAACTTAGAAATTTTAAAACATATTTAAATAATCTAAATAATTGGCAAGTTTAATATCATAGAATTCACAACCTCATTTCTTTTTAATGAAGCTTTCTTGTAATTCAAATTGGGCTAATTCAGATTTTTGAGATGGGTCCATGAGAAAATCTTTTCCAAAAAAATCTTATTTTTAATTAGATCTCCTGGATTTCGAAGCGAAATTCGTTTATTCTATGTCTTCATAAAAAGGAGTGTGTATGTCTCATTCTACAGAAACAGAACGTAAAAAAGCCTTAGATGCGGCTGTCAGCCAGATCAAAAAACAATTTGGCGAGGGCGCCATTATGTCCCTCGGCAAACATTCGGCTTCGAAAGAAATCAGTGTCATTAAAACAGGGGCCTTGACTCTGGATGCCGCCTTAGGCATCGGCGGTGTTCCACGCGGAAGAATTGTAGAAATCTTCGGCCCGGAATCCTCCGGAAAATCAACTCTAGCAATCCACATCGTAGCGAATGCACAGCGCAATGGAGGAGTGGCCGCTTATATTGATGCTGAACATGCCCTTGATCCATCATATGCAGCCAAAATTGGCGTAAATATCGATGATCTATTGATTTGCCAGCCGGATAGTGGTGAAGAAGCGCTCAATATTGCCGAAATGCTCGCCCGCTCAAATGCGGTGGATGTTATTGTCATTGACTCCGTTGCGGCATTGGTTCCAAAGTCAGAGTTGGAGGGAGAAATTGGCGATGCATTTGTGGGCCTGCAAGCGCGCTTGATGTCGCAAGCCTTAAGAAAATTGACATCCGCATTAGCTAAAAGCAATACCTGTGCCATCTTTATCAACCAAATCCGCGAAAAAATCGGTGTCATGTACGGCAATCCGGAAACAACAACGGGGGGTCGTGCATTAAAATTTTATTCTTCCATTCGATTGGATATTCGCCGTTCGGCGGGGATCAAGGGAAGCGATAATAGTGAAGTGGGCAACCGCGTAAAAGTAAAGGTTGTCAAAAATAAAATGGCGCCTCCTTTTCAAGTGGCTGAATTTGACATTTTGTTCAATGAAGGCATTTCCCGCACAGGATCCGTAATTGACATGGCCACTGAGTACAATATCCTTGATAAAAAAGGGGCATGGTTTAGCTATAAAGGGCAGCGTTTAGGGCAAGGACGCGAGACTGTCAGAGAGGAGCTAAAGAAAAATTTAAAGCTATTGGAAGAATTGGAAATGATGGTTCTTCAATTTGTGATGGAAAAAAAACCTAAGGCAAAGACTAGCGCTCTAGAAGCAGAAGAAGCAGTTTCTGCGCTCGCAGAAATTTAAAGTTACTAGGGGTTCATAGGGGGGGTCAAAGAGTCCCCCTTTTTCTTTTTGAATTAAAACCTTCCCGTCTCATCAATAATCGTTGGGGGCCCTTCTAACAATAAACTGTTGTGCGGCGTCAAAAATTAATCTTATTTAAATCAATTAAATGGAGCGCTGGATCATTTTGAGTTTGGTAATAGAACCTTTTATTAGAGAGGTCTTTAATTGTTCTCCATCGAGTTGCGTTATCAACTTCTGTGTCTTCTATGCCATCCTTTAATTTAGCAATTTCCATCCCTTCCGGGATGTCCATGATATTTAATATATGCGTTGCCGATCTCAGACCCTCCAAAGCATTTGTTCCTTTCAATGCATCCGAACAGCTTGAGCAATCCGTACATAACGGGAAATCGAACTCCAATCCCCCGGCAAGCCATTCATTCCGGTCCCAGACCCTTCAATTGTTATTCCATTTATTGTCGCGCTATAAGGCGTCTCTGGCTTTAAATTGAAATATTGGGCCAAATTATTGTAATGAAAAGGTAATGGGGGGTTCGTTCGTTAAAATGCCTAACGGATTTTTATGAACGACTGCTTCTCCATTTAAAAATTCGATCGCCAAATTTTTTCCTGATTCGTCATGCAAGGCAACATGTAAGCCCATTGTTTGATTAATGGGAGGGGGTAAAAAATCATGTGATTATGAGATAACAAATCGTTAAATTAATAAAAAGATAAAAATTAATGTTCGACTTGAGAAAACAAGGCTTTTTGGAAGGAATAGAGTTCAGGAATCTGTAGGTTCAAACGTTTTACGCATAGAGCCAGCAATTCCATTTCCTCGTGGAACATTTGCTTGGCTTTTTCCCTCCCATAAGCAACGGCTAAATTAACCGTTTGCGCATGCTGGGAATCTTGATCGAAATCACTAAGGTCATCCGCTATTTGAAAGGCCGTTCCAAAATGATGAGCAGCCTTTTTAATAGAGTCTAAGTGTTCGATGGGCCCTCCGCCAAACAACCATCCCAAAACAAAAGAAATTTCGAAGAGGGTAACTGTTTTTTTTTGGATTGTTTCCTGAATAGTCTCTAGTGAATTTCCGGGGGAAAAAAGATCCAAAAATTGCCCCCCTGTTGCTCCAAGTATTCCGCTATTATATGCTGCGTTTTCTAGAGCTAGAGTGCAAATCCGATCAGAGGATCCTGCTAAAATCGGAGAATTCCTAAGCTCCTCAGCATTTCTGGCAATGCAATGATATCCTTCTGCGATGAGCGCATAACTTGCAAGCAAGGCGAGAGTTTCCCCATAGGCTTTGTGCAAAGAGGGCTTATTACGTCGTTGGTCGTCATTGTCCATACAAGGCAGATCATCTGCAATTAAGGATGCTGTATGAAAATATTCTACAGCTAAGGCTGCTTGAGAAACATCTATTCCACATCCAAGCGCTTTAGCGATCATTAATACAAATGCCGGCCTAGCGCGTTTGCCCCCGTTTGACAATGCATATTCACACGCATCGCGCAATAAGTTTTTTTTCCCAAAATGAGGCAAATTTTTTTGGATAAGTGCATCCACTTGTTCTTTGAAAGGATATAAAATCTCTTCTATTTCCACATCATTTCCCTGGATATTTTGAAGGGTGTTAAAATTATTTATTCACCTTGCTTGAAATCAAAATTGACGTATTTGATTTGACAACTGAGTAAGCAGGGATAGCCCCTCCAAAATTGATACAAGGATAGCAGTCACAGGCTTTACCAATTAGAGTTCCTGGATTTGCAACGGCATTACAACCAATTCGCACATCATCGCCGCAGATGGCGCCGAATTTACGCATTTTTGTTGGAAATTTCTTACCTTGATAATGGATTTTAACCTCAGAGCCATCAAATTTTAAATTCGCACATTTTACACCTGCTCCAAGGTTAACTCTATTTCCCAATATTGAGTCGCCTACATAAGCAAAATGTGCAGCGTGGACATGATTTAATAAAACACTGTTTTTTATTTCGGTATCATGTCCGATGACACAATGATCGCCGGCAATCAATCCGCCGCGAATATAGGCGCCGTGCCTAATTGCACAATTGCGGCCGATAATGCAAGGTCCTTTGATAAAAGCGCCTGGTTCAACAACAGTTCCTTCGCCGATGGAAATTAAATGGGGATCAATAAGAAATGCTGTTTGTGGAATTTGGGCTTGGACCTTGCCTAGCTTCATTTGATTTAAATAGGAGGCTATTAAAGGCAAGGCGTCCCATATGTATGTGCATTGTTGGAAAAGAGCAGCGTGTTGAAATTCCTCTAAAGAAAAAAAAGTAGAAGGAAGAAACTCTGTGGAAAAATCGTTCATAAGGAGTTATTTTGAGTCCTCAAGGAAAATTTTTCAACACATTTCTTAGATAACAATAGGATATAAGTAAATTACTTCTTCTTCTTCAGAACATGTGGAAATGTTGATATCTAGTGAAAGGCTTTTCGACAATTACAGGGAAAGGCTAGCTGTTTATAAAATGAAGATAGCTCCCTTAGTTTTCGTCCAAAAAAGAAAAAACTTCCTCTGATCATCTACTTATTTACATGTTTGTACCAAGAAAAATAGCGACTTGTGAACAAAACATTCACATCTAAAATTTAAGTGAAAATTTTTATTTTACCCAATGTATGAAGAAGAATATTAAAGTACATATAAGCTTATTCTTCTTCTTAAGTTAGTGTGGAAATGTTGATAACCGTGCCTTTCTCCCTGGGTGGAAACACGGATTAAAACCCGTTCATGAGAATAAGATAAGTCCTTAGTTTATCGAATTAAAAAAAATATTTCAAGCTGTTGTAACAAAACCATCTTCAACAAAAGGCTGGGTTGTGAACAAAACTTCCACATTCCTTGATGACAACATTAAAAATAAATATATAAAGGATTTATGCAATTAGAGAGAGGTTCTAAATGGCAGAATGAGCAACTAACATTGGATTAAATTGAGCTCATCGCAAAATGAGTACCTCAACGAAATGAAAGGTTTTTTACCATAAGAGGGACTTAAGAGTCGAAACCGAATCCTTTCAGTTATTGATTGATATAATATTTGAAGAGAAATCTTCCATAGAATTAAAGCATTTATTTTAAAGCCATTTTTAATACTTCAGCCAGATGTAAAACAGTTCTTCCAGTCGCTTGTTCAATCTGCTCCTTACAGCTAAAACCGTTAGCAATTATTAATGTATCGGAAGATGCCTCTTTTACTGCTTTTAAAAGGGCTCTTTCGGCCACCTTCATGGAAACCTCATAATGGTCTTTTTCAAACCCAAAACTTCCTGCCATGCCGCAACAACCTGAGTCTAAAATTTGAAAGTCTAGACCGAGGCGTTTTAAAATTTCTTTTTCGTGATCAAATTTTAATACGGATTTATGATGGCAATGTCCTTGAACTATAGCTTTTTGATGAAGGGGTTTAAATTCGTAATTTTTAACATAAATATGTAAAAATTCGCTTAACATTAAAACTTGAGTATTTAGTCTTTTCGCATCAATATCTGAAGGAAATAAATTAATTAATTCATCGCGAAAAACAGAAACGCAACTGGGTTCTAATCCTATAATAGGCGTTCCATTTTCAATTTCTTTTTTTAAATTTTTTAATATTTTACGAAGGAGCTTTTTGGCTAAATTAAGCATTCCATAGTCATAAAGAGGCCTTCCGCAGCATAAGGATTCTTTTGGGATGTGTACTTCAAAACCTAAAGATTCTAAAACTTCGGTTGCCGCTTTGGCATGTTGCGGATGGAAATAATTATTAAAAGTATCGGCCCAAAGGATAACTTTTTTCTTATTTGACGGAGAAACATTTCTTTTAAAAAACCACTTTTTAAAATTTTCTTCAGCAAACGCAGGGATTGTCCTTTCAGGATGAGTCCCAGTTATCCATTTGACTATTTTTGAAAGCGGAGAGCGGCGCGAAAAAAAATTCGCGATTTTTGGAAAGCACGTGCCGATTTTTGCCCACCAGTAAATGAGGCCGAATGCATATGCAGAGCGGGGGCGTAAACGTCCTTCATAATAATGGGATAGAAATTCCGATTTATACGTTGCCATATCCACATTCATGGGACAGTCGCTTTTGCAACCTTTGCATGCCAGGCATAAGTCCAGTGCATCTTTAACCGAATCGTCTTTCCAACCATTTTTACCGAGAATTTTTCCTTCCAGCATTTCAAATAGCAAACGGGCGCGGCCTCTAGTAGAATCCTTTTCCTCTTTAGTAACCATGTAGCTTGGACACATCGTACCATGTTCCTGGCGTCTGCATTTCCCTACGCCCACGCAGCGCAATGTTGCCCGGGCAAAACTTCCCTCATCATCGCCAGGAAATTGAAAATGGGTTTTTACCCGCATGGGCTCATATTGAGGGCCAAGCCGGAGATTATCTGTGGGATCGTAAGCATCTATCATTTTACCGGGATTCATTTTCCAATCGGGATCCCAAATGGATTTATACTCTCTAAAAGCTTGCATCAGCTCGTTGCCGTACATTTTTGGGAGGAGTTCTGCCCTTGATTGCCCATCCCCATGCTCGCCAGAAAATGATCCCCCGTATTTAACAACTAAATCTGCCGCTTCATGAATAAATGCACGATATTTTTTTATTCCTTCATTTGTATACATGTCAAAATCGATTCGAGTATGAACACATCCTTGGCCAAAATGACCATAGAGTGCGCAGGCATACTCATACTTATTGAAAAGTTTTCTGAGATCGCGAAGATAGCCCCCTAATTTTTCTGGGGGAACGGCGGAATCTTCCCAACCTTCCCATGTGTCCTTTTCATTAGGAACTCTTGCAGTTGCTCCAAGGCCGGACTCACGAACTATTGTTATTTTTTCCTCGGTATCAGGATCATCGTAGAGCTTCATTTCGGGAGCATTAGGCTTTTTTTTCAGAGCCGCCATTAATTTAATCGCTTGGGCATCCGATTCTTTTTTTGATTCGCCTCCAAATTCGACTACGAGCCATCCCCGTCCATTTGGCAAAAGATCAGTATCCTCAGGATGGATCTTTTTTTTCTTCATGTCTGTGATCAGAGCGTCGTCTAAACCTTCCAATGCAATTGGATTGTGAGCCATAATTTCACAAACATGATCGCCTGCAGAATACACATCGGGATAACCCAGAACTAAAAGCGATTTAACAGGAGGGCTGTAGACAAGCCGCACCTTGGCTTCAAGAATTGTCACGCAGGTGGATTCGCTTCCAACAAGTGCCTTGGCCACATCAAATCCGTTTTTTTCTAAAAGCCAGGGTAAATTGTAGCCGGAAACGCGGCGAGGAATTTTCGGATAGCGCTCTTCTATAAGCAGTCCATACTTCTGAATAAATTCTTTTAATTTTTTATAGATTTCTCCTTTTCTTCCCTCTTCCTTACATAAACGCTCCAAGTCTTCCGGAGAAGTTTTGCCGACTTTTAGAATTAAACCGTCATAGGTCATAATCTCAAGTTCAAGAACATTGTCATCAGTGCGCCCAGCCATAACAGAATGAGTGCCGCATGAATTATTCCCCATCATGCCGCCAAGGGTACAGTTGTAGTGTGTCGAGGGGTCCGGGCCAAAGGTTAATTGGAATTTTTCAGCTGCTTTTCTAAGAGTGTCTAACACGCAGCCAGGTTCCACAATTGCTATTTTATTGCCTGGATCAATCTCAATAATGCGATTAAAATATTTTGACATATCCATGACAACTGCAACATTACAGCATTGTCCTGCCAAGCTTGTTCCGCCGCCTCGACTGAGAATCGGCACTTTGTATTTATGGCATAATTGGATTGTTGCAATGATGTCATTTTTATTTTTGGGGATGACAACTCCAATGGGAACCTGACGATAATTTGATGAATCGGTTGAGTAGAGTGCTCGGGAGCCGGGATCGAATCGAACTTCACCTTGAATAGAATTTTTTAATTCGTCTTCTAACTTTCGGAGATCATATTTATCCATTTAGATCATTTCCCGCACTTTATCATTGTAGACTGTCTTTAAAATTAACCCTCGTTCCGGTTCGCCGCGAATAAGCCCTTCAGCAAAATGGGCAGCTTGCTTCCATGTGACTTTTGGCGGCATAGGAGGTTCATAAGGGTCTACAACAGCTTCGATGATAACGGGACCGTGAGTATTTAAGGCTTTTTCTATTATTTCTCCGCAATTTTGAGGTTCTTCTATTCTGAAACCGGTACCTCCGCAGGCTTCGGCAAACTTAGTGAAATCAATGGGATGAAGATCGATAGCGTACTCAGGATTTCCCAGAAAAACAATTTGCTCCCATTTAATCTGGCCAAGAGAGTTGTTTTTTATTATAACGACTTTAATAGGAAGCCTATATTTTACAGCTGTCACAAAATCAGCCATCAGCATGGAAAATCCTCCATCGCCTACAAATGCCACACATTGCCTATCGGGATAGGCAATTTGAGCCGCTAAAGTGTAAGGGAGTCCCGGCGCCATTGTGGCAAGGTTGCCTGAAAGGGAAAACAATTGTCCTTTTTTATAGGGAATATGTCTAGCCCACCATGTGGCGATTGTTCCGGAATCGCAGGAAACAATTGCATTATCTTTAAGCCTTTTTCCTAACTCATGAGCAACTAACTGAGGTTTCATGGGTTTATCCATGCATGTTTCTCGAATCTGCATCTTTTCTTTCCATTCTTTCATGGAATCTTGCGCTTTAATCAAAAACTTACGATTTTCTTTTCGTTTTAAAAGAGGAAGAAGTTTTTGCAATGTTTGTTTACTATCTCCAATTAATCCTACGTCCACAGGGCAGCGCAAGCCGATGCGGCTGCCATCAATATCAATTTGTACCGCTTTAACAGAACCGGGCTTGGGTAAAAATTCAATATAGGGAAATGATGTTCCTATCATCATAAGCGTATCGCAATTTTCAATAGCTTCAGTGGAAGGTAAAGTTCCTAGCAAACCAATTCCCCCAGTTGTATATGGACTGTCATCCGGTACGGCTCCTTTTCCGAGCAAAGGCTTTACTATAGGGGCTCCCAGCTTCTCGGCCAACTCTATAAGTTCATCGGAAGCATGTATAGAACCTTGGCCTGCCAGGATTACAATTTTATTTCCTTCGTTAATTATTTTTACTGCGGCTTGCATGTCTCTTTCACAGGGGGTGGGGGCCATGCTAGCTCGTACATCAGATGTATGGTGAAGCAAATTCCTTTCAGATAAGTTTTTTTTCTCTAGAGGTTGAATTTGGATATCAACGGGTATAGTAATGTGGGCGACGCCTCGTTTAGTTAATGCCATGCGGCAAGCTAAATCCGTGACATTTTCCGTGTGTGCCGGCCCCATGATTCGCGCATTATAAATGGCGACATCCATAAAAAGCTTATCGAGTTCTACGTCTTGTTGTGTAAAAGTATCAATAAGGTCATGAAACTGCATACCTGTTATTGCCAGGACAGGCTGGCAATCTAATTTTGCATCATATAGTCCATTTAAAAGATGAATCCCTCCAGGCCCTGATGTTGCTAAGCATACCCCCAACTTACCTGTGTATTTTGCATAGCCGCATGCCATAAACGCAGCCGTCTCTTCATGCCGCACTTGAATAAAACGAATTTTGTCCTGGCGGGTGCGCAGAGCTTCTATTATTCCATTAATACCATCTCCCGGCAGCCCAAAAATTACTTCCACACCCCAGTCCATGAGTGTTTCTATTAAAATATCGCTAGTTGTTTTTTTCATATTTTTTTTATAAATTTTTTGACAAAAAAAGTTTATGTACGGACAAAAAAAGAAGGTACATTTATAAATATCTTCTATTTTTTAAACCATGGACCTGAACTTTAAGATTTTGGGCATTTGATGCAGCCCAAATGCCCAAAAAGATCAGGTTATGAAGCAATTGGCTATTATAATCTTCCCGTCAGGGCTAAAATAATGATGATTATCAATACCACTCCTAAAAGCCCCGAAGGTCCATATCCCCAGCCTGCACTATAAGGCCATGTGGGTATTGCACCTAAAAGCAATAAGATTAAAATAATAATTAAAACTGTGCCTAGCATATAAATTCTCCTTTAAATTGTTTGATTTGCTTTTAAAAAAAGCTCGATGCCCCATTGCAACTTATGGGGCTCGATGTTTTTTTATTTATCTTGTAGAAGTAGCCGCCTCTTTATTTATACCGCTGGAAAAAAAGGTGCCGTCAGCTAATTTCGTTAATTTTTTATCCGCAGAGGCCTCTTCATCCAAAGTCTCTTGAATTAAATTTATTATTTCATGATCACACCCTAGATTTTTTGCAAAGCTTCTTAAAGTTCCATATGAAGCTATTTCATAATGCTCAATTTTTTGAGCAGCAGCAATAATTGCAGCATCTAAGGTAGCTGTTTTGTTTAGTCTCTGAGTTAATTTTTCTGCCTCTTGGATGAGCCCTTCGATCCCTGGACATTTTGTGGACTCGGAAGGAGTAATTCCTAGGATGGAAAAAATTTTTTTAATTCTTTTTACTTGATTGTGGGTCTCATTCAGATGATGTGTTAATGCTTCTCTTAGATCTGGCAAAGAAGCTAAATTGATTAAATTAGGAAGAGATTCAATAATTTGCTTTTCTGTGCTGTACATATCTTCTAATTCATTCACAAATAATTGGTGAAATTCTTGATTTTTCATCTTTTTTCTCCTGTTAAATTATTTAGAAATAAAATTTTATAAATTACGATGATTTATTTTTAACTTGTACATTGTTATTAACAGATCTCACACCATCGACATTTTTTAATTCATCGTTTAATTTATTCTTATCCGAAAATGTTTCAACAAATCCTTCAATTGTAACGACTCCATTAGCTGTATTGAGCTGAATATTTTTGTAGCTGTCGGTAAACCATCCGGTTATTTTATCTCTAATTTTTTTATTGATTTCCTTATCATTGCCTGTTTGAAATCTATCCTGTGGATATTTATCACTGGAATTATCGTTGTACGCTCTGGATTGATTATTGTAATTCGATTGGTTGTTGCCATGATATCTCTGCCAGCCATTTGACTGTTGGTTTTGATAACCTTGTGAATCATAAGAATTTAGGTAAGGAGCTTGAGAGTTATAACCTCTTTGGCTTGAATTATCGTAGCTGCCATAGGGTTGGCTATATCCTTGATTATATTGAGAGTTATCGTAATTGCGGCCGGATTGATTGTATCCCTGGTTATATTGGGAGTTATCGTAGTTCTGATTATAGCCTTGGTTATATTGAGAGTTATCGTAATTACGGCCAGGCTGATTATAACCTTGGTTATATTGAGAGTTATCGTAATTACGGCCAGGCTGATTATAACCTTGTGAATAGTAAGAATCAGCGCTTAATCCAAAAGCTGCTAAGCTAAATAAAAAATAGGAAGCTAGTATTTTTTTCATTTTTTTTCCTTTGTTAGGGTTTAAATGGAAATAGTTTAATTCTCCGCTTCTTTGATTTCTTTTTGGTCAAATATGCTTTCTAAAGAAAATACCTTATAGAAAGATTGGAAGTGATTCCTTTCAAAAAAAGAGAAGAAAAAGATTTTAAAAATCATTTTTTTTGAATTTTTTAATGGGATACCGA
>Ga0364919_10462_pt1 | contig 11794 bp, 9 predicted proteins | sample SorcelJu500001C7_2_FD_206953 | JGI IMG/M metagenome (GOLD analysis project Ga0364919, IMG submission 206953) | Enriched cells from Trout Bog Lake Hypolimnion, Wisconsin, USA - BchlTB.June20.5000.01.C7 | ecosystem: Environmental > Aquatic > Freshwater > Lake > Hypolimnion/Profundal zone | place... | reverse complement strand
TTACCGGTATCCCGCTGGTACTCAATACGAGTCTCAATATTATGGGCAAACCGATCGTTCATTCAGCCGAGGATGCTGTCGCCCTGCTCTATACGTCGGGCCTGGATGCCCTCGTTGTCGAGGATTACCTTATTACTAAATGACCAGCCGGGGCGGCTTGACAGCATGGGAAGAACCCCTGGGAGCGCTGATAATCGAACGCTCAAGAGAACGCCGCCATCGAAAATCAGAGGATCAGAATAATGGGCTGCACGGCCGAATCTAATGGTGACACGCACTTTGAAAAAATTGCCAGGACCAGGTGGGGTTCTTACTTGTCCCATGTTGAAATGCGAGGCATTCTTAAAGCTCATGATTTATCTTCCGGGCCGGCAACCGCCCTCGATGTCGGGTGCGATGGCGGAAGATGGGCGAAGTTGTTGGCGGACAGAGGCTGGCGCATGATATGCCTCGATATCAATGAAGAAGCCCTCTCCCTGTGCAAGATGAGGATGCCGGAGTCCGATTGTATTCTGGTGAAGGCAGAGGATACCAGCTTGCCTTGTGAGTCAAATTCCGTTTCCTTGCTGCTGTGTATGGAAGTCCCCTATGTACTTAGCTCTTCCCGGTTTATTGACGAGGCGCGTCGCGTTCTGAAAAGCGGTAAACTCATGGTAGGAGTGTTCAATAATCTGTTGTCCTGGCGAGGACTGCTGCTGCACGCGAAGAGTTCGCTCACCGGAAGTTACGATTACTATCGTTATTGCTACCCTGCCTGGAAGGATGAGCTAAGGAAAAAAGGTCTCGATATCATTTACGAAGAGGGATTTGCCTGGTTTCCGTTCACCCGTTCCAGCAATTCGGCGCTCATCCCGTTTTTTACCGGTTTGGAAAGAACTCTGCGACTGCACAGACTGCCGAGCGTGAGCCCGTGGGTAGTTTTCATCGCGCGCAGCCAATAGCCGGGATAATATTAATAGAGGAGGTTTACATGGGGGGGAGAATACTGGACGGCATCAAAGCCTGTGTTTTTGATGCGTATGGGACCCTGTTTGACTTCAACTCTGCGGCGGCGCACTGTCGCGCAGACTTGGGGGAAAAAGCCGATGCTCTTTCCAAAATGTGGCGTGAGAAGCAGCTCCAATATACCTGGCTGCGTTCCCTGATGGGACGACACAGGGATTTCTGGGGGGTGACCGGAGATGCCCTGGATTTTGCCATGAAATCAATCGGGATAGGCAATGACGGTATGCGGGACAGACTCATGAACCTTTACAAAACCCTGGATGTTTTTCCGGAAGTGCCCGCCGTGCTCGAACAACTCAAAACGGGTGGATTCAAAACAGCCATTCTTTCCAATGGATCTCCGGAGATGCTGCTCTCGGCCGTAGAGGGCACCGGCATTGCCGATTGGTTGGACACAGTTTTATCAGTTGAAGATGCAGGCATCTATAAACCTCACCCAACCGTCTACGAACTTGCCGTCAAATCCCTGTCCCTGGAGGCTAAGGCGATCTGTTTCGTATCTTCCAATGCCTGGGATGCTCATGGCGCTTCGGTTTTTGGATTCAAGGTCATCTGGTGCAACCGTTACGGACAAGAAAAAGAAATGCTTCCGGGCGCGCCGGACGTCGAAGTTTCAAGTCTGAGCGAAATCCCTGGTATTTTGGGCATCAAAGCCTAACGGCTTCGTTCTACGGATTTTATGTCAATAATGTCCTCGTCCTGATTAAGCAACCCAATCCCAAATGAGGGAAACATGAAACTGACGGTCCCCATCGCCCTATTTCCTCTCGGGCTTATTGCCGGCACAGTTGCCTTCGCCCTGGTGTTCGGTGGACCGAGCGATCCTCCGCCAATGCCAGGCATGACTGACCCATTCAAAACCATCGACTTCTCCGACCTGCCGGCAACCCGTTGCTTCGCCGCCCGAGATGGAACAATGTTGGCGTTTCGAGCCTATACGGTAGCCGACGGCATTGCCAAAGGCAGCGTCGTGCTCGTTCACGGGTCTACCGCAACCAGCAGGAGCATGCATGTGTTGGCCAGGGCGTTTGCCGCTGTCGGCTATGCTGCGTATGCGCTGGACGTTCGTGGACATGGCGAATCCGGCGCCAGGGGTCACATCGCATACGTGGGGCAGTTGGAGGACGACCTCGAAGACTTCCTGCGCGCTGTCAAGCCGGCCCATCCCACCACGCTTGCCGGTTTCTCGGCCGGCGGTGGGTTTGCGCTGCGCTTTGCGGGCAGCGCCAGGCAGAAGATCTTCGCCGGCTATCTTCTGCTCTCTCCGTTTATCAGCCAAAACGCGCCTGCGTACCGCCCAAACAGTGGGGGCTGGGTTCGTGTCGGTCTTCCGCGCACCATTGCAATAGCCTTGCTCAACGCCATCGGTGTGCGCGCCTTTAACGGACTTCCCATCACCAAATTCGCGCTCAACGAAGATGCCGGGAAGATCCTCACCGCTCAGTACTCGTATGCTTTAGCGCAGAACTTCCGGCCTGAGCGCGACTACCGATCAAATATTCTAGCAGTCGGGCAACCACTTCGCTTAGTAGCCGGTCAAGACGACGAGGTGTTCTACGCCGACCGTTTCGCAGAGGTTTTCAAAACCGGGGGCAAGGATATTCCCGTCACATTGCTTCCTGGAGTTGGGCACATTTCCCTCATCCTGGAGCAGACCGCAGTTCAAGCTGCGGTGGCGGCTGTGAGAAACATGAATGAACCACAGGCCCAACAATTAAATCCAGCGCGCGCGGTATAACTGCCATGCTCCATAAGGCTGTGGAGGGCCACCCAACGCGGCGCCCGGCCCAAACAGCCTTTTTTGGTCTGAACCCTACTGTTGCGCATCCCGCATTGCCAAAGCCAATCTACACTTGAATTCTCCTCCGGCATTGTCCATACTGTAGGCAAATTTGCCGCTCGGTCCCTTTGGCAGGCGCCGGCTCATGCAATTTTCTCGTGTAGCGGTTCTGAGTTTATTCATTTGCTACCTACCCACGGCGGAAGACTTCACCGTTGCTTTGCTCGCCCTGATAGAAAAGAGTGAGATGCCGGAGCTGCGGGACCCTGCTAACCCATTGAGGCCTCTCTGCAAGCCAGGGTGGCAGGCTGGAGATCGGAAACGGGCCGGAGATCGTATGTGACATTTACGCATCCCCTGATCGTCTTCGGCATGATCGGCATCGGGATTGCGGGCTGCATGTCGAGCGGTATTATTCGTCTGTTGGACAACCGCATCACTTCAAAATGCTCTCCTCAAGAGAATATCTTGTCTTATAATAAGAGGGAGGCTCTGGGAATGCTCTTCGATGAGGCAAAGGAAGCCTTCCAAGGCGGGAAAGAAGGCGCAGACGTCGATTTTCCCGAGACATACTGGCGGCAAACGGTTCCTAGATAAGGAGGACTGAAAACATGACATCGCTTCAGGTTAAGGATAAAGCTTATCGCATTGATGGCGACGGTTTCCTTGAAAATCCATTTAACTGGGACGAAGATTTTGCGGGGGGGATGGCCGAAAAGGTTCATATTTCCGGCGGATTAACGCCCGCTCACTGGAATGTTATCAATTATATCCGAAAGACTTTCCTGGAAACGGGATGTTGCCCCCCTTCTTATAAAACCCTCAAGTCGCTGAAATTGCGCATAAAGGACCTGAAACAACTCTTTCCAACGGGCTACCTGCGAGGCGCCTGTAAAATGGCGGGGTTGTCCTTCAGAGCGGAACACATCCATCCCTTGTGGCTCGAGCAGAAAGGGGTCTCAGAGGTTCCCGAGTTTTTGGAGAGGAAGGAATACCGGGTGGATGCTTTTGGGTTCCTCATCGATCCGGCGCAGTGGGACGAAGATTTTGCCATCCACAAAAGCGAAGAACTGAAAATGTTCGGCTCCAATTGCCTGTATGCCAGGGAAAGTTGGACCGATGAGCACTGGAAGATTATCAGGTATTTGCGGGAACGATTCCACAAGACCGGTTTAGTCCCCACACTCTATGAAACGTGCCAGGATAATGATCTCGAAATTGAAGGATTGGAGAACCTCTTTCCCGACGGCTATCACCGCGGAGCCGTCAAGCTTGCCGGTTTGCGCGCAATTTCGGGATGAAATATCGAACGTAACTATCTGCCGTGTTCGTGGGATGAAGCTGTCGAGCGCGTTCCACAATCACTGCGGATAGCAATTGGAACATGAGTGACTATTGGCCCCTCCCCCTTCGAACACCCTCGATGGGGGAGGGGGTATCTGTTCACGTATGCCCCTGTTCAGTTCACCATGGAGCCCGCAGGGGATTAAGGTGAATGCAGCGCACCGGCTCCAGAAGATAGATGTCTTCCCGCCAAAGAATCGATTTGTAGCCTTTCCCCGAAAGACAATCCTCTATCGGGTTCAATTGCCCAGGTAATATAGCGTCCTCAAGTTCCGCCAGGATCATCCCTTGGGTGGAAGGCCCGTGTCGGCCAACGGCGGTATCGCCGGCAATTCGCGATAGATACATGCATTGCCTGGATGCCGGGAATGGATAGAATGGCTTCGCCTGCGTTTGCCGTTGACTCAAATTGCACTGAATTCAGCGCCCAGGGTCCGAAATGGGTATTGCTGGTGGAAGCGGCGCAATCGGAGTCGGACCAGATAGCCTAAATCCTGACACGGAGGTCAATATGAGAGCAACCGGCACGGTTTGAGATGCCGAAGGCACGGCCCAACTCTGCTTCGAACTACCTGGTGAAGTTGCGCTTTTTCTTCCAGCATGCTGAAAATACCTTTCGCGCGCCTGGGTGCTACCGGCCCTCCATGATCAGCTAGGCGAGCGTATAGCCCAGGGCGATCGCCAGTGCAAAGGCTGTTCCCCCTTCAATGAGCGAGGCCAATTTGTTACGTATCGACAGGTGTCCAGTTGATAGCGAAGATTTGATCCGTGATATTACCAAACCGGAAGTTTATTTTTAATCATCCTTCACTTGATGCCATAAATCAACTCCAAATAGTCCTACAATGGTTATTCCATTATTAAAACCATCATGCACCGTTGTTGTTAAGCCATTGTGTCTTTATAGCGAGAGATTTTATTCGGCATATGGCTGGCGTTCCTGAAACGGTCGAGCGAGATGTCTTCTCACGCAGAGTAATTTGTTTAATGAAGTCAATTTGGCAGGCCGATGTGATAGATCCATGGGTTCCGATCCATTAATGATAACGGCAAATTTTGGGTCCTTCCAAACTTGGCGGAAGCGCAGGACTTCTCACCTCGCATCTCATTCCCGGGCACGTAGGAACGTCGTGCCCCGATTTTTTGAACATGTAGCTTTGGGTCTTGTGCCCCTCCCGTGTGGCATGCGAACGCCCACAAGGGGCTATGCTACGGTTTTTTTTTCCTGTACACGGTTAAGCAAGGATACATCGATATCGACCATGGGACGAGAATCAGACATAAGCCATTGTTTTTATTGTTGGTTCATTACAGAACAAGTTAGCCGTGCATTAATGATTACTTGCCCGGATTTTTTTGTGTTAGTAAGGAATCTCCTTACAGGAAAGTCCTTACCGGTTCGTTGGTAAACTTTAGGAGAATTAGCTGTAATGGTCTTCTCCCTAAGTTTCATGGTGCAAAGGGGATATCGCGGTTCATCGCAGCAATTGCTCTAGTTCTTGGAATCGGAGGAGAAAACGATGAGCAGATTACACGAAGATTCTGCGAAAGAAATGGGGGGGGCTGCATAATGCTGGCTCTTTCGACATTCCGGAGATCCCGAAAAGCCGAAAATGCAGCAATCAAGAGGGCGCGCGAAGTCGGAAAGTTGTTTGTCGCTTATGTGGCGGACCTGAATCTGGCCCGGTATTTCATAGGGTCGAATCAATGGCCGGCATTTTTGGAGGAGGGCAACGAGGAAAGGACGCTTCGTAAGCATGTAGAGGAAGGGTGCGAACAACTGAAGAAGATTTGCACCGAGGTTCAAGGGAAAGGAATCAAAATCGGGACATACATCGAGACGGGGCGCTTTGCTGTTGTGTGCCTCGATCTGGCTGCGGAGCTGAAGCCCTGCGAGATCGTGACCACCCGCTCGCACAGGCCCGAACGGGTGAGAGGCTTTTTCGGCTCCCCTGTTGATGAGCTTGTTGCAAAGGCAGGGTGCCCGGTCACCATAGTTGAATAAGATTTGGCTCCAAAGGGTTCTTACGAATTCCGCGTTTTTCTACGAAGGAAAGATTCGGTTCCTTTATTTCGTTGCATATCGGTACCTTTATTCGCCTCCGAGTTCGTTGCAATTACACTTGGCGGGTCTTTAAGAATTTGTTCTTTGACAAGCCCGCACTCCGGGGGAGTGGAATATCGCCACCGCTGAACAGTCCGGCATCCGAGATGGTGTGGTGGGGTGAGCGAAACAGGCGGTGAACGAAGGCGGTGAATCCTTGAGTATTCCGGCAACGCTGAAGATCTAGGATGTCTCGATAGTCTCTTCGAAGCTGAGCGGGGGAGTATTCCGGAAATTCTTTGAGCAAGCATGGTCTTGCCCGAACCCGGGGGTCCGATCATCAAAACGTTATGTGACATTGTTTTTCGGTCCGAATAGTCAACCCTTAAAGATATGTCCGATAACATTAGTACATTAGGGTTACCCGCCGCTGCAGGCTCAATCCCCCTCTTGGTATGCTCCAGTTCTTTGTCGTCCTCGAAATCCCGGTCATCCATTGTCCGCCTATTCCAGATGCTTTCGAGGTCACACTTGAACACGGGCAGGTCGTAGCGCACCGGCTCCAGAAGATAGATGCTGCCATAGTCGCATTCAGGAGTGCGGCGTTATTTACGGCTAAGACCTCAATATCCGGTAGTATGTTGGAAGTTATGGCAGAGGAAATTAACGCATCTTTAGGACCGCGGGCAGCAGGCCATCTGGATTGTGGTGGACCTGAGAGTTGGTCGAAGATTGGTCCACCTTCCGGGTCTCATGGTTGAGCAGCGAAAATGCAACCAGCGCGGAACCTGTAAAGAATTTTTCCATATCAACATGTTGACTCACATCTGCCCTCTGCAATATTTTCATGTCTATACAATAATGATTGTTCACGGCAATTGTAAGATTTCCTTACAATTTTGAACTTGTACACGGGATTATGGCCAAGAGATTATTCTTAGATATTGGTATGTTGTGTTGTTGGCATGATATTTGCGAAACTACTGCGCATAGTTCAGTGAACTCAGATTTGTTCCTAGTGTAGCATTCCGTAAGTAACTACATATTATGAGTCGGCCTAAATGGCATGGAGAAGCCATCTGCTTTGCCATTGAAATATATAGGAACTTCAGGAATGTCACACTAGATGCTATAGACTATCACAAAGGGGAGAACAGTCATGTTTTGGAGAAGATTTATCTTCATCTCATCCTTAATTGCAGTATTTGCAATGTCCTTCGCAGCGTACGCTCAGCAGATTCCACCGAACCCAAATACTTCGGGTATTTATGTAACTTCGCACACTGCGATCAACAGCCTTAATCCTTATGTTAATGCCGGGGAAATTGATATCGAGAATGGCGGCCAACTGACCAACAACGGCACCATAAACAACTCTGGTAATCTCGTTACGTGGAGCGGCGGCTTGCTGATCAACAACGGCGCGCTGAACATTTCCAACTACCTATACAACGGTGGCACATTGAACAATTACGGCCCGCTTAATATTGCAGCCGGCCAGGTAGAAAACTCCGGCTTATTGAATAACTCCAGCCAGTTGGATAACAAGGCATATCTGCTGAATAGTTCCTGGGCCTCGATAACAGGCACAGGTGTATACATCCAAAATGGGGCATCTGGCAATAATGAACTCATTAATCAAGGAAAGATGACCCAGCAATCATTTCAGATAACGTCCGGGACAGTAAACACCGCAGGCACTTTCACCGGCGCTTTCACACTGGGCAGCACGGCCATCATCTCTAATATCTATGATCCACCTTTTACCAACACACTAACAATAAATGGTTCATTCTACAGCAGCGGCGCAATACAGTTAAACATTACTCCCAATGGCAACAACATCCTGAACGATTCGATCATGATCAATGGTTCGGCTGTTTTTACCGGAGGCAACCTAACGGTCGACCTCTACAACTCGGGAGTGTTCACCCCTCGGGATGGTGAGTACTGGGATCTTCTAACGGCCAACTCCATTACCGGCTGGAACACCCTCTCTGTAAATATCTCGTTTCCGCCATCCAGCGTCGGATCGGGCTGGGAAATAGAAACAGTAAGCGAGCCGGGAGGTTACGTAGCCGAGAGACTGCTGTTGACTAATGTTATCCCTGAGCCAATCTCCCTGTTCCTTTGGTGTTCGGGGCTGTTTGGGCTTGCTATGGTCAGGAAGAAATTTAGAGCCTAATTGGAGGCGTCGTATCTCGGGGATTGAAAGGCAGATGGAACAACATCTTCAAATCTTCCATACCCGCACTTAGCCACCGAAGCCAACGTGTAACGTTCAACCCAAGCCAGCCCCGTGGGGGTCGGGTCTTGACATTGGACAACGGCAGTGGTCTACTCACGGTCTCCTCTTCTCTGGGAGAGGAAGGCTAGCGTAGATGATGTCCTATGTTCAAGGCCTGACCCCATTCCGTTCGCAAAGGCAGTTCTATGATCGCCAAAACCTACACATGCTCTCTTCTGGGCGTTGACGCCGTCCCGGTTGAAGTCGAAGTGGACATTACGCCGGGGCTTCCCTATTTCGCTACTGTGGGTCTACCGGATAATATCGTCAGGGAGAGCAAGGACAGGGTGAAGGCTGCCCTGCAAAACAGCGGATATACTTTTCCGGCTGACCGGATCACCGTGAATCTGGCTCCGGCCAATCTGAAGAAGGAAGGTTCTGGGTTCGATCTGCCGATTGCCGTCGGGATTCTTGCCGCGCTGGGAATTGTGAATCCGCAAAAAGCCGAGGGGATGCTTCTCACGGGCGAACTGGCCCTGGACGGACGGGTGAAGCCGGTTGCCGGCTGCCTTTCGATGTCCATACTTGCGCGCGATTCGGGATACCGGGACGTGATCGTCCCCGCCCCCAACGCCCCGGAAGCCGCCGTGATCGACACGGTTTCAGTCCGGCCGGTGGACCACCTTTCCGAAGTGGTGGAATTTCTGAACGGCAGAAACGAGCTGCCTATTTTCAAATCGAATTCTGAAGGCATTTGGAATGAGCGAACGTGGGAAGACGCGGATTTTGAGGAAGTCAAAGGGCAGGAGCATGCCAAGCGGGGGATCGAAGTTGCCGCTGCGGGAAATCATAATGTGCTCATGATCGGCCCCCCGGGTTCCGGAAAGACGATGCTCGCGCAACGAATTCCCGGGATCATGCCTCTTTTGAGCTTCGAGGAAGCTATTGAGACGTCCAAGATATTCAGTGTTGCCGGAATGCTCCAAAACAATCCTCTTGTCGTGCGCCGCCAGTTCCGTTCACCCCACCATACGATTTCGGATGCGGGCCTTGTAGGCGGCGGGCACATACCGAGGCCCGGCGAGGTGAGCCTGGCGCACAATGGTGTTCTTTTCCTGGACGAACTTCCGGAATTTCGGCGCAACGTGCTGGATTTGCTGCGCCAACCGCTCGAAGACGGGCAGGTTACAATCGCAAGGGCCGCGATCACGCTTACCTACCCGGCCCGGTTTATGCTTGTGGCTGCCATGAATCCCTGCCCCTGCGGGTATTCCGGGGATCCTGTGAAAGCCTGTACTTGCTCGCCTGTTCTGGTGCAGCGCTACCGGGGCAGGATTTCGGGGCCGATTCTGGACAGGATCGACTTACATATCGAGGTCCCGGCCGTCAAATACGAACAGCTCCGCTCGGAAGGGAAAGCGGAGAGATCGCATTCTATTCGCGATCGCGTGAGCAGGACCAGAGACATTCAGTTGAAGAGACTTGCCGGGGAGGGTATCTATTCGAATTCACAAATGAAGCCGAGGCATATCAAAAAATACTGCCGTCTGGACGCGCAGGGGCATAATCTGCTGGAACAAGCCGTCCGCCAACTGGGCCTCTCAGCCCGCGCCTACCACCGCATACTCAAAGTAGCCCGAACGATAGCAGACCTGGAGGGGCAGGAGAGCATACAGCCTCATTACCTGCTCGAAGCCATTCAGTACCGGACGCTGGACAGGAAGATGTTTTAGTCTGCAAGTTGTAAATCGGGAATGGGAGCATCGCTTGCCTGATCGTGTCATTCCAAACGAGAGCTGATAGGGAGACAGGGAAACTCAGGATTGTACGTTTTCGAGACGGTCGATGTTTCGAAGATCGGGGAAGATGTACATCCAGATGAGCGCAACGGCGATCGTACCGATTCCCCCGATCAGGACCGCCGGGATGAGCCCGAACAGCGCTGCCGTAACGCCCGATTCGAATTCTCCGAGCTGGTTCGACGTCCCGACGAAAAGCGAATTTACCGCGCTGACCCTGCCTCGCATTCCATCAGGTGTTGCAATCTGCACCAGGGTCATCCGGATCACGATGCTGAAAACGTCAGCCGCTCCCAAAGTCATGAGCGCGCCAAGCGACAACGCCATCGATCTCGATACTGCAAAGACTATTGTAGCCAGCCCGAAAACAATCACGGCGCCGAACATAATATGCCCGACCCCACGGCTCAGCGGATACCGGGAAAGGGCAAGGGACATGATGAGGGCGCCGGCGGCGGGAGCGGACCGAAGCATACCCAGACCCCATGATCCGGTATGTAGAATGTCGCGGGCAAAGATCGGCAGCAGGGCCGTGGCCCCTCCGAGCAGGACCGCGAAGAGGTCAAGGGAGATGGCGCCCAGGACGGCGGGATGGCTCCGGATGAAGCTTATTCCCGAGAAAACGGATCGGAAGCCCGAAGATCTGGGAGGACTTTGTGCCCGAGTCGGCCGTATCATCCCGGAACACAGGCAGGCCAGGAAGAACAGGGAAGCGGCAACCGCGTAAGGCACGGTGGGCCCCGCCGCATAGAGAACGCCGCCCAGAGCGGGCCCGATAATGAATGCCGTCTGGACAGCCGAACTCGTCAGTGCCGAGGCTTTGGGAAGGAGGCGCGGCGTCACGAGTCCGGGCAGCAGGGCCGCCATGGTCGGATTCTCGAAGCTTCGGCAGGCGCCGATAACGGCCACGGCCGCGAATATCCCGGCTATGTGAATCCTTCCCGTAAAGCAGCCCATCGTCAGCGCAAATGCAGCGAATCCTTCGATGACCTGGCAGACCCGCACGATGGCCTTTCTGTCGCGGCGGTCCGCTACATGCCCGGCAGCCAGGGATAGGACCACCATCGGCAAAAACTGAACAAGTCCCACCATGCCCAGGTTGAAAGCGCTTCCGGTGAGTTCGTATACCTGCCATCCCACCGCAACGGCCGTAATCTGGAAGCTGACCGCCGAAAACACGCGCGCCAGCCAGAACAAAAGGAAAGGCCGATAATAAAACAGCGGATAACCCGCCGCGTCGGCCCGATCTATGAGTACGGAATCTTCAATCTTCATTGGTATGTAATACTACTGCATTGTCAACAAAGTTTCCACAACTCGTCACCCCCCGCGAAGGCGGGGGGCGGCAGTCCGCGCCTACCACCGCATACTCAAAGTAGCCCGAACGATAGCAGACCTGGATGGGCAGGAGAGCATAAAGCCTCATTACCTGCTCGAAGCCTTTCAGTACCGGACACTGGACAGGAAGATGTTTTAGTCTGAAAGTCTGCAAGTCTGTCCTGTTGCCGAAAATCCGGGTTGGGCTCCCTCTGCGTATAGGAAATGGGAGCATCCGCTTGCCTGATCGTGTTATACCAATTTGCGTTCCAGGTTTC
>Ga0364919_10461_pt1 | contig 11814 bp, 14 predicted proteins | sample SorcelJu500001C7_2_FD_206953 | JGI IMG/M metagenome (GOLD analysis project Ga0364919, IMG submission 206953) | Enriched cells from Trout Bog Lake Hypolimnion, Wisconsin, USA - BchlTB.June20.5000.01.C7 | ecosystem: Environmental > Aquatic > Freshwater > Lake > Hypolimnion/Profundal zone | place... | reverse complement strand
TGGTATTAGCGATACGTTATTTGACCTATAGTAAGTAAAAAGGTGGGGGCGAGATGAAGCGATATAAGTTCGATATTCCACCCAATTGTTACTTTTGCGTCCAAACTAATAGTTTCATAAAATTTCATAATGACAAATAGTTGCCCTGATATTATTCAGCTACATAAAGCAGGTGAATATGACAAACTCGAGAAACACATATGGACATACGCCAATTGAGTCCATGTTTGAACGCGGAGATGTATATGGCATCGCTTATGACGAAGCAAGAGCGAAACGAGTTCCGATTCGCATGGGCATTATTGGCGCTGGCGGCGTTGCACAATCAAAATATTTGCCAGCAGTGCAAAGACTTCGAACTATTTGGGAACCATTGCAAGTAACTGCTGTAACCACACTAGATAAACAACAAGCAGAAAAAGTTGCTGCATTATATGGCTGTAACACTTATTCAGACCACAAGACTATGCTTGCTGGAGAAAAACTTGATGCTATTTTGATAGCTTCCCCGGACGACTATCATTATGAGCATGCGATGGATTCTCTTAAAAGTGGTAAGCATGTATTAATTGAGAAAGCGATGACTAGATCGTTAGTTCAGTCAGAAGAAATCTGTAAGGAAGCAGAGAAGCGATCGTTAGTATGTATGGCCGTTGCGAATAAGCGTTTTTCTCCGCCATATTTCCGTGCAAAAGAAGCCCTTTCACTTCCAGGACTTTCTAATCCCGCACTTTTTTCAGGCAAGTTCAACCTTGGTTATGATTATGTACAATTTTTGGAAGGTGGTACCATTCATATTTTTGATATCGCTCGTTATCTAATGGGTGATGTGAAAGAACTCTACGCCATAGGCGTTAACCGCTACTCCCGCAACGCAGAAAATTATTTGCTGGACAATGTTGTTATTACACTCAAATTCGCTTCTGGAGCAGTAGGAACTTTGACGTCTAGCTCTACCGCTTTAAGCCTTAAGCCTTGGGAACGAGTAGAAGTTTATGGCAATGGCACATGGCTAGCGGTCGACGATCAATATAAACTCACTATTTATGATGGAGAAGAAAAAGGTGCACAGTCGTGGACACCAATAATTCCAAATACTCTTATATTTGACGAGGAATTTGGCGGCTATATGGGCTTAGTGGAACATTTCATTCAAGTAATTAGAGGAACCGAGAAACCACTTCTTACTGGTTGGGACGGACATCGCGCGCTTGAACTAGTTATTGCCACTCATTTGTCATTGAAGCATGAAAAACCTATTCAACTTCCACTCTCCTGTGTTGAAGCTGATAGTGAATATCATTCATTGCTTGGCACACCGAAAGCAACTTTAAAAGTTTAATGCTTAAAAGGCAAATCTAATAATCAGGCGCCCACCATTTCTATATAGGACTAAGAGGCGGACGATCTTTTGTTTCAGGCATTAGTTTTATCAGAAAAAGAAGCGTGCCGCTGGTAACAGTCATAGCAATTAAACAAGTAGCGGTAAAACCTACACTGTCTATTAATACACCTGCTAGATAATTACTCGCTGCTATGCCAATGGCAGTAAAAGCATTGAAAATTCCTTGCCCCAAATTGAAGCGACCACTGCCGTAGGCAAGATCGCTCAAAATAGTCAGGCTAATGACACCATAAATACCGGCTGATAGTCCATCCAAAAATTGAGTCGATACGAGTAAAACTGGCTGCATAAGTACAGCAAACAAAAGTGCACGGATAGCTACTAATAGATAACAAGACAGGAATAAATTCTTGCGCCCTTTGTTAGCTAATTTACCAGCTAAATTTGCTGAGAAGATCATTACTAGTTCAGCCATAACAATACAGCTGGTAGACCAGAGTGGAATCATCTTAGGAGTGACTTCCGGGCACACTTTAACAATCTTTTGGATTACCACAGGTAAGAGAGCTGAATTGGTTAAATGAAATAATAAAACAGCAATTACAAAAACAATAAAATCCTTATTCGTCAGCAGCATTTTAAGACCAATAGGATTAACTTTTTCTTCCTGCTCTGTAGTGTGTATGCCTTTTGCCCAGGCTTCATTGATGTCTTTATGTTTAATACAAAGGACAATTACTATACTCATTAGACAAAGGGCAATGAATAACCACAGAATACTCGACATCGGCAAAAACATTCCGCTGATGCCAACGATAGCAGCAACGGTTAAATTGCCAGCATGATTGAACGAGTCATTCCGCCCAGCTCTAGCAGCAATACCTTGGTGCCCTACCAAGCCTAAACTTATGGCCCCCAAAGTAGGTGGAGTAATTGCTGAAGCAATGCCAACAAATACTTGTATAAGCACAACGACGGCAAAACTATTACAGTACACTATTGCTAATATAGATAAAGCAATGAATAACAGGGCAACAATCATCAATTCACGTCTTCGATCGCATTTATCGACAAGCTGCCCAGCTGGAATGTGAGATAGTGCGTTAGTTAGGGCGAGAGTAGCGATGATAGTGCCAATTTGAGAAGCGCTAAAGCCCTCGTGGCTAAAATACATAACCATATAAGGGCCCATGCCGCCCCTCATTACTGACAAGACAAAGTTGAGCCAATCAAGAGAGCGTAAACTGAACGATTTATCTGTGGTTAAAAGCAAAATAAATCAGCAAGGATTTAAAATAAACTGTAAACGCTCCAAAAGTATCACTTGATCGTTATGAATAGCTTTAATCGCCCTTTCTAAAGGCATAAATTCAGCCTTATCTACTTCCCAGGAAGCATTGCTCGGGACGGCATCGGCAGGGGCTTGCCCGTAGAAACAATGCACACGTTTGCGATGATTACTATAGTCAATGTAACCAAGTGGCTTTAATGCAGCTGGAATAATTCCTGTTTCTTCCACAGTTTCCCGGCGCGCGGTATCTTCAAATGATTCCAGCTTCTCTTGCTGTCCCTTTGGAATGCTCCAGGATGCTTTACGATTATAATTCCCAGCAGGATGGACAAGCAGAACCTCTAACTTGTCTTTTCGCTTTCGGTAGAGCAATGTGCCAGCTGTATCCTTCTTCAGCGGTTTGCCACTTAAAAGAGCTTTTTGTTTGCTTTTTTTAGAATTTTTGAACATAATTTCAAATCAACTTTACACCCCTAACATAGTAGCACATCCAGACCCCATGCTGCTTTGCACCGCATACGGTGAGAGCTCTTCTAGGCTCATGTTCTGGGCTGAAAGTTAAGACTATATCTTGTGAACTAGGCTATTATATGAAGTGACTTTCTGTAATACATTTTAGCCGATAGCGCTTTCAAGATCATAATGAGAACAGCGAAAGAACAATCAAAGATTCTAACCAGAGCCCACTTACGGGAGGTCTGGCCAGCCTTATCTAGCGAAGAACAAATTAATAGTTTTAAAAACCTCTCGGCTTTAGATGCGGGACGCTTTTTCGCTGATCTAGAAGCTCGTGATCAAGCCCGAATAATTTTGGCGTTGCCCATGAAGGAAAGAAGGCTCTGGTTAAGAGCACTGGATCCTGATGATGCCGCGGATGCCATTCAGGAAACTAAAGAAGAGGAACGGCAAATATTGCTCAATATGTTAGATGCTCTAACCCGCAGTGAAGTAATAGCCCTTTTAACTTACGCTGAAGACGTTGCCGGTGGCGTGATGAACCCGCGCTATGTTCAAGTGCGTCCCGAGATGAGTGTAAATGAGGCCATTACTTATTTCAGGAAGCAGGCGCGTACACAAGAAGAAACTATTTATTATATTTATGTGTTAGATCACGAACAGCACCTGGTTGGCACTATATCTATGCGTGAATTATTGCTAGCCTCTCCGGAACAAAAAATTGAAGAAGTAATGCGCACTCAACTAATTACTATTTCAGAGAACATAGACCAGGAAGAAATAGGCGCATTAATGAGCGAAAGTGGTTTGCTCGCTTTGCCGGTATTAGATGAGCAGGGACGTATGAAAGGTGTCGTTACCGTAAACGATATAGTAGACGTCGTTCAGGAAGAAGCCACTGAAGATATTCAAAAAATGGGCGGCAGCGAGGTATTGGATGCTCCTTATTTACAAATTACCATTGCTCAAATGGTAAAAAAACGGGTCGGTTGGCTAACTATACTTTTTCTAGGAGAAATGTTAACAGCAACCACAATGCAATTTTATGAAAATCAAATTGCTAAAGCAGTCGTTTTAGCTTTATTTTTGCCACTTATCATCAGTAGCGGCGGCAATGCAGGTTCACAAGCTTCTACGTTGGTAATCAGAGCAATGGCCCTGGGTGAAGTGCGCGTACGCGATTGTTTTCGTGTAATTAAAAGAGAATGTATTACCGGTCTTGCTTTGGGTTGTGTTTTAGCTACTATTGGTTTATTGCGCGTTATTTTTTGGCAATTAGCTTTCAAAGTTTACGGGAAGTATTTCTTATTGCTGGCTGTAACGGTAGCAGTTAGTGTTGCAGGCGTCGTTCTCTGGGGAGCAATGGTTGGATCTTTCCTTCCTTTTGTGTTAAAGAAAGTTGGCTGGGATCCAGCAAGCGCTTCAGCCCCGTTCGTGGCTACCATAGTAGATATAACCGGACTAATAATTTACTTTAGCGTAGCAAGCTTTTTCTTGCGCGGGACCTTGTTGTAAGTGGTATGCGCACCGTAGGTGCGTCCATATTCTGCCCGCCATATGCTTGGCTCTCACCATATGAACAAGCAATTCTTTGGTGCTGGCAATAACGGCCATGACTGTCTTCTTTATCGTCTATATTTTAACTATCAGCTCTTAATAAAAGTTCCGAGAGCAGCCCCACGGCCTTAGTATCAAATTTATCCCTGTGCAAAGCATCCTCAAGCATTGAGCGTTCTTCTGCTGATACTTTACCGTCAGCAAGTATCATTTCACGAATTACTTTTGCTTCATAAAATGAAGATTTATTCTTATCCTGCAGACATTCTTTAAGAGCATCAGAAAGAGTTTTACTAACCACGCTACTTCCTCCTCGTCAATTTGAGATTATATTAGAGCTAACCATAATAAGGATCTACCACATGACAATAGAAAATAAAGCTGGCGAAATTTCCCCTATAGCTCTAAAAGCAAAAATGGATTCAGGTGCCGACATTACGTTACTGGATGTACGCGAGCCCCACGAATTGCTTATTGCCACCATTAAGGCACCCCAGAGCTTACATATCAGCATGAAAGAATTGGCTGATAAATTATCAGATCTCAAAGATTATAAAGATAGAGAATTAATAGTTTATTGTCGTTCAGGTGGACGCAGTGCTCGCTGTAGCGATTTTTTACAAAACCAAGGTTTCAAAAAAGTGTTTAATTTAACAGGTGGTATCCTTTCCTGGACAGACGATGTTGACCCTACCCTGATAAAGTATTGAAATTGCCAGCCCCCAACAATTAATCCTTAAAGTCGGGTAGTATTTTGGCTAAACTCTGTCACTACTGAACAGGTAATTTTGCTTTACTGCTAACTACCGACCCAGAAACCTTTTCTGTCGTAGGCATTGAAACGCGTTTTAAATAATGGGCGTCGGTTTCAAATGTTTTTGGAGCGTAGCCTGTCAATTTAAGCAAAGCAGTTTTAGCGATATCTGATCGCTCCTCATCATGATATAAATCTCCGTAAGGATTGATACCTCGGAAGCGCATTCCTTTTTCTTCGCCATAGCGATTACGTAGTATGCCCAGCCATTCATCAACACACTTATTATACAAAGACGGATCTTTTTCGGTTTGACCGCGTAATTGTTCGTCCATGATGTCGGCATATAAACAATGAGCATCCATATCGTCATCATCCAATTCCAGAGAGCGCTTTACCTTGCGCATAGCATTCACTAAATCACCGCCGCGCATGGCTTGCTGTCCTTCTATTAAAAGCATTTTTGCGTTACGTCCGCTTAACTGCTGGGCACCATATTGATCCATAGCATACCCTTGTACGCTTCCACCATGGGCAGTGTCAGGAGAAGCATGATCCAATTCTTGTTCTTGCTGGTTTTGTTGACCGGAATCGCTATTAGGCTGCTCAGCGGAGTCAGTACCGGCAGCGCTGACACTGACTATAGTAATTAAGAGACTGATGCCAAAAAATAGCCACTGCATTTTTATCCTAGCCTCATACTATATACCCTGTCCATAATACCAATATCAGCTGGTCTATAGAACCGAGGTATGTCCTTCCCGATCAATCTGTACCTGGGCTGTCCGTCCGCCTTTAAGAATGATAAAAGTGGATGGTATTTTGGGCATGCCTGTTTCCGCAAAAGTGACAGAACCCGCTATGCTTACACCGTTCGGCAATACTACCTGCTCAATGGTCTTGGAGTCACTTTGAATCAAATATGAACTTGGTTCATTTACGGGAGTAGGTGTAGATATAACACTAACACTCAAGTGAAAATCACGTGCGATTTCTTTTGCCTTGATGAGATCCTTCACCAGATCGACAGCTGTGTTCTGTACCATTAGCGCTGTGCCAGCGGCATCAACTATGCGAAAAGCAAAAAACGGAATAACAACCAGCATGGCAGCAAACACCAATGTTTCAAACTTGCGAATTGTTGGTGTCCACGACAATTTAGATTCCGTCATTATTTCAATCCAAGTCTTTGATTTTGTGTAAGTCCGAACAATTAGCTTAGTATAGAATGCCGATGCAAGTTAATAAAGACATATTGCCATCTTTGCATCTTCTGTTAATGCAAAAAGAGAAAAACTTTCGCTGCGATCAACTATCTTAGGCTGAAGATGGGGGAACATTGCGATCAAGAAATTTTTGTAAAATAATGGCTGCAGCCTGGCGATCCACAAGATCTTTTTTATTACCTGTTTTTACACCCTGGATAGTTAAGGTACGAATAGCGGATATTGTTGTTAGGCGTTCATCTTCATATATAACAGCTACCCCATAGGCACGTGTCAATTTGCGTCCAAATGATTTTACCTTTTCGGCCTGACTACCAGCTGATCCATCCATATTCAACGGTAAACCGACCACTATTTGCACGACATCAAGCTTTTGCGCAATTTGCACAACTTTGTTCACATCCTGTTCCATATTGACTCGCTGAATAGTCTCTAAGCCACCAGCAGTAATGCCAAGTGGATCTGAAACAGCAATCCCTATTCTTCTATCGCCAACATCTAAACCAAGTATGCGCTGCTTTCTATTCATCAATTTATATAACTTTCGTTTCTATTTTCGTCGCTAATACTCTGTTTCTTATTCTCAGTTTCTCAACAATTGCCAAGTAACTTACCTTATCTCAGCCCAAGCTACAATTATGACTTTTCTTTTGAAGAATACTAGAAGGGCGATAGAATAATTCACTATGAAGCTTTATTTATTGCGTCATGGAATTGCAGTCGACCGCCTGGGTGGTGAAATCACCTCTGATTGGCAACGTCCACTGACCGCGGAAGGACAGGCAGAAACTAAGCAAGTAGCTATTGGTTTAAAAACACTTGGTGTCAGAGCAGATCTCATAGTCAGTAGTCCGCTTGTGAGAGCAAAGCAAACAGCCCAGATTGTGCTTGATGTTTTAGCCAAAGGCAGTGAGATACAGATTTCAGAGGCCCTTGCGCCTGGCGCAACAGTCTCTGATCTCTATAAATTTCTTAGAACACTCCGTAAAGCAGAAAATATTTTCCTGGTAGGACATGAGCCTGATATGGGGCGCATAGCGGGCAATTTACTCTGGTCCGGACCCGAATTATATATACCTTTTAAAAAAGCGGGTATTTGCCGTATAGATATTGCAGATATACCGCCGACTAGCCCCGGTGTTTTAAAGTGGTTTTTGCCACCAAAAATACTCTGCGCGATTAAATAGATCGTTCAAAAAGGCGAGACAGCTCTTATTTTAGACAGGACGAGATATAGGGAGCAAAGGGCAACCGCGTATAAATTACGCGGTTGGGGCTTCTGAGGCGTCCACAAGGGCATTTTGGCATATGAGTTATGCCAAAATACCTTGGAACTATGACTCTTGCGCGGAGAAGCCGACACAAGAGTGCAAAAGGCATATAAGTTATGCAGTTGCACGCTTGGAACCTCAAAAGGCAGCGCTTGCTTACTCGGACGAATATAGCACAACAGCATCTAAGTGATGCTGTTGAAGTGACGGCGACAGAATACGAGCCGTCCGGAGTGAGATTCCAATGGCGTAACTCATACGCCATTGCACGCGTTGAGGCGAATACAAGGGCACGAAAGGCATATAAGTTATGCCGAAGTGCACTTGAATGCTAGCCGAGGCAGCGCTTATTTATTGATAGCGAACGCCATTGAAGTCAATCCAACCACCTTCATGACGCGGGGTATCGGTATGATGGGTCCAATGAATTAGCCCCCCAAGCTTATTCCAAATATACTCACCATGTATACACAAAACATCTCCGGGTTTGATTGGCACTGCTGGCGCCATTTTAAGATCATGAGCTATGAGGACAGTTGTGCCGTTAGAAAGCACAATTAAAAACTTTTGGTGAGGTAAGCCTACAACATCTTCGGGCAAAAGTTTTTTCACTTTTGCTACTACTGTAATTTCTTGTCTAATTGCATGGTCAGTTTGAGCAGCAATTGCCTGACTATCGTCTCCAGGCATAACATTGGCAGTTTGACTAGGATTGCCAGGATAAGCAGGGTTATTTGTATTTTGGCCACACGCCAATTTGCCCCCGAAAATTACCAAGCAAATTACCAGCACTAGCAATACGGAGGGCGGTAAAAACGCTTTTTCTTCTACGATATTGTTTAATTTAGTCATTGTCCTATTTTCGGTACTTTGAGGTGTATTTGACGGAGTCACAAAGCTAAATTATAGCCGGGAATAGTGATTTGGGCTTGGCAGTCAGCAAGACTGTGGTATATAGTGGGCAAGTAAAAGGGGGTAAAAATAGCTAAAACATGCTTTCTTCCATCTATCTTACTGGCGGTAGTACCGAACCTTATCCAAATCTCTATAACGATGCAGTTACAGCACCTTATGCTGATTGGCGTTCATTTGCCATGACAAAACTGCAGCATCATGGACTGAAAGTAGTAAATCCCCTTGAATTTGCCTGGACAGAATTTGGCGCAGTTGATCAGCCTTTAGATATAATTGATTTAAAAGAAAATATTGACGAGCGCGTGCAGCGTTCACTCGACTTAATCGATCAATGTGATGGCTTGTTAGCCAATTTAAATAGGCCCAATTATGGTACCGCGATGGAGCTTTTTTATGCTTATCGGCACCATAAAATGGTTACTGTAGTCGGACAATACCCATTTAGTCCATGGGTATTGTCACATTCGCAAGCACGGTTTGCTGATATTGAACATGCGCTTGAATATATAATTGGCAAACAATCTACCTCTGAACCCTTAGTCTGGGCATTGCAATATGAAGCGCTTCTGGCTGAGCGCTATGAAGAATTACCTAAATCAGGGGAATCGGATTACAAATTTATTGGTGGAGAAATTCCTGCTTTAATTATTGCTCCTCATGCCACTGCTTTTTTCTGTGACGGGGAATTTCAGGAAGCCGAATCGTTTACCGGCAGTATGGCTGCTTTATTAGGACGCCTGTCCTCCAGTCATGCCTTAATTACTAACTATTGTTGTGTGGCTGATCCTTTATCCTATCGGGAAACACCATTTTGCCGTGCACTAGCAGATATCGTTAAAGCTGGACAAATCGGCTTTGCACTTGTGCTTTTAGGTGCACAATGGGATGAATCACCCGGTTTACAGATTCAATTTAAGGATGAAAAAACAGAAGAAGAATATGCTAATCGCCTGAAGCTACAGTTATTGAATATCGAACAGGCATCTAGTAGCCAGTTTGATCCAAATTTAGGCAATCTACCGCAATTCATTAGCGGTGAACTAAATGTACCAACTTTAGTCCTAAGGCTGCATAAAAGATACCGCATGCCACGTCTGCAACCGGTCTATTTTTCTCTTATAATTGATGCAATCAATAAATTTCTACTTAGCGTTGGTATTGAATTGCTTCGAGAAAAAAGCTAATAAAATCCATAATGAGGGCTTAGTAATGCGAATTGCCGTTGGGAGCGATGAGCGAACAAATCTTACAAACTTCGTAATCAGTCATTTGAAGCAACTGGGGCATGAGACTGTCTGCTTTGGTGCAACTAATGATAATCCACTATCGTGGTCTAAAGTCGCTGAACAAGTAGCAAAAGAAGTTAGCTCTGGCAGCTGCCAAGAAGGCATTGTCTTTTGTTGGACAGGAACAGGTGTTTCTATTGCAGCCAATAAGATACCTGGCATTAGAGCCGCTCTTTGCTGTGATGCGTACACTGCAGGCGGTGCAAGAAAATGGAACAATGCCAATGTCCTTGCCTTGAGCTTGAGGAATACCAGCGAGGCATTAGCAAAAGAAATATTAGATGAATGGTTTTTACCCAAAGATATACAACCAGATGATGCATCCTCGATTGACTACCTAAATAATCTTGAAACAAAATACTCCCCCATAAATTCCAAAGTTTAAAAAAGCAAGATATTTTGGAAAGTAATTTTGCCTACATTGGCAATCCAATCTTAATGCGTATAATAAGCATTAGGACAATCATGGAGAAAAGCTTGGCGAAAGAAACGTTAGTTGATATTTTTTGGAAACGGGTAAGAAATCAACCCGAAGACCCCGCTATCATGCGTAAGATTGATGGTGCCTATACGCAAATTATTTGGCGGGAACATGGGCGCATCGTGGAATTACTTGCTGGCGGATTATTAAACCTTGGACTATCTGCTGGAGAAACTGTAGCGATTATGTCCCAAACTCGAGCAGAGTGGGGCTGGGCAGATTTAGCTATATTGTCGTGTGGTGGTGTCTCAGTACCCATATATCCAACTTTAGCCCAAGCTGAAGTCAATTACTTACTTAATAATAGCGATGCCGTAGGTGTCTTTGTTGAGAATCGTCCTCAATTAGTGAAAGTACTATCTGCACCAAATCTGCCACCACGCTTGCGCTTTATTATTCTTATCGACGGCGAATTGGATCGCACCCATGATAAAGTGCGCTTGCTTAGTTTTGCTGATATCCTGGCGGATGGAGAAGTGTATTTGAAAGCACATCCTGAAGTGCTGCCCAAACGTATTGAAGATATAGAACCGAAAGAGCTCGCCACTATTGTCTACACTTCCGGCACCACAGGTATACCAAAAGGTGCAATGTTATTGCATTCGAATCTCCACGCAGTCTGCAAAGCGATAGAAGAAACTGGTCCTTTTGTGGATAATGATCTGATGCTATCTTTCCTACCTTTGTCGCATGTTTTTGAACGAATTAGCGGACATTTCTTCCCCATTTATAGAGGCATCACCGTAGCATATGCAGAATCAATTGATGCCGTGCCTCAGAACATGGTAGAAGTAAAACCAACTATCATGGTTGGTGTGCCAAGATTTTTTGAAAAGGCCTACCAAAGAATTCAATTAGAAGTTCGCCATTTGCCGAAAGCACAACAGTATCTGATTCGTTGGGCACTGGCGCTCGGGAAAAGAGCTTTCAAATTCAGACATACTTTTCATGGTAATAATTCTATAGTCAACCATATCTACGATACTGAGCTCAGAGTTGCTGATCGGCTCGTCTTTTCTAAAATTCGCCGACGTTTTGGTGGGCGTTTAAGATGCATGATATCTGGAGCGGCACCTCTATCCGAAGAAGTGCAAACATTTTTTGAAATCATCGGTTTGCCTATCGTTGAAGGTTATGGCTTAACTGAAACTTGCGCACCAGCCTTTTGTAATACCCCTGACGATAATCACTTTGGCACCGTTGGTCCACCCTTACCAGGCATTGAAGTAAAA
>Ga0364919_10449_pt2 | contig 11866 bp, 13 predicted proteins | sample SorcelJu500001C7_2_FD_206953 | JGI IMG/M metagenome (GOLD analysis project Ga0364919, IMG submission 206953) | Enriched cells from Trout Bog Lake Hypolimnion, Wisconsin, USA - BchlTB.June20.5000.01.C7 | ecosystem: Environmental > Aquatic > Freshwater > Lake > Hypolimnion/Profundal zone | place... | reverse complement strand
ATTCGGAGACTGGGGCATTGCCGGAGTGAGGCATTGACGATTGAAGAGCAAGAGCAAGGTCAACAGCCCCACCTTAAACTCGCAAAAGGCGCAAGTTGAAGGTGGGGCACCCGATGCGTTTTGATGGTGAGGCGCCAATGCGCAGGAGACAGCATGAATCACTGGCTTGATCACTGGTTGCATACGCAGGTGGCTCTGGGACTGGCGCAGGCGGTCGTGGTGTCTGGGCTGGCATTGGCGGTGGCTTGGCTGGGGCATACTCGCAAACTCGAGTTGAGGGGCGAGACTGCTACGGCTCTGCTGCGCGGGTTGGGGCAGATGCTGGCGGTTGGCCTAGTGTTGGTGTGGTTGCTGCGGGGCGCGGCGTGGTGGAGCCTTCCGGCGCTAGCCGCGATGTGCGCGACGGCGGCGGCGATGGCACGGCGCAGACTGAAGGTGAAGACGCCGAACAGCTATTGGTTGTGCTTGCGCGCGATAGGTACGGGTTCGGCAGTGGTGATTGCGACGATGACGCTGACGCGGGTGATTGCGTTTCGGTCGATGGCGCTGGTGCCGCTGGGATCGATGATCATTGCGAATTCGATGAACACCTGCTCGCAGGTGTTGGAACGTTTTGGCAGTGATCTGACGTTGAATGCGGGGCGCGTGGAGGCGGCGCTGGCTTTGGGCGCGAGTCCTGCGGAGGCGGCGCTGCCGTATGCAAAGAACGCTACGAATGCTGCGCTGATTCCGAGTTTGAATTCGCTGCGCTCGCTGGGGATTGTGTGGATTCCGGGTTTTGCTGCTGGCATGCTGCTGACGGGAAGCGACCCGGTGTACACGGCGATTTATCAGTTCATGGTGATTGCCATGATTTATGCGGCCAGCGGAGTGACGGCACTAGTGGCAGCACATGGGTATGAGCGCGCGGCGTTTGAGGGGGAGCGGTTGGTGGTGAGGTAGGGCGCTGGATTTCGCGGAGAAAAAAAGATGCCTTCGCGATTGGCAGGGCAGAACACCCGCTTTGATCGGGTGGCGGTACAATTTGGCATGGCTAATTTATCGCTGGTGTATGGGTTGAGGCTGCTTCCAGAGGGTGAACTGGAAAGCGTTGGGTCGGGGTCGATCACGCTGAAGAATGGACGCGAGGAGCACGTGACGCTGCATCTGCTGGAGGGTAGCAAGGAAGAGATTGAGGCCCAGTTGAAGGAGAGCATTGACGCGTTCTTCGATATTTATCCGGAGATACAGTAGGCAGAATTGATTGCTGATTGGTGGCCTTGAATCGCTCGGGAGACCTGAGCATAGCGGGGATCCTTCGCCGTGCTTCAGGGTGACACATCGAAATCTAAATCAACGCAATGGCACTCTCCTCTTCCCCTGTAATGATGGGATGGAGAGTGCGGCGCGTTGCTCTGAAGTTCGCAGGTGAGCGGACTAGCGGAGCAGCATCCATATGGCGGCGAAGTGGCATGCGGTTCCGCCGAGCACACAGAGGTGCCAGATGAAGTGCATGTATTTGCGCTTGGAGATGAAGGAGGGAATGCCGAGGGAGTAGAAGGCGCCTCCGGCGAAGAGCAGGGCGAAGACCGGGTGCGCGAGCATGAGGTACATGGACTTGATGGCGAAAACGCAGAGCCATCCCATGAGGAGATACATGGCGGTTGAGAGGGCACTCCAGCGTCCGGTGAAGAAAGCCTTGACGATCACTCCAACGAAGGCGCAGGCCCAGACAATGGCGAACATAGTCCAGCCTAGTGGGCCGCGCAGTCCGAGGAGCGTGAAGGGTGTGTAGGTTCCGGCGATGAGCAGGTAGATGGAGCCGTGGTCCAACGAGCGCATGAAGTGGTAGGCGCGGGTGCGGCTGAGTGAGTGGTAGAGCGTTGAACAGAGGTAGAGCAGGATGGCCGAGGCTCCGAAGATGGCGGCACAAGTGACGGCACGCACGGAGCCGAGGCTAGCAGCGCGGATGGTGAGCAGTACGAGTCCTGCGATGGAAAGTGCAGCTCCCATGCCGTGGGAGATGCTATTGGCAATTTCTTCCCCGATGCTCTGATCAGTTTCTTGCATATCGTCATCCTACTCCGGACCCAGCGGAGGATTGGTTGCGGCGGCGCGATAGTGACAGAGAAATTACATTTGGCGGGAAAAAGCGGAGATTTTAGGGCTGGCTCATGGCAATTGACGATTGAAAGGCGAAGACAACTGCCCTACTCTTCCGCCCTGAAAACCGGGTGGAAGAGTAGGGCACGTTGCGCAAGAAAAACGGGCGCTGGTTTGCGCCCGTTGGTGAGCCTATTGAGAGGTTACTTCTTGAGAGCGGCTTCGTAGCGCTTGTTGACTTCGGCCCAGTTGATGACGTTCCACCAGGCTTTCAGGTATTCGGCGCGACGGTTCTGATACTTGAGATAGTAGGCGTGCTCCCAGACATCGTTACAGATAATGGGCTTCAGACCCTGCGAGAGCGGGCTGTCCTGATTGGGAGTGGAGAGCACCTGTAGACCGGTAGCGCTGAGGGCGAGCCACGTCCAGCCACTACCGAACTGCTTGAGTCCGGCGTCGTTGAGTCTTTCCTGAAACTGTGCGAAGTCGCCAAAGGTCTTGGTGATGGCTTCAGCGATGGGGCCGGTGGGCGCGCCGCCGCCGTTGGGGCCCATGATGGACCAGAACATGGAGTGATTGACGTGTCCGCCAAGGTTGTTACGGATGGCTCCGCGCACGCCTTCAGGGACGGCTGCTAGGTTGGCGAGAATCTCTTCCCCAGTCTTCTCAGCCAGTTCGGGAGCCTTGGCAATGGTGGCGTTCGAGTTGTCCACATACGTCTGATGGTGCTTGTCGTGATGCAGGTGCATGGTCTGCGCATCGATATAGGGCTCAAGCGCTTCGTACGAATATGTGAGAGCCGGCAATTCAAACACGGCTGATTTTACTTCGGTTGCCATCGTTGATAAATCCTCCACTGTGATGGATGAGGCGGAGGGGGCAGGGGTTTCAAAAAGAACCGAACTTCAAGCAGAGTGGAAGGGGAATTGAACATTGGGGTAGGTTGAATCAGAGGAGCGGTGGGCCTATCATGCTTTCGATTGGAGGTTCCACTGTGTCCAGCTCACGTCGTGAATTCTTGAAGTCTTCAACCGCAGTGGCGGCAACGGTGGTGGCCGGTTCAATGGCGGGAGGAGTGGTGGCTCCCATGGAGGGCCATGCACTGCCGCTGAATGCATTGACAGCCGACGCTATGCCTACCCGTAACCTAGGAAGGACAGGATATCGCACCGGAATTTTCTCGCTCGGCGGGCAGGCTGCTGTGGAGCGGCCCAACAACGAAGCCGTGGCAGTGCCGATTGTGGAGCGCGCTATTGATCTTGGGATCAACTACATTGACACGGCGGCGCAGTACGGCGGCACGGATCGGTGGAGCCAGCGCTACATTGGGCAGGTAATGAAAACTCGCCGCAAGGAAGTGTATTTGGCGAGCAAGACGCACGACCGTACGCGCGATGGCTCTCTGCGATTGCTGGAGCAGTCGCTGAAACTATTGAACACGGATCATCTTGACGCATGGCAACTGCATCACGTGTCGACGCAGGACGATGTGGACAAGATCTTCGAAAAGGGCGGCGCGATTGAGGCGCTGGTGCAGGCGCGGGAGCAGAAGATGGTGCGCTTCCTGGGAGTGACTGGACACACCGATCCGGGCTTGCTGATCCAGTGCATCGAACGCTTCCCGTTCGATCAGATACTGATGGCTGTGAACGCCGCCGATCCGCATCACTTGAGCTTCCAGGAAAAACTGCTGCCCTTGGCCGTGGAAAAGCAGATGGGGATTATCGGAATGAAGATTCCGGCGCGGGGGCGGATTCTTTCCACCTGGAACCCGAAGGCTGCGGTGGAACATAGCTGGGAGGGTGGCGCTCCGAAGGCAGGCACGCTGAACATGAAGGAAGCGATGTACTACACGATGTCACTGCCGGTTGCGACGGTGATTATTGGATGCGACTCGATCGCACAACTGGAAGAGAACGTGAAGCTGGCGCGCGATTTCACTCCGCTGAGCCAGACGCAGTTGGCGGGGCTGACGGCGAAGACGGAGCCGTGTCATAAGCAGGCACTGTTCTTCCGGAACTGGAGTTAGGGGCAGGTTGCAAGGTTGCGCAGGTTTCGCAGGTTGAAAAGCAAAGGCAAGGGCTTCAGAGGTGAGGTGCGCTGTTTCCCACCTTAACGCCGCATGAATCCGCGTCGCGAAGGTGGGGCACCTGCGGGTTTACGTCGTTGACTCGTTAACGTTTGAGGAACCACATGACCCAACCGGCGACGAGGACTCCGCCGATGAACCAACCGAAGCAGTAGAGTCCGTAGCGGATCATATGTTGCTTGGTGTCGCGCTGGGTGATTCCAAAGACGACAGAGGCGCAGAGCGAAAAAATGAGAGCGGCCGTGAAGTGAGAGAAGTTGAGGTTCATTGTTTCTTCCCGATGGCGATGTGGTGAGCGTCGATGGCGGCGATGAAGTTCAAGAGTCCGGCGCAGACGATGAACTTGGTTCCGTAATCAGCGGTGGCGCGGAAGACTGCTCCACCACCCCAATCGAGGGAGCGGGCGATGAAGTAGTAGAGGCCGTTGCCGAAGTCGCCAACGAAGCCGAGCATGTCCAGCAGGTCGCCGAGGTTGAAGCCGTAGGTCTTGCCCTGCATGGCTAGTCCGGAGACGAACATCAGGGAGACGCTCACAAAGAGAAGCGCGCCACGAATGAAGCGCCTCTGGATGATGTGTCCGAGTCCTGGGATGAGCCATCCGGCGAGCGGCGCGATGATTGGCATCACTCCGGATTGCTGTGTTACGGCAGGTGTAACTGTTTTTTCGTTGGCCATGAATTGACTTTCCAAATCTGAGTGCCCCGGAGTATTACCGCCGGGCAAAAAGCTCGGCTGCACCGCGGAATTACCTTCCGCGAGTCCGGTTATATGATCACTAACTCTTCTTGCTGCGCTCCGGTGACCTGCGCCTGGCCGTTGTGAATGAGAACATCGACCTCGCTGCGCACGCCGAACTCGGGGAGATAGATTCCGGGCTCTACTGAGAATAACGTATTCGGCAGAATCTGTCGGGTGTCGCGGGTTTCAAGGTTATCCATGTTTGCGCCATTGCCGTGGACGCTGGTGCCGATGGAGTGCCCGGTGCGATGGACAAACCACTCGCCATAACCTGATTTGTCGATGACGTTGCGGGTGGCTTCGTCAACCTCCCAGCCCTCGATGCGTGTGTTGGAACTGAATGCGTCGATGACCTTTTGCGCTCCGGCTTTGCGGGCATCGCGAACGATGTGAAAGACCTCATGGTGCTTGGCCGTGGGTTGACCGAGAACACCGGTCCAAGTGATGTCGTAGTAGACGGCACCGGGAGTGTCCTTTTTTGCCCACATATCGAGCAAGACGAGGTCGCCGTCGTGGATGGGTTTGTGAATTTCAGCGGTTGGCTCGTAATGCGGATTACCCGCATTTTCATTGGCTCCTACGATGGGCAGATCGTCGGTGATGAGGTGCTCGCGCTGGAAGGCTTCGCCGATCCACTGACGCACGCCCCACTCTGTCCAACCACCGTTGCGGACTCGGTGACCGATCTCCTGGAAGGTGGCTGCCATGATCTTGTCCATGCAGTCGCGGGCGGCGAAGTGGGTGGCAATCTGTTCTTCGGAGAGCGTGGCCTCAAAGCGCGAGACTAGATCGGCGGAGGTTCCTACCTCTACGCCGAAGCTGCGAATGAGTTCGAGCATGCCGCCATCGACTAGCGAGACGTACATGATGTCGTTGTTGGGCGAGTACTGCATGGCGATGCGCTTGTAGGGCTTGAGCATGGCCGCGAGTTTCTCGTGCAGTTCGCGCCATGCGCCGTAGTGCTGCTGCACACCGGGCAAGGTGGTGAGGTGGCGAGGTTCGACGCGGTGATTCAACTTGATGGGCTCTCCCTGGGCGGGGATGAGGTAGAACCAGCGCCGGGTTACGTGCAAATCGCCGAGGCCGAGGATGGAGTATGCGATTTCATCGCGATGATGATGGTCGTAGAAAAGCCATGCATCGAAGTTCTGTTCGCGTAGAGCCTGCTGAATTGCTTTCAGGTCCATAGAGGAATATTGTACCGCGCCACGGGGCGGCGGCTACTTTCGAGAAAGCTCCGGACGCGCGGGAACGTAAATGGTGCAGTCCGACTGTTGGAACGCGACAGTGTAGTTTTGCTGCACGGCCTTCAGCACGGCGGGCGTGAAGCGAGAGGGTGGAGCATCGGGCAAGCCGCTGGCGAGAGGGCGCTGGTTGAATTGGATAGCCGCGAACTGGTGCGCCTGGATGGCGCCGACGAGGACATTTTCATCGAGTTTGCCAGCGTGGATGAGGCTGGCACTATTGAAGGGATCTATGATGTAGGGTTTGCCGGAGTAGTAGCACCGCAAAATGCTCTCACAAATCGCGGGACCGGGGCGGGCGCGCAGGAAATCCACCTGCTGAGTGAATCGCTGCTGCTGGGCCTGCAGTTTGTGCCAGTTCGCCACCGGGAACAAGATGTCATCGCACTGCAAGGGAATCAGCATCCAGAAGAACATGACCAGCGTGGCAGCGGCATTCCACTGTGCGGCAGTGCCGGGGAGTCGGGAATGAGGGATTCCGAAGTCATGCAAGAAGAGGCCGAGCATCATGGCGAGGGCGAGAGTGTTGGAGAAATAAGTGTTGATAGAGACGCCCACTCCCCCGGAGAAATAAACACCTAAGGCGAGTGATACGGCGAAGTAGATGGCAATCAGGCGGCGCTCTGGGAGTCGGAAGGAGCGCGCGGTTACATAGATTGCGGCCGCCATGGGGATCAGCAAGACGATGTAGTAGCCGAAACCATCAAAGAACGTTTTGTCCCAGAAATAAAGTCGTGGGACGAGTAACTGACCGAGAAAGAAGGGTCCGCCAAGATGCACGTTCAGGTAGAAGACTGGGAGTTCGAAGAGTGCGAGCAGTCCGAGGAAAAGAGCAAGGCGCCGGCGCGAGATCAGAAAGAGCTCGATGGCTAACACCAGGGGAAAGTCGATGAGGTTGTGCTTGATGTTCCCGCCAATGACAAAGAGCAGAGCAACGGCAACCAGCGTCCATGTGCGGTCACGATTGAGCACATAGATGAGCAACCCTGCCATGAAGAAGGCCTGCGCGAACATCTGCGGGTCGTTCATGCCGACATAGCTGTGGGCGTTGGAGCAGAAGAGCGCGAGGCAAAGAAAGCCAGCGAGCATGCCGGAGCAGTACCGCATTCTTCGCGAGAAGGGCACCGAGCGTCCCTACACCGGACAGTACGCTGAAACCAAGACTCCCGGGACGTATCTCTGCGCCGCCTGTGACCTTGAGCTCTTCCCTTCCGAGACAAAGTTCGACTCCGGTTGCGGATGGCCCAGCTTCTACGATCCGGCCGTTAAAGAAAACGTCGAGGAGCACGAGGACCGTAGTCACGGCATGACCCGCACTGAGGTCACGTGCGCCCGTTGCGGAGGCCATCTTGGCCACGTCTTCCCAGACGGACCCAATCCCACAGGGCTGCGCTACTGCATCAACTCCGCCTCACTGCGTCTCAATAAGAAGTAGCCTGCGCCATTTTCTGTGGCGCTCGCGTATTTCCCTCACCCCTGCCACGCCGGTAGGACTAAACTTTGGTTGACGAATCATCTCCAGCGTCCTAGCCTAAAAGGTTCCCCCGTTCTTCTAGATAAAGGTGCATATGGCAACCATTAATCCTTCGCACAATCGCGTACTCAATTCAGATTTACGTCAGCGCATCATGTCCGCCGATGAGGCGGCTGCACTCATTCGCAATGGTGACAACATCGGCATGAGCGGTTTCACCGGCTCAGGCTACCCCAAGGAATTCCCCACCGCTCTCGCCCACCGCATGGAAAGCGAACGCCTGGCTGGCAAGCCTCTTCGTGTAGGAGTCTTCACCGGAGCATCCACCGGCCCTGAACTCGATGGCGCGCTGGCCGCTGTGAATGGAATGCAGGTTCGCCTCCCTTACCAGTCCGATCCAGCCGTCCGCAAACGCATCAACGACGGTGACATGGAATACATTGACATCCATCTCAGCCACGTCGCCCAGTACATGGAGTACGGCTTCCTCGGCAAACTCGACATGGCTGTCATTGAAGTCGCAGCCGTTTACGAAGATGGACGCGCCATTCCATCCACCTCGCTCGGCAACAACAAGAGCTGGCTCGAATGCGCCGACCGCGTCATCCTCGAGGTTAACTCCTGGCAGTCCATCGACCTGGAAGGCATGCACGACGTTTACTACGGACTGGACGCTCCGCCCCGCCGCGAACCCATTCCCATCACTCGCGCCGGACAGCGCATCGGCAGTCCTTACCTCAACATTCCGCTCGACAAGGTAGTCGCCGTCATTGAGACGCACTCGCCTGACCGCAACACCGCCTTCAAGGAACCCGACCGCGCCTCGCAGCAGATCGCAGGACATATCCTTGAGTTCCTGGAGTGGGAAGTCAAGAAAGGCCGTATGCCCGCCGACCTTTTGCCCATTCAATCAGGCGTGGGAAACATTGCCAACGCCGTGCTCTTCGGGCTCAACCAGGGAAAATTCCAGAACCTCACTGCCTACACCGAAGTCATTCAAGATGGCATGATCGAACTCATCAAGTCCGGCAAGATGATCTCGGCATCGGCCACTTCGTTCTCGCTCGGGCCCGAGATGATCAAGGACGTCTACAGCAATCTGCGTAACTATCGCCGCAGTGTTGTCCTTCGCACCCAGGACATCTCCAACAATCCCGGCATTATCCGCCGCTTTGGCGTCATCTCCATGAACGGTATGCTGGAGGCTGATATCTACGGCAACGTCAACTCCACGCATGTCATGGGCTCCAAGATCATGAACGGAATTGGCGGCTCCGGCGACTTCGCCCGCAACGCTTATCTGTCCATTTTCATGGCTCCCTCGACCGCCGCCAAGGGAACCATCTCCACCATCGTTCCCATGGTCAGCCACGTCGACCACACCGAGCATGACACCCAGGTGCTGGTAACCGAACGAGGCCTGGCCGACTTGCGCGGACTCTCGCCCAAACAACGCGCGCGTCTCATCATAGAGAAATGCGTCGCCGAAGATTTCCAGCCGTTGCTCAGGGATTACTTCGAGCGCGCCCAGCGCAACGGCACCGGCATGCACACGCCTCACATCCTCGCCGAGGCACATGGCTTCCACGAGCGCTTTCTAAAAACCGGCAAAATGTTACCGTAGTCCTAATTCCCTATCTGGTCCCCACCCAATCGGTGGGGATTTTTCTGCTTCCCCCTTGACCTTCAGTTACCTACCTGAATAAGCGGGTGTTAAGCTTTCCCTTCATACCATGACTTTCCCGACATATACTCCTCGTTAAATTCATCATGGGATATTCCTCCAATCCGCCCAGAGACACTGCCGGGAACACCGCAGGTGATCCATCCAACCCCTCCTTTGGCTTGAGCCGGGCAGTTGACTCTGCCCTAAAAGAAACTACGGATGGCCCATTCAAGCCTTCTTTTGGCGTGAGTGGGGTATTTGATCTTGCTCGAAAAGGCAAAGCACCCTCTATCTCAATGGCCTTCGGCCTTTTGCTCTTGTCCATTTGCATCGCATTCTGCGCCGCTCCCCTCGCGGCTCAAACTCCAACCGAAACGCCCATCCGCAAAGTTGGCGATGCCTCGCCAACACTAGACCGCGAGTGCCTCGACGGCCTCGACCAACTCCATCGCGAGCAACTTCGAGGCGCGGAGGCCGAGCGCCGCCGAGCCGAAGAAAAGATCACAGCCCTTCGCGCCCAGGGACAACTCATAGCCGCCGAAAGAATGCGCCAGCAACTCGTCAACAGTCAGCGCAACCAGCAGCTTCAGCTTGATTACATGACCCGCCGCGCCCATCTGCAGAGCATGCTTTCCCTTCTGCTATTTGTTTGCCTCATGCTCACCGTTGCGCTCGCCTGGTCGCTGTGGCGCATCAACGTTACGCGCCACCAGCAGGCATTGGAAGATCCACTGACCGGGCTGAAAAACCGACGCTTTCTCCATCCATTTATGGAGCATGAAACCGAGCGCCTTCGCCGCGCCAGTCTCTCCGCGCTCGTCTTGATTGCCGACATCGACTTATTCAAGGAAGTCAATGACCGATGGGGCCACGAGGTCGGCGATCAGGCTCTCGTCCAGTTCTCTAAAACCTTGCGCAGTTGCATGCGCAATTCAGACGTCGTATCCCGTTGGGGAGGCGAAGAGTTCCTCATCATCTGCCCGCAGTCCACCGAACATGACGCAGAGATTATCTGCAGCCGTGTCCGCCAGCGTCTGCAGCAAACCCAGTTCGCAAGCCCCGGCGAAAACTCCTTCCATCTCACCGTCTCCATTGGTGCGGCTCTCTTTTCTCCCGCAACGGTCGATGAGCACTGGGAAGCCGCGCTCGCCCGGGCCGACCAGGCTCTCTACTACGTAAAGAAGAACGGTCGCGATAATTGGTTTCTCTCCACTCCCGAACATACCCCCTTCATCAATTCCAGCCCTGCGGTACTCTGATGCTCAGGACCACAACGAGCTTGCCTTTGTCCCTGCTTCCGATTTTCTTCACCCGCAACTTCCACGCTACTCACCCTCCCAGAAAAGCAATACAATTGCGCTTTGGAGAAATCATGTCCCCACTTAATCGTGCAGTCGTCCGCCGTATATTCACGTTGCTTGCCGTGCTTCCGCTGATTGTGCTGTGCGCTGGATGCTCCGACTTCTGGGTCTCTGACAGCTCCATTCAAACAGTGACTGTCAGTCCCACGGCCGTCATTCTCAGGGCTGATTCCACAACGCCGGACACGTACACGCTTTCGTCCACATCACTCACTGTCGGCGGAACAACCGCCACTGACACCTCTACCGCCAAGTGGACCAGCAGCAATACGTCCGCGGTCACCGCTGCCAGCGGCGGCGTTATCACCGCCACTGCTTCGGTCGGCACCGCGACCGTCACCGCAACCGATGGAGGGGTAGCAGGTACTTGTGCGGTCTACACCTACACCGGAACCGCCCCCTCAAGCCTCACTGTCACAGCCACCGGATTTTCTTCAGGAGCGACTGTGACCGCAGGCACCTATCAGCTCCATGCCTTCCTCGGCTCCAGCACTACGGAAGTCACCAACTACGTTGCTTGGTCCACCTCTAACTCGACGGGTGCCACGATAAGCACGACTGGACTCCTGACCGTGCTAAGCCTTACTACCCCGGCCACCGTCACCATCACCGCCCAAGCTAACTTGGGTGCGCCCGCAGGCACTGCGATCCCCACCGCTCCGCAGGGCACACTGCAGTTCACGGCTGACTAGCACAGCTCACTCAGCTCTCGATATCGCGGCGCCTTCCCGGCGCCGCTTTTCATCCCATTCCGGGTTTCGGTTTGTTCCCGCCAACACCCCTTTCATCTCACCGTAATCCGCGCTGATATACAATTTCCATGATTCATAAATTTCAAATTCCGCAATCATCCAGGAAGCCCGTTTCATGTCTGAGATAAGAAAAATTGGCATTTGTACCGGCGGAGGAGACTGTCCCGGTCTCAACGCGGTCATCCGCGCAGCCGTCAAAACCGCCATCCTCAAATATCGCTTTGATGTAGTCGGTATCCGCGACGGCTTTGACGGACTCATCTGGCCCGAGAAGAGCCGCACGCTCATGCTCAGTGATGTCAGTGGGATTCTTCCGCGCGGTGGAACCATCCTCGGGACCACGAACCGCGGCAACCCTTTCGCCTACCGCGTCAACAATGACGGCCATGAGTCCGTGAAAGATTTCTCCGGCGAGGTCATAAAGAACGCCAAAGCACTCGGCCTCGACGCGCTGATTGTC
>Ga0364919_10359_pt1 | contig 11888 bp, 11 predicted proteins | sample SorcelJu500001C7_2_FD_206953 | JGI IMG/M metagenome (GOLD analysis project Ga0364919, IMG submission 206953) | Enriched cells from Trout Bog Lake Hypolimnion, Wisconsin, USA - BchlTB.June20.5000.01.C7 | ecosystem: Environmental > Aquatic > Freshwater > Lake > Hypolimnion/Profundal zone | place... | reverse complement strand
ATGGGAACATCCAATGGATTTATGGGGGGCTATCCCTTTTCGCGTCACTATATTTCTTGTGCGCCGATTGCAAGCGAAGGAGGAAAGAAATCTCCTATGCAGCGCGACGATTGGTATTCCACTTCACGTATTCCGGAGCAATTAGCAGACCCTGCGGTCATTGGGCGTTATGCTGCACAACGCGCACTTTCACGTTTAAAGGCGCGTTCTTTGACCACCCGGCGTTGCCCTGTAATCTTTGAGGCGCCCTTGGCTGCCGGATTATTGGGTTCCTTGGTTCAGGCTGTTTCTGGTGGGGCTTTATATCGCCACTCCAGTTTTTTATTAGATAGCCTTGGCAAGCAAGTACTCCCAAAACATGTCAGCTTATTTGAAAATCCACATCTCCAATCTATGGCTGGTAGCGCACCCTTTGATGAGGAGGGTGTGAAGACTTCTGCCCGTACCGTGGTGGATAAAGGGATTTTGGAGGGTTACTTTCTTTCAACCTATTCCGCACGTAAGCTTGGCATGAAAACCACGGGCAATGCAGGTGGCTCGCATCACCTTACGCTGCAAAGTCGTAAGACCCCCAAGGGTGGTTTACCTGGCTTGTTAAAAGAAATGGGTACGGGCTTGCTTGTTACGGAGTTGATGGGACAAGGCGTCAACTATGTAACCGGGGACTATTCTCGTGGTGCTTTTGGCTACTGGGTTGAGAATGGAGAGATTCAATACCCGGTTGAGGAAGTCACTATTGCTGGAAATTTGCGTGACATGCTCTTAAATATTGAATTAATCGGTAGTGACACCTTAATTAGAGGTACCAAAGAGACTGGCTCTATTCTGATAGGGTCAATGACTGTAGGTGGTAAATAAACGCAATCAAAAATCATCAAGGCAGTTTATTGATGACTGAAAAAAGGACTCCGAGGAGTCCTTTTTTATTTACGCTCTAAAGTAATAAAGTTGAAGGAGATTTCTCCTTCTGATCCTGGGGTGCGCTCAACCTCATTCCAGCCCGAGGGATTAGGAACTTCAAAAAAGGTATCGCCGCGATCTATGTCTAGATCAATTTCCGTGATGTACAGGCGATCTGCTTTATCGAAAGCCTGTTTAAATAACTGCTCTCCGCCAATCACAAAAACCCGTGGAAATTCACTAAGGGTATTTAAGGCTGCATCTAATGAATGAACCACTTCAGCGCCAGCGAGCTGGAGATCAACATTGCGACTGACTACGATATTTCGTCTACCGGGAAGTGGGCGACCAATCGATTCCCAAGTCTTGCGACCCATGATGACCGGATGTCCCATGGTGACGCGTTTAAAGAATTGAAGATCAGCGGAGATTTTCCATGGCATCTGGTTGTCACGACCAATCACATGATTGCGTGAGCGGGCTACGATCATGGAGATGGCTGGTTGAGTCATAGTCTTAATTTCTATTAGATTGCTACAGGGGCTTTAATACCCGGGTGTGATTCATATCCTGCAATCTCAAAATCTTCGTACTCATAATCAAATAAAGAATCTGGCTTACGAAGAATATTCAGTTTAGGCAATGGATAGAAATCGCGTGACAACTGTAAGTCTACTTGTTCTAAATGATTGCTATAGAGGTGGCAATCTCCACCTGTCCAAACAAAATCCCCAACCTCTAAATTGCATTGTTGGGCAACCATATGAGTCAGTAGCGCATAGCTAGCAATATTAAAAGGTACGCCGAGGAAGATATCAGCACTACGTTGATAGAGTTGGCAGGATAGCTTTCCTTCGGCTACGTAAAACTGAAAGAAAGCATGGCATGGAGCTAAAGCCATGCGCGGAATATCGGCCACATTCCACGCTGACACAATGATGCGACGAGAGTCAGGGTTTTTTTTGATAGTTTCGACGATCTCAGAGATCTGATCAATGTGTTGACCGTTAGGCGCTGGCCATGAGCGCCATTGATATCCGTAGATAGGGCCTAAATCACCATCTGGGGCTGCCCATTCATTCCAAATGGATACTCCACGTTCTTTAAGCCAGTTATTGTCAGTGCTACCTTTAAGAAACCAGAGTAATTCCAGGATGATCGATTTAAGGTGTAGCTTTTTAGTCGTCACCATGGGAAACCCATCGGCAAGATGAAAGCGCATTTGGTGGCCAAATATGGAGATTGTTCCTGTGCCAGTCCTGTCAGACTTTTGAACTCCTTTGGTAAGAACTTCCTTCATCAGGTCGTGATATTGGCGCATATGAGTTCGTGGCTAGTTATTTGAGTAGTGTTGAGTATAGATAAAACTTATTCAGAAGTTTGAGTACCCACTCCCAGTGCTTTATGAAGCTTTGGAGAAGTAGTGGTGTACTGCAGTTGAATTTGTTTTTCAGGTTGAAGGTATTGCGCTGCTGCAAATGCGGCTAATGCAGCTTCATGGAACCCAGACAAAATGAGTTTCTTTTTGCCGGGATAAATATTAATATCCCCAACCGCATAAATCCCTGGAATATTGGTTTGAAAATTCGCGGTATCCACAGCAATTTGTTTGCGATCAATATCTAGACCCCATTCGGAAATTGGTCCTAGTTTTGGAGAGAGGCCATAAAAAATTAATAGGTCATCAGCAGGAATCTTGGTAACTTCGCCATCAATGTTGGTACATGCAATTTCACTCAATTGCTCATCATGCACTTCATAGTCTGTAATTTGACCAATCATTAATTCCATCTCATGATTGGCGCAGAGCTCACGCATTTTGGCAATGGACTTTGGTGCGGCTTTGAAGTCATCCCTGCGATGAATTAAAGTCACGCTAGCAGCTTTACCAGCTAAATGAATTGCCCAGTCTAGAGCTGCATCGCCGCCCCCGCAAATTACTATGCGCTTACCGAAGAATCGTTCGGGATGTTTAACGCGATAAAAAAGATGCTTATCTAAGAGCGCTTCAATGCCATCAAGATTAATCTTACGAGGTTGAAATGCACCAACCCCCGCGGCAATAAATATAGTCTTACTAAGAAAGTATTGATCTTGTGAGGTGCTGACGAGAAAGCGACCATCACTTTGTTGAGCGAGTTCTTTTACCTCTTGCGATAAATGAAACTGGGGTGCAAAGGGTGCAATTTGCTTAAGAAGGTTATTAACTAACTCACGCCCAGTGCACACGGGTACAGCAGGAATATCATAGATAGGTTTATCTGGGTACAGTTCAATGCATTGCCCGCCAACTTGAGGCAGCGAGTCAATGACATGGGCTTTAATTTCTAAGAGGCCAAGTTCAAAAACTTGAAAGAGACCCACTGGACCGGCACCAATAATGAGGGCATCGGTTTCAATGGGCGCGTGCAAAGGGAGTTCTCTTGATGCTAAGTAATGAGGGGATTACTTAATCAATTCACCTAATTTATTTTTAACGTCTTTCCACTCTTCTGCTTCAGGCATTGCAGCCTTAGATTTGGTGATGGAGGTCCAGTTTGGCGAGAGTTCTGCATTCAACTTAATGAAATCTTGTTGGTCACTAGGAACATCATCCTCTGCGTAAATGGCATTGACTGGACATTCGGGAACGCACACTGCGCAGTCGATACATTCGTCCGGATCAATAACGAGGAAATTTGGACCCTCGCGAAAGCAGTCAACAGGGCAGACATCTACACAGTCTGTGTACTTGCAACGGATGCAGGATTCGGTAACAACGTAAGTCATGATGTTTTAGGTTTAAATGCCCAGGGTGAATGGGCTAACAAGTTATAAAAACACAATTTTAGCTGAAATAGCCTGTTTTTCAGGCAAAAAGGTCAATTTACTTCAGGTAAAGTTACTTGTATGACTATAAGCCCCAACTCTCACCCCACCCACGCCACAACTGCTAAACCTAAGATTTTGGTTGCTAGAGCTATTTTTCCTGAAGCTTTAGCCAAATTGGAGGAGGACTTTGAGGTTCGATCCAACCAGGCCGATCAGATTTTGACCTCAGAAGAGCTTAAGAAAGCGCTATCGGAGGTGGTAGGCGCCCTAGTTACTGGTAGCGAGCGGATTGATGCTCTAGCCTTGGCTAATGCTCAGAATTTGAAGGTGATATCCAATATTTCTGTTGGATACAATAATTTTGACGTACCAGCAATGACTGTTGCTGGTGTGATGGCCACCAATACCCCAGATGTTCTTACGGACACCACTGCGGATTTTGGTTTTGCTTTATTAATGGCTACCGCTCGTCGTATTACCGAGTCTGAGCATTGGGTTCGTGCGGGTAAATGGGCTCAATGGTCCATTATTAATAATCCCCTTGGCATGGACTTGCACCACAGTACTCTTGGAATTATTGGCATGGGTCGAATTGGTCAGGGTATTGCTAAACGAGCCTTAGGTTTTGGTATGAACGTGATTTATCACAATCGCAGCCGCTTATCTGAGGCTGATGAAAAAGCTTGTGGCGCTACTTATGTTTCCAAAGAAGAATTGCTAAAGACTGCTGATCATGTGGTCTTGGTCTTACCATACACCCCGGAAAATCATCACGCCATTGGTGCAAAAGAGATTGGCTTGATGAAGTCCACGGCGACCTTGATCAATATTGCACGAGGTGGAATTGTTGATGATTTGGCTTTGGCTCAAGCGCTCAAGACTGGAAAGATCTTTGCCGCAGGCTTGGATGTATTCGAGGGTGAGCCAAAAGTTATCCCAGAATTGCTTGAATTAAGTAATGTTGTATTAGCCCCCCATATTGCAAGTGCCACGGAAAAAACACGCAGAGCAATGGTGGATTTGGCGATTGAAAATTTACGCGCGGCTATTGGCGGCAAGCGACCACCAAGCTTAATTAATGCTGAAGTAATTCGGTCTTAAGTTATTTGACGAGACTTCCATGCTCAAGACCGATAAAGCAAATTACTCTGTTTCGATTTCTTCGGGCAGTTCCCTGAGGGCCAATTCAATTCCGCCGAATTTAGCTGCTACCCAGTTATAAACTTTACAAGCAATCCAAAGTAAAGCAAAACCCAGTAATGCATTCAGAATTAGAGCTGAAAGAACTGTGAATCCTGGAATGGCGCCATCTCTAATGAAGGCTACAAACAAAGCTAACAGGACAATTGGAACAGAAAAACATAGGTAAACCAAAACCAGAGTTTTAGCTGTATGCATTGGATCTAGGAAGACAATTTCTTTTTTGGTTAATTTCATAATGGAGCAATCTTAAAGCAGTCCTTCGAAAAGCGCCACATCTACCCATTCCCCGGCTGATACATTGCCTTGATCATGATTCAAAATCATAAAACAATTGGCCTCACTCATCGAGCGTAAAATCCCGGCACCTTGGCTACCTGTTGTTCTTACCGTTGGCTTGCCATCTTTATCTCGCCCCAAAATGGCGCGCTGAAATTCAGTGCGCCCCGCTCTTTTTCGAATGGGGTCTTGTGCGATTGCTTGGGTTAATGGGGGTGTTGTTTGAGAGGCGCCATTGAGCTGTAAAAGCGCTGAGCGTACAAACTGATAGAAAGTCACCATCACTGCAACTGGATTGCCGGGAAGGCCAAAGAACAAAGTCCTGTGTGAGCAAGATTGTCCGGGTACGGGTTTTAGCGTCCCAAAAGCCATAGGTCTGCCTGGTCGCATGGCAATTTTCCAGAAGCCGACATCGCCTAGATCTTGCATGGTCTGTTTTGTATGGTCAGCCTCGCCGACCGATACGCCACCAGAGCAAATTAATACATCAGCCACTTTAGCGGCTTCGTAAAAAGCCTGCTTTAAGGCACTAGGCTCATCACACACTATGCCGCAATCGATGATTTCTAAATTCAGGCGATTCAATAATCCCATCAGACTGTAGCGGTTGCTGTCATAAATACTGCCCACTTCCAACTTTTGTCCAAGTGGGCATAACTCATCCCCAGATGAGAGGATAGCCACTTTTAATCTGCGACGAACTTTAAGTTTAGCAATTCCTAAGGAGGCAGCCAAGCCGAGATCGGATGGACGCAGAATGCGACCAGCTGAAATCGCGGCCTTTCCTTTTTCGAGATCTTCACCGCGCAGGCGACGATTGTCGCCGCTCTTTAATAGGGTCCGTTTAAACTCAATTGCTGGCTTGTCGTTGAGGGCAAGTTCAGTTGTGAATTCTTGTGGAACGACAGTGTCCAGTCCTTGGGGCATCAGCGCACCAGTCATAATCTTGAGGCATTCCCCTGACTCAACCTTGCCATCGAAGGGTTTACCTGCATAGGCTACCCCAATGACTTGCATAGTAATAGTGTCAGCATTTCCATTAAGACATTTGCCATTAAAGGCATAACCATCCATGGCGGAATTATCGGCTGCGGGAACATCAATTGGTGAGAGTAAATCTTCTGCCAGTATTCGATCGATTGCCTGGTCTAAGGGGATACTCTCTGTATCGTGAGAAACGTTGATTTTTTCTGATTCTTGAATCAACTCATTCACTAGACCTGCTATCGCTTCACGCGCGTCATCAACATGCAAAGAGGTGCTTAGCAAGATGGGGTCTCTGGGCGATTGGATCATTGCACTACCTCTTCTAAAGCTTTTAGTTCTTCTGGCGTGTTCACATTCGTAAAAGCTAGCTCGTCTTCAAAGATGACGCTACCTGTACGTAGACTCTTAAACCAATGATCAATCTTCAAATCCCCATTTTTTAGAAATGTATTTAAAGAGTTTTCTAGATCACTGCGCATGAGACAAAAAACAGGTTGAGACCAAGTCTTTCCACTGGGGTCTTTTGTAGAGGCAAAAACAAGCTGTAACTTTTCTCTAGCTTGAGGGCAAGAAGCCTTGCTAAATCTGTTGGTAATAAAGGTGTGTCACAGGGGGAGGTTAGCAAGTAAGGTGTCTTGCAGTTTTTAAGTCCCACTGCGAATCCAGCCAGGGGCCCAGAAAAATCTGGCGTTTCATCAATGGTTACTGGGTACCCATATACGGAGTACTTGGTAATACTGCGATTTGCATTAATAATTATCTTGCTAACTTGAGGCGAAAGACGAGAAATGACCGATTCAATTAAAGGTTTTCCACAAAAAGGAATGAGCCCTTTATCAACTCCGCCCATGCGCTGTGCACGCCCACCTGCCAAAATAAGTCCGGTGATTTGATCTGCTGAAATCATTAGCCGCCGATGTAAGACATCTCAACCTTACGATTGCTAGATGACGTATTGGTTATTTGAGAGCCCCGAATTTCAGAATAGTGATCATCGCGCTTTGACCAAGTACCCATGATGGCGTTGGTAATTTCCAAATCACTTTTTCCAGAGCGAAGTAAGGTCTTGAAGTCGTAACCTTCGCTCGCAAATAAACAAAGATACATTTGTCCATCAGTTGAGATCCGTGCTCGACTGCATTCCTGACAAAAGGCTTGAGTAACACTAGAAATAACACCGATCTCGCCAGAGTCATCGGTGTAGCGCCAACGTTTTGCAACCTCACCAGCATAGTTCGCATGAATGGGTTCAAGTGGAAAGACTTCATTCACTTTTGCAATAACTTCCTTGGAAGGTAGTACTTGCTCCATATTCCAGCCATTGGAGCTACCAACATCCATAAACTCAATGAAGCGCAGTATGACTCCAGTGCCCTTGAAATATTTAGCCATCGGTAAAATTTCTTGGTCATTCGTGCCTTTTTTGACCACCATATTGACTTTGATGTTGGTGAACCCCGCTTCTTGAGCAGCCTTGATTCCGTCCAGCACATCAGTTACTGGAAAATCAACCCCATTCATTTTTTGGAAAATAACGTCACTAAGACCATCAAGACTTATCGTGAGCCTTTGTAAGCCCGCCAACTTCAATGTGGCTGCTTTCTTTCTTAAAAGGCTTCCGTTAGTTGTTAGCGTCAACTCTAAAGGCTGCCCAGATGGCGTATGAATTTTTGCAAGCATCTCAATTAAGGCTTCGATGTTTTTACGCAATAAGGGCTCGCCACCAGTGAGGCGAATTTTTTCGACGCCAATACTAGAAAAGATATTAGTTAATCTCGTAATCTCTTCAAAGGTGAGTAAATCTTTATGTGAGAGATATGGGTAGTCGTTATCAAAAATCTCTTTTGGCATGCAGTAAGTGCAGCGAAAATTACAGCGATCTGTGACGGAGATGCGTAAGTCACGTATGGCGCGTCCACGAGAATCCGATATGGAATGAGGGCCTTCTACAAGTTGTAATGGAATGGCCGGTGCTAGACCTTTGCCTTCATTAATTCGAATGGGGATGACTTTTTCAACCATATATGAATTATGGCTGTGAAATGGTGTTTCTGCCAAACCGCCAAATATCCTTATGGGACAAGTGGCGATCTGGAGAAATAGCGTTTAAAGCGTTTTTTCTTGGCCGCCGGTTTCAACTAAAACCATTGGGCCATCAGGCAGACTCGCAGTTGGTTTAGGCGCTCTACCTAAGTTAACTGTTGCTGGCTCAGCTTGAATCTGATTCTGGGCTTCTGCATGCTTGCTGGAGTCTGTAGCTACCCAAACCATGCCTGCTGATTCCACCACGCTATGCAAAGGAGTTTCTTCAAGCGCCTTAAAGGCAACCTTTGGAAGCTCTGGCATTGGCTTGGCGATTTCTTGAATCGCTGGAGCTGCTGGAGCAATAGGGGTAACAGCGGTAGTAGCAGGTGCTGGATTGATTTCAGAAGCAGTTCTTGCGGGACGGTTATTTTGACGGGGCGCACGAGGAGCTCTTTCAGCGCGCTCTTTTACTTCGCCTTGAGCGGCTTCAGTATTTACGACTTGTGTCGAGTCTAAGGGGGTCACACTTGTAGATTCAGCGGCAACTCTAATAGGCGTATCTGAAACAGGCGCTAAAGGTAAAGTTGTTGCTGCTGTATCTATATTCGCCGCATCTAACCCTGCTTCACTGGCATTCTCAGAGCGTTCGCCACGTTGACCACGACCACGACCACGACGATTGCGACCACGACCACGACGTTCTTCCCCATCCGCGCTTGGAGCAACTTCTGCGCCTGGTGTAGCTTCAGTTGCTGGCGTTATAGCAGCTTGGTTGCGGTTAGCTTCTTGACGCTCTGGCTTTGGACCGTTTTGATTGCGGTTGCTGTTGCGGTTGCCATTGCGGTTGCGGTTGTTGTTATTTGCCTCTGTATTTGCACCTTCGTCTGCATTTGCAGCTGGACGCTCAATACGCTCGCCAGTACGCTCACCGCGACGTCCGCGATTGCGATTGCGATCGTTGTTGCGGTTGGCTGGGTTGCGACCGCGTGGATTACTTGGCTCTGGTTTTATTTCTGGCGTTGCTGGGGAGAACAGCTTCTTAATAAACGCAAAGAATCCGCCTGAACTTTCAGTCTTTGTTTTATCAGCGCGAGGTGGCCGCGGTTGACTTACAGGAGCGGGTTGATTAGGAGTGATCCCTTTCACAGCTGCTTCTGGGCGTACTTTCACGTCTGCATCTTTGCGACTAACAGTAGTGTCAGTCTCGAGTTCTCGAGCAGCCTCTTCAGCCATTACATAGCTCGCCTTTTGATCATCAAGACGTGGGTCATCATGACGTAGGCGCTCAAGTTTGTAATGAGGTGTTTCTAAATGCTTGTTAGGAATCATCAAAACATTGACTTTGAAACGGCTTTCAATCTTGATGACTTCAGGACGCTTCTCATTCAATAAGAATGCAGCCACTTCAACCGGTACTTGAGTATGAATCGCCGCCGTGTTCTCTTTCATTGCTTCTTCTTGGATGATGCGCAAGACTTGCAATGCAGAAGACTCTGTATCGCGAATATGGCCGGTGCCGTTACAACGCGGGCAAGTGACATGGCTACCTTCAGAGAGGGCAGGTCGCAAACGTTGGCGTGACATTTCCATCAAGCCAAACTTAGAAATTTTGCCCATTTGAACGCGGGCGCGGTCATGACGTAAGGCATCACGTAAGCGATTCTCAACGTCTTTTTGAGCTTTGCTCGACTCCATGTCGATGAAGTCGATAACGATCAAACCACCCAAGTCACGTAAACGTGCTTGACGAGCAATTTCATCGGCCGCCTCTAAGTTTGTGCGAGTAGCGGTCTCTTCAATGTCTGATCCGCGAGTTGCGCGTGCTGAGTTCACGTCAACTGAAACCAAGGCTTCAGTATGGTCAATCACGATCGCGCCGCCAGAAGGTAGCGGTACCGTGCGTGAATACGCGGTTTCGATCTGATGTTCAATTTGGAATCGTGAGAACAATGGGACATCGTCGTGATAACGCTTAACCCTTGGAAGGTTATCGGGCATCACAACAGACATAAATGCCTGGGCTTGTTCAAAAATATCATCGGTATCGATGAGGATCTCACCAATATCTGGCTGGAAGTAGTCACGAATCGCCCGAATAACCAAGCTGGACTCAAGATAGATCAACAAAGGTGCAGAGTTGCCTTTAGCGGCTTCATCAATCGCCTTCCATAATTGCATGAGATAGCTTAAATCCCACTGCAATTCAGTAGAGTCACGGCCAATGCCGGCTGTACGAGCAATGATGCTCATACCTTCGGCTACTTCTAATTGAGCCATGGCTTCGCGGAGTTCTTGACGATCTTCGCCTTCAATACGGCGAGATACGCCTCCACCACGTGGATTGTTTGGCATTAAAACCAAATAACGACCAGCTAAAGAGACAAACGAGGTTAAGGCTGCGCCTTTTTGGCCACGCTCTTCCTTTTCTACTTGAACAATGATTTCTTGACCTTCGCGTAGAGCGTCCTTAATGGATGCATTACGAACGTCGATGCCTTCTTTGAAATAAGTACGGGCTACTTCCTTAAATGGCAAGAAACCGTGGCGTTCTTCGCCGTAATTTACAAAGCAGGCTTCAAGCGATGGCTCGATGCGAGTAATAACACCTTTGTAAATGTTGCCTTTGCGTTGTTCGCGACCGGCAGCTTCAATATCAATATCTATGAGTTTTTGACCATCGACGATGGCAACTCGCAACTCTTCTTGTTGAGTTGCATTAAACAACATGCGTTTCATAACACTCTCCTATGGGGGAGGGCGTCGCTGCGCGCTGCGTTAGGGGACAATTAATACCGCTTAAGGCATAGCCATGGGCGGTTTACGAGTGTGGACCAAGCTATCCAGGCATATCTTGCCTAGCTCACCGAGTTAAATGTTGGTTAAATCGGTGCCACACTTGACGATCGCCGCAGAGACCTCCTTTAGGTCATCAATGCAGGCGCGCGCCTAAAAACTGTCTTCTAATCGCGGGTCGCGGCATACGGCACACCAACCCTGCGCCTCATTACAACGGGGGAGGGGCAACCCCGGGAGTCTATTAAGGGCGACTCCAAGCTCCACGAATCAAGCCTGGCTTCAGGCTGGTCTCGGGCCAATAAATTGGCTAGAACGTTGATTATACGGCACAAGTTGAATGACAATGGGGTATTGTTAAGTCCCTCGCCGAGGTGGCGAGAGAGATAAATTATGAAACCCGAACCCATTTCCAAGCCCATCCAGTCCAAATCTGCAATCCCTGCGAAGGTGCATTTACAAACGATTGGTCCGGAGGAGGCTGGTCAGCGCCTAGACAATTATTTGCTTCGATGGGCCAAAGGGGTACCTAAAAGCCATGTTTACCGAATTATTCGCTCTGGTGAGGTGCGGGTAAATAAGAAGAGGGCTGAACCGACTACCCGCTTAATTGAGGGTGATGTCGTGAGATTACCGCCTGTTCGTTTGGCTGAACCGGCCCAGATGGCAGCAGTGAATACTGCCCAAACGAAATCCCGCGCCAGGGGCTATTCGGACAAAATGCCCATCCTTTATGAAGACGACGCTCTATTAATAGTGAATAAGCCGCCAGGTTTAGCGGTTCATGGGGGGTCAGGCATCGCGTTGGGCGTGATTGAAACTTTGCGGATTACCCGTCCAGAGCTGAAATTTTTGGAATTAGTCCATCGTTTAGACCGCGATACATCGGGGGT